>Ga0105045_10000067_pt1 | contig 52379 bp, 49 predicted proteins | sample MAT02_FD_78089 | JGI IMG/M metagenome (GOLD analysis project Ga0105045, IMG submission 78089) | Freshwater microbial communities from Lake Fryxell liftoff mats and glacier meltwater in Antarctica - MAT-02 (megahit assembly) | ecosystem: Environmental > Aquatic > Freshwater > Ice > Liftoff...
AGCGTGAGAAGCATTAGGACTGCATTATCGCAAGATGTTTCGGGTCTACCAGCTAAACAGGTTTGAGAGGAAGAGTACCATTTTTTTAATGATTCTTCTTCGACCCAAACATTTATACTTCCTCTTTGAGTAAGCGCTCTGTTATAATCTGGCCAATTACGTATTTTATATAGCGTTTCAGTTTGCACGAGGTATTCCCTTTTTCTTTGGTCAGAAACAGAGTATCTCATGCTTTTTTATTTACATACCAATTTTTAACTTTATGTCAGGGCTATTATGCAACAAGGCCCAAATATAATATACTTTTTAACCAGCAACGATTATTTATTACGCGGATATATTAAAAACCGTTATTTTAATACGAGGATATTTACAATCGGAACATACAAAGCTGCAGCGAAAGCTACGGCAGTTGCCGTTCCTTTTATTGTAACTTCTCAATAACGACGGGTAAATCTTCGCGATTTTGAACTTCCTGCCCTTCAGAATGGGTTGTAGGGGGTGCGTCCATTTCTAGTTATCCCGACTTTTTGAGAAGTTGCCTTTTATCAGGGTAGCGGTCTCTGTCATTAGAGATTAGGAACAGACCGGACGAAGTCTTTGCCGCTTTTCATAATAACGTTTAATGTAAAAGATTAAAGGCGAATCCTATTTTTATCCATCCTGACGCAAAGACTACTAGTACTTAAAAACTGCGGGTGGAAAGCGGCAAAAAAAATTTGCCAAACTCCTGAGTAACTCAACTAGGTGATTGCTAATAAATTCACTGGTTATTATGGAGGTATTCGTTTTCAATCGATCGCGGTAGCGATCATACCCTGGGCTATCTGGAGTTTGATCAACGCCAGCGCGATCAGTTGGACGAGACCGTCGTCTTTGGTCAATAAATTTTGTTCTACCAAAAAAAATTTATGTTACTTTCTGACTTGAGGGACGAAGTTACTTGGGGGCTCCAAAGACTTGGTCTGGTCTGTCATTGATTAGCGCGTTTAGGAAAGCGCTTAAGTTGATGTGGCAGATTTACGCTATACAAAACGGGTCTGTCGATCTATTGGTCAGACTCTCATAGCCACTTTCCGTGATCACCACCGTATCCTCAATACGCACACCACCAACTCCGGGCAAATAAATGCCAGGCTCAATCGTCAGCACCATTCCCTCTTGCAAAACAACACTCGCGAAGGGGGGCTTATTTTTCACAACCGGTAATTCATGCACTTCCAGTCCCACACCATGACCAAGACCATGCGTAAAGTTTTCTCCGTAGCCTTGCGATTCAATAAAAGAACGCGCCGCCGCATCGATATCACCGATTAAGGAGCCTGGCTTGCAAAGATCCATCGCGTGTCTTTGTGCATGTTGGACAATGGTATGAATAATGCTGATCTGTTCCGGAGCCTTTCCGAAAAACGCCATACGTGTCATATCTGAGTTGTAATACTTATAATCAACGCCGATGTCGATCAAAACAGCCTGATTTTTTTGCAGTTTGACATCTCCCCCGCGGTAATGCGGCATCGAACCATTCACACCAAAGGCAATAATCGACTCAAATGCGACTTTGCGGCCACCGCTTTTTTTCCAGAAAATATCCAGTTCACAAGCAACTTCTTTTTCTGTGATTCCCTCTTTTAAGATACTGCACGCGTAGTCAAATCCCTCAGAACCGAGTTTTCCCGCTTGCCGTAAATCATCAATTTCCTGGACATCTTTGATCATGCGCAAATGCTGAATGGGATTATCCAAAGGAACAAGGGTGAATTTGCGTTTATTGTGCGCATGTTTCTGCGTTTTTTCGATAACAGCACTCAATTCGATAAATTTTTTATGCGAAGTGTTTTCGCTATCAAAAGCAATCGCTTTGATAAAAGAAAAATCAGGGAGGATCAATTGCTCATGCAGAGGATGCGTTTCCGCCAAAAGCACAGGGAAAGGACTTTTTTTGCTACACAGTTCAAAGTACCTACCATCGACAAAAAGATGTGCTGTTCGGGTGTCAATTAGCAGCTTTCCTGCAGAAAGATCAAGACCCGTCATGTAAAACAAATTAATCGCATCGTCAACCAGCAAAGCATCGCAAGAACACTCCTTAAGCAACTTTTGAATATTTTCTAAGCGTTTTAAATAAGACATTCGGGGTCTCCTTAAAAGTATTTTTGGAGTTCATCACCTGTCATTATGGCCATCGTTGGCTTGCCTTGAGGGCATTGAAAAGGAGATCCGCAGTGCATCAGCCGATTTACTAATGATTGCGCTTCTTCCAGTGACAGTTTCTTTCGATTCGATATTGCAGCACGGCTGGCAGAAATTGCAAGACGTTTTTCTTGTTCTTTTTGGAGGGGATTCATGGCATGGAAATCGCGTAACTGATGAACGACATCAGAGAGCAGTGCTTGCACATCCACTTTTCCAAATAATTCAGGAAGCGCATCCACAATAAAAGAATGCGGCCCGCTTTGATGAATCTGGATACCGATCTGATTAAGAAATTCTTGCTGTTCCACAAGAAGCGCCGATTCCATTGGAGTGGCTTCGAAAGAGTGGGGGATGAGCAAAGGTTGACTGATGAGTGTTTGTTTCTGCTGAAGTTTTTCAAAAAGGATTCTGGAGTGGGCTGCTCGTTGATCAATCATCGTTAATGCGTAGCGGTCGGATGAGCCTGCTGTAAAGGGGGATTGGTCATTTTTTATCAAGGAGCAAGGGTCGATCAGAATATAGCCTGGGATTGTCGCTAATATCTGTAGATGTTGTCGATAAACAGGTTTAGCAAAAAGCTCCGGCTGTGTTTCTGCGGCAACCAAAGGACGTTCATGTATTTGGTGAGAACGGTAGGTGGATTTGTAGTCAGCGACAAGGGCTTTCTCCGCAAAAGTTGGCGCAACATGGCGTGGTTCAAACGGTGAAAATGAAGGCGCGGAAAAAGGGGGTGACGCTTGCTGAGATTGAAACGAAACTTTTGGAGCAATCAGCGCCCCGGAAGATCCTAATGCATTTTCAACAGACTTCATAACTAACTCTTTGAGTACCTGCTCTTGGCGCAAACGCACTTCGCGTTTTTGAGGATGAACGTTGACATCGACAAGGTCCCCTGGCACAGAAAGATGCAGGACATAAACGGGGTAACGCGATGTTGCCAAGGTTGTTCCGTAACCATCGCGAACAGCGCAGGAGATCAAGGGACTTGTCACAGCGCGATTGTTAATGAATAAGTACTGGCCCGTTCGATTCGGCCTTGTGTAAGAAGGAAAACCGATAAATCCTTTAACACTATAGCCTGCATTGCTGACGTCTACAGGGCAAGTTGACGCAAAAAAGTCTGTTCCCATAGTGGAGGAAATGCGATGACCCAGCTGATCTAAAAAGGAGTCTCCGAAAGAAAGGGGGGGTGAAAAAACCGATTCCTGGTTATCGATGAATTCGAATTTGATGTGCGAATGCCCCATGGCAATGAGACTAAGAATTTTTAAGATTTCATTACTGTCATAGGTGGGTGATTTCTGGAATTTTCGGCGGACAGGAACGTTGAAAAAGAGAGATTTGACTTCGATGGTTGTACCTGGAGACCGCGCTGCGGGTGTGCATTGGACGATCTGTCCCCCATCAACGATGAGCATGGTTCCATGTTCTGCAGCGTGTTCACAGGTGAGGAGCATGAATTTGGAGATCGAAGCGATGGAAGGGATAGCCTCGCCTCTGAAGCCCATTGTGAGCGCGGTGGAGATGTCATTGACATCTTTTATTTTGGAAGTAGCATGGCGTTCTAGGCAGAGAAGGGCATCGTCAGCGTTCATGCCGCAGCCATTATCTGTGACGCGGATGAGTTGGCGACCACCGCCTCTGATTTCGACGCAGATCTCGTTGGAACCAGCGTCAATGGCATTTTCGACAAGTTCTTTCACGACGGAAGCAGGATTTTCGACCACTTCGCCAGCGGCGATTTGGTTGATTGTGTGTTCGGATAGGACGCGAATTTTCGAAACCATTATTTTTCCTATTAAGTTAATTATAACCCAAAGCTACCAAATTATTCGCCGCTTTCCGCCAAGCCCGTCTAAAAGCCTAAAACGTTATCGTAGAGCAGTTATTCTAGGCTCTTTTCCTGCTCATAGAGAACAGAACCTTGAACACTAAAAGATCTCTGGAGCGCGGCAAATAATTGCCGCACTTCGAAGATCTTCGATCAGGTCTGTCAGTTGTTTGAGAAAGCGGTCGAGACCGCTGTTTTATGCTAACGTTTTGGACACTTTTATTTAACGGGATCTAATTTAAATGCTTTGCCTTGCTTTTTGCCGTCTTTGAACTCCGCTTCAAAAACCAACACCCCGTTCTTGTCCCATTCCCTCGAAGGGCCGTCCAAAAAGTCATGCTTATAAGTTCGCAAAGCCGCTAGCTTCCCATTATCGTAAAACGTTTTCTCCTCGCCTTCTCTTTTGTCATCCGCAAAACGCACTTCTTTCAAAAGCTTTCCTTTAGGGAAATATTCAAAAGCCATGCCATTTTGACAATCATTCTTAAACTCAGCTGTCATTCTTACGCGACTTTTGTTATCATAAACCGTCGCCAACCCCTCTTTTTGTCCATTCACATACATCGTCGTCGCAACTGTGACGCCTGCTTCATTAAATTCATGCATTTCCCCTTGCAACAGCCCGTTTCTATAAACTCCAGTCAAAGCCTTTTGAATACCGAAAAAAGCATCTTCAGGATAATAAATTTCGTGCAAGCCGTCAAGTTGGTTATCTTTGTAATGATACACAACCGCTTCACCTGTTGGCTTTCTTAAATAATAGAGTCCGTCTAAATGGCCTTGCTTGTATGTAGCGTTTTCCAGAATTTCCCTTTGTTCGCTCCAAAGCGTCTTAGAGCCATGCAATACGCCTTGATCATACGTTAGCAGCGCTTGTATCGTTCCATCGCGATAAAAACTTTTCTGAGCTCCATGCATTTTGCCGTCCGCGTAACGGACCTCTCGTGATACAACATGGGTAGGAAAGTAGCTGTAATGAATCCCAACAGGTTTCCCATCGACATAATGTTTTTCTTCTTTAGGGGAACCCCCTTCGTACCAGCTTAAATAATCCCCATCGAGAATACCGTTTTTATAAATCACCACTAATTCGAGGTGTCCATTTTCAAAAGACAGTTCCGTTTTTCCCTCTTCTTCTCCATTGCGGTAGTAGCGCTGCGAGCTCAATTGTCCGTTTTGGTACCATTGTCGATGCCACCCATGCTTCACGGCGTTGAGATATTCATGGCTAAGAGCTAATTTTTCACCATCATACCACTCCTGATGAGTTCCTTGAATACGTCCATCAATGTAGAGAGCTTCACTCTTTTTGCTACCCGTTTCAAACCACTGCTGAAACAATCCCTCTTTCTTGCCGTCCTTGTACTCTGCCTGCACATTTTTATTTCCGGAAGGGTAAAACTCTTGCTGGAAGCCGTTGAACGCTCCTTTTTTGAATTGGTATTTTCGGAAAAGAGATCCATTCGGATGCCATTCGAGATACTCTCCCTCATAGGTATTGTCTGCTAGCCAGTACTGTAATTTCTTATTTCCTGATGCGTCATATTCGGTGACGGGGGATTCCAAGCGTCCATTCTGCGTATATTTTGCTACGTAAAGAGGCTGTCCTTGGTCGTTATTGAGGCAATGAGTTCCAATCCGTTGGCCGTGATGAAATTCGCCTTCGCCAATCAGCTTGCCGGCAGCATTTTTATACACTTCACGGCCTGATTTCTTGCCGTTTTCGTAAGAGGCGCGGTAAATCTCTTTGTCTTCGCTGTCATATTTGATGTGCATACCATGTGGCAGGCCAAGCACAAGTTCTTGAGCCTCCTTCACGCGCCCATTCGGATAATAAAGCGTTAGAGCAGGCTGATTTTTTTCAAAGCTTGTCAGAACGCCTTTTGAATAAAACCCTTTTGTTTTAGGGGCCCCATTTTCGTGCCATTCGAGAAATTCTCCTTCCAAAAGAGTGTTAGCATACGTTTTTTCTGATGCCAGATTTCCTTTAGGATGATAGGTGTTGATTTTTCCTTCGATGTTGCCGTGGCTATAGGTGCTATTTTCAAGGGTTTTCCCTTCCGAGGAATAGCTGATAAAAGGTCCATCTTTAATTCCATTTTTGATGCGATACAGATTTTTTACCAGTCCATTCACGTAATACTCTCGGACACATCCATCGGAATTACCCTTTTCGAAAAACAGGACTGAGGAGATATGACCCGAAGGAAAATAAAAAACGCTGGGGCCATGCTCGAGATATCCAGAAGCGACGGAGGCATCAGGAGTTACATCAGTTTCTCGTAAAAGGAGCCCGCGATCATTGTAAAAGAGAACTTTAGCTGGGCTCAAAGAGGGAGGTTCAAGAAGGAGGACCGCGTCGGGCGCACCATTTTCATGATGACTCAGTGTTTTAGAGATCCAGTTAGGTTGTCTAACTTTGAGCCTATCGACAGCTGGTGTGACTGCGTCAGCAGTTTTCACGAAGAGAATAAAAGCAAAAAAAAGAATGTTTAAACAATAATGATACATAATTTCCTGTGATAATTGGAAAGCCTTTCCCTTTTTTTTCCTGCGGTCTCTGTGACCTCTGTGGTAAAAAATCCGCCCACAACGCTACCAGCTAAACGCTTTCTCTCTTTCTCTTTCTTCTTCTGTCTCGGCTTCTGCATCTATTTCAGCGCTGTGCGGCAAGCAAGCAATCAATAAAAGAGAAGCAATATAAAATAATCCCAAAATACTTAGCGCTTTGGCTGGAGCGTCTTCGTCAAATAGCTTAGTAAGAAGACCCCCGCCGCCCATTCCGAGTCCCTCCGCGAGACAAAGCGCCATTCCCATTAAACAACCGCTGACCATTCCAGGATGCGTAGGGACAAGTCGATTGCCAAAGGTGATCACAACAGGGTTTACAATAAGCATGGTGGAGCCCATCAAAAATAGGACGACCATCGTCATCCCCCCCGAAAGAAGCGGGGACATGAGCATAAAATAAAGTAGACTGAAGCCAATTAATGTGGCGGTAAAAATAACATTTTTGCAGGAGTATCTATCGGCCAGTAAACCGCTTGGAACCATCATCATGGCACCGCCTAAAATAAAGCAAAGATGTCCTCCGCCAAAACACACCCAATCGGCGTGTCCCCGTGTGACCAAGATGTCTGGAAGGAGAAAAATTGTTCCCCATATGACCGTTTGACTGCACACTTGAGAAAAATAGAGTGTTGGAATGTTTTTTACACGGAAAAGAGCAAAAAACTGTTTGAGTTCAATTTTTCCCCCGTATTGTACAGGACCTTGGGAAGGAATAGCCAGCTTATACGCAAGAATTCCACCAATTAGAAGAAGCGTTGGTAATGCAAGGAAAACGGTGTGTCCACTCAAAGAAGTATAGCACTGAGAATAGACGAGTTGGCTTAGTGCGAGTCCTAGGGTGCCTCCGGAAGCAAATAAGGTAATTAAAAGTCCCTTATGCTTAGCTGAAAGACTTCCCACTAAACCGACAGCTGCAGGGTGAAAAGCTCCGGAGCCTAAGCATGTCATTAAGAGCATTAATCCTAAAACCCAATAGCTTTCAGCATAAGCCAGAAATGCGCAGCCTGTGGTAGCAAACATTCCAAGCATGATGAGCCGGCGTCGATAGCCTTTATCGCTTAATGCCCCAAACAGAATCTGCAGGCCCTCGCCTATGAAAGCGCATAACCCTGCAATAAGACCTGTTTTAGCAAGATCCAAGTGGGCGATTGTTTTGTAGACAGGCCAAATACCGATCATAAAATCGACACAAAAATGGGCTAGCCACATCACAAATAAAGTAATGGGTAAAGTGAATGATTTTGTGTGCATTTCCCAACGCTTTGAAGGATTTAACCCATTGTAGTCTAAAAGGTTGTTTTTTTAAAGAACAAAAGACAAAGAATCTAAAGGAATATAACTATCTCTAAATAACCAAAGAAATTCTGGAAGTTCTCAATAAGCGGAGTAACCTCTTTTAAAAATTCAAAAATCAATAACAGACTGATTGCGCTTTGCTTCCAGACCGGGAAGACTAACTAGCTTTTCGCTAAACCGTAAATTAATGAGAACTTATGAAATTTTCAATCATTTACGGTGTTTAAGTTTGCCCTATCTTTTAGTATTGACTCTCTTTTGAAGACCTAGTAAGTTTTATCCTTTAATTTATTATAATGAGGCCATGATGGAACCTTCTTCCAAGCAAATTGTCTTGCCAATGCTCGTTCTTCCGTTCGATGGCGGAGTTTTAAGCGTAGCTCCGTCAAAAATTAAGGTTTTCACATTAATTCAACGAGACATAACGGAGATCACTAGTGAAGTTTATGAATGCACTTTAGAAACTTCTACCGAAAATCCTTTTTACTCGCATTTTTTTAAATTGCGACTTACTCGGGAAAAGGTTGACCTGATTTTCAAATGCGAGTCACTTATTTTATTCAAGATAGGTCCTATAAATATAGCTTCTAGTGAAGTCCGAGAATTCACTGTGAGCTATTATCGTGGTGACGACTACCCTCTTTCCGAAGCCTATGAGTGTGTATTAGAGAGGGTGAGCAAGAGATTTTCTCGATTGTATCTTGGCGTGAAAGAAATTACGGAAATTTTTACAGCACTTCCTCCAGAAAAATTCATCTCTAATGTCGATGACGAGTGTCTCGGCTTTAAAACCAGCACTCGCCATTAGCGAGTGCTAAATTTCCTAGACAAAAAAACCTCTTTCCTCTACTCTAATCGTATAACCGCAAAAGGACTTTGATTGGATGGGAACGCCCGTAAAATCGCTAAAATCGATTAAACGCAGTAATAAACAAGACAGAGAACGCGAAGTTCTGCTTGGCTTGGTCGATTATTACATCAAAACGGGGAAACCGGTCGGTTCCAACGCGCTCAAAGAAACTGGGTTTGATCATTTAAGCTCTGCCACTATTCGCAATTACTTCGCTAAGCTGGAAGAAGATGGTTATCTCAAGCAGCAGCACACTTCGGGCGGACGCATCCCGACGCACCCAGCATTTCGCGTTTACGCCGGAGAGCATTTAGAACAAAATACCGCGCAGTTTAAGCTTCCAAATGAAATCAAAGTCTTGAAAGAGACAGAAACAAAAGAGGTTGCTGCTTATCTATTAAATGCCGCCGAAGTGCTGAGCAATTTAAGCAACATGGCAGTCTTTTTGTCTGCTCCGCGTTTTGATTACGATTATGTGGTGGATATGAAACTTGTTTCTATCGACCATAGCCGCTGTCTTTGCGTGATCATTACGGATTTTGGCGTGATCCAAACAGAGTTGATGCATATCGATCAGAAAATGGGGTCATTTTCCTTAAAAAGAGTGGAAGCCTATTTCCATTGGCGTCTTTCCGGACACGATCAGCCGGAAAATTTGACGATGGAAGAGGAGCAGCTGGCACAAAAGTTATATAACGAACTGATGGTCCGCTATATTGTTGAGTACAGCAATTTCACAGACGAAGAGATCCACCGCACAGGATTTTCCAAGCTTTTGTCCTACACAGACTTTCATGATACCGCGCTTTTAGCACAAAGTCTGGCCCTTTTCGAGAACACCCATAGTATGCGTTTAATGCTCAAAGAGTGCAGTAAACTCAATCAGATGAAGTTTTGGATTGGCAGCGACTTAGTGCCTTACACAGAAACAGCCCCTGACTGTAGTGTGGTTGCAGTTCCCTACGCGATTAATAAGCAAAGCGTGGGTGCTGTCGGAGTCTTGGGGCCGATCCGCATGCCGTACAGCGAAATCTTTGAATTGCTCCAAGGGTTCTCAGAAGCAATCAGCGATACCCTGACACGCAGTATTTATAAACACAAAATTAATTTTAGACAACCGCAACAGGGGGTGTTGGATGTTCAGAAAACGGAACACCGTTTACTAGGACATACGCATTTTACCTTACGGGAAAAATAAGGAGAAATCATGGGACATGGTAAGAACCATCACAATGAGGAACAGAAACCGTTGCCAGAAGAGGATAGCGATCTCGAACTCAACAATAATCAAGAAGTGGCGGAAGAAGCGACAGAAGATTCTATAAAATCGACAGAGCGGCAGCCTATTCAGGTGGCGATTAGTGATATTGAGCTAGAACAATTGAAGAGTGATGCGGCAGAACACAAAGATAAATATCTGCGTTTGCTCGCGGAATCCGAAAACACGCGCAAGCGTTTGAATAAAGAAAAGCAAGAACTGACGCAGTACGCAGTTCAGAATGTGATTGTGGATTTTTTGAATCCTATCGATCATATGGAAAATGCCTTAAAATACACAGATCAACTGTCGGATGAATTGAAGCACTGGGCTGTGGGCTTTAAAATGATTTTAGAGCAATTCAAAGAAGTGCTTTCTAACAATGGTGTGGTAACTTTTGTTTCAAAAGGGACGCATTTTGATCCGCACAGTCATGAAGCGATCGAAACAATCGAGACAACAGAACATCCTGCGGGCATTGTTCTGGAAGAGAATATTAAAGGGTATAAAATGGGAGATCGAATTATACGTCCTGCACGTGTAAAAGTCTCTAAAACCTCGGCACAGGAATCATAAAAATAGTTAAGATAAAGGAGTACAATTATGTCAGAAAAAAAAGGAATAATCATTGGGATTGACCTTGGTACAACCAACTCCTGCGTAGCAGTGATGGAAGGTGGACAGCCTAAGGTTATCGCCTCATCAGAGGGTTCTCGCACGACCCCATCTGTGGTGGCATTTAAAGGAACTGAACGTCTTGCAGGGATTCCCGCAAAACGGCAAGCTGTGACAAATCCAGAAAATACGATCTCCTCTTCCAAGCGTTTTATCGGGCGTAAATTTGCGGAAGTCCAGTCTGAAATTAAAACAGTCCCTTATAAAGTCGTTGCTGACAGCAGTGGAAATGCCGTCTTTGACGTGCATGGTAAAATGATGACGCCAGAAGAGATTGCGGCGATCATCTTGGTGAAAATGAAAGAAACGGCGGAAGCATATCTCGGCGAAAAAGTGACGGAAGCTGTGATCACAGTGCCTGCCTATTTCAACGATTCGCAACGTCAATCGACAAAAGATGCCGGCCGTATTGCTGGTCTTGATGTTAAGCGTATCATTCCTGAGCCAACAGCGGCAGCGCTTGCTTACGGTCTAGACAAAGCGCATAGCGATAAGAAAATCGCGGTGTTTGATCTTGGCGGCGGTACGTTTGATATTTCCATTTTGGAAATTGGCGACGGAGTATTTGAGGTGCTTTCTACAAATGGAGACACGCATCTTGGCGGCGATGACTATGACAATGCCGTTCTCCAGTGGATACTTGAAGAGTTCAAGAAAGAACATGGAATTGATCTGCACAACGATAAGATGGCTTTACAGCGCCTTCGCGATGCCGCTGAAAAAGCAAAAATCGAATTGTCAGGTTCTCCAACAACAGAGATCAATCAACCGTTCATTACGATGGATGCATCCGGACCAAAACACTTGGCACTGACATTGACACGTGCGAAGCTTGAAAGCTTGACGGCGGCATTGACAGAAAGAACGCGTGAGCCTTGTATTAAGGCATTGAAAGATGCTGGCTTAACGAAAGATGATATCGGCGAAGTGATCCTCGTTGGTGGAATGTCGCGTATGCCTGCAGTACAAGATGTTGTGAAAGCAATTTTTGGAAAAGAAGGCCACAAAGGCGTAAACCCTGATGAAGTGGTTGCGGTTGGGGCTGCGATTCAAGGGGGCGTGTTGCAAGGAACTGTTAAAGACGTTCTATTGCTTGACGTGACACCATTGACTCTTGGTATTGAGACAATGGGTGGAGTGATGACCCCGCTTGTGGAAAGAAACACAACGATCCCAACGCAGAAAAAACAAATTTTCTCGACAGCAGCGGATAACCAACCTGCAGTGACCATTCGTGTTCTTCAAGGAGAGCGCAAAATGGCCAATGACAACAAAGAAGTGGGACGCTTTGATTTAAGCGATATTCCTCCTTCTCCACGTGGTCTACCTCAGATTGAAGTGGCGTTCGACGTCGATGCTAATGGAATCTTGCACGTTTCTGCTAAGGACCTGGCTTCGGGAAAAGAGCAGAAAATTCGCATTGAATCCTCATCAGGACTCAACGAAGCGGATATTCAACGAATGTTGAAAGACGCTGAGCTGCATGCAGATGAAGATAAGAAGCGGAAGGATGAAGCAGAAGTGCGCAACGAAGGGGATTCTTTAGCCTTCCGTGCAGAAAAAGCATTGAGCGACTACAAAGACAAGCTGCCGCAAGACATTATCGATGGTGTACAGAGTAAAATCGATGGTCTTAAGAAGGCCTTGGAAGGTACAGACACAGCGCGCATCAAGCAAGCCAGACAAGAGCTGGAAACACAGATGCAGCATATCGGTGAAGCGATGTCAAAAGCGCAGGGCGCAGCAGGCCATCCGGAAGGACAGGCGCATGCTCATAGTGGTCAAGAGAATGCGCATTCTCGTCAGGAGCAAACAAGTTCTGGTGTTGATGATAACATTGAAGAAGCTGAAGTTGAAATCATTGAAGACAACAAGAAGTAATTCATAAGAATAAATAGAGGGCAGTTAACAGCGTTAACTGCCCTTTTTTTATAACTATAAGTTCTCGTAGCTCAGCAGGATAGAGCGGTCGCCTCCTAAGCGACAGGCCGTGCGTTCAAATCGCGCCGAGGACAATTAATTAGCAGGATAGGAAGGATCAGGCAGGATACGCAGGATAAGTTTAACCAACGTCTTCCAAAGAGCGTAGGGCTGGTTTTCCACCACAGAGATCACGGAGACTACAGAAAAAAGTGTTAGAAAGCCTCTCTCTTTAGTCTCTGTGATCTCTGTGGTGGAAAACCAGCCCTACGCTCTGTGGAAGACGTGGTTAAATTTATCCTGCGCATCCTGCCTGATCCTTTAAAAAACATTGCTATTTTCCCAAACAATGTGTTAATCCTCAAAAGAGTCATTAAATTTTTTTAACTCTAGGAGAAACCATGGACATTATCAATTTGATCATTAGCTTAGTGAGCGGTGCTATCGGTGGAAATGCTGCAGGCGCTGCAATGAAAGACAATAACGACTTAGGTGTTGCTGCTAATTCAGTTATCGGTCTTTTAGGCGGTGGAGCAGGTCAGTACGTTTTTACGGCAATTGGCCTATTAAGCACAGCTCCTGCGACAGAAGGATTCGATATCAGCTCCCTTCTTGCTAACATCGGGACAAGTGGTGTAAGCGGTGCTGTACTACTAGCAGCTGTTTCCTATATCAAAGGCATGATCAACAAAAAATCAGTTTAATATACTTTTTGCCCGTAGCATAGGTAAAAACTATGCTACGACACCATCGAGACCGTACTTCCACTTCCTAGGAAATAAAAAATAACTTACAAGGTGTGCTTTATATCCGGAGTTCCTCATGATTGATCTGTTAACGGCGATTCAGAACGAAGCGCTTAAATTTCAAGAATACTACCTCTGGCTTGAGAAATCCATGCCGAAGAAATTCTTCGAAGAGGTTGCTCAAGATAGCATCATGCTGATTACCCGCAATTTGATGGGTTTTTCTCTCCAAGAATTTTTTTCCACTATTCACCTGAAAAAAGGCGCGATCGCTATTTGTTTAGATAGCGCGGATGCGGATTTAAAGATTTTAAAAAATTACGCGCTCTATGGGATCAAATATTATGAAACGTTCGTTTCAAAAGCCCCGTTTCCTGGCTCTACAGCCAATTTACGTGTTGCCATCCTTTACTTCACTGAAACGGTGGATTCTGCTGAAAAAGAATTTCCTGAAATCTCTAAAAAAGAACTCTATAACTTAGTTAAAGAGCGCAATCATGAGCTGACGGATAAGGAATTCGATAAACTGGTTTCGGGCATCAATACCCGCTTTTTGCGTTCATTGCCTATGGATCGACTTGTCCTTGCATTTGACATGTATTTTCGAGCAAAAACGCGCGATAATTGCCAGTATGAAGTGCGTTACAATCGAGATTGGGAAGAAACAGGCATACCTTCCATGCAAATTGTTTTTGCTTGGCGCAATACACCTAAATACAACTTTTTATACCGTTTAGCCCGTACCGTCCACCGTCACGGTCTTGTGATGAAACGCGTTAATGCTAACTATCTCGATCCTTACAGCAAACGCAATATCTTAGTGATGGCCCTTGGATTGCATGGAAGCAATGGTCAGGCGGCTTGGGACGTGGCAGATATCACCGATTTTCTTCGCGAATTAATGACCGTCAAATACTTTGCCAGTTTTGACAAGATCGATGAATATTTGGTAAGCCGAGGAATTCTATCAGGTAACTTTGGAAATCTATTGCGGGGAATGGTGCCCTTTGTCCATCAAGCGCTGCTGCATATCGATGTCAATCTGTATACTCAGGAAAATATTGAAGAGGCATTTTGCCGCCATCCGGAGCTCACTTTGCAATTATGCGAGTCATTTAAATTGAAATTCGATCCTGATTTTCATGACTATGGGAAATATCTGGCGCTTCGCCACCAGTATATTGAAAACATCAATCATATTGATACAGGTCAAGAAAAGAACGATATTCGCCGTAAGAATATTCTCTTACAGGGGATGAATATGGTTCACTATACCCTGAAAACAAATTTTTATCGAACCAACTTTACATCGCTTTGCTTTAGGCTGGATCCCGAATACCTCAACGAGATTCCTTTTGATCGTGAAAAGAAATTTCCGGAAATGCCTTACGCTATCTTTTACATAAGAGGGATGCATTTTTTTGGATTTCATATTCGCTTTAAAGACCTTTCCCGCGGGGGATTAAGAACTGTTTATCCACAACAAATCGAACAGATGGAGTCAGAAAAAAATACCATTTTTTATGAGTGCTACAACCTTGCTTACACGCAGCACAAGAAAAATAAAGATATTCCTGAAGGAGGCGCAAAAGGCATTATCTTCCTCCAACCTTACGACAGAATGGAACCTGAAGCCGTTATTCTTTCCAAAGAGCTAGAATTAGCCGGTACTGGCTCAATTGAAATTGAAAAAAAAGTGCTTTCTTTCCGCGAACAGCAGACGACCGAATACCTCTACCAAGCGCAGCGCTCTTACATCGAAGGCTTGGTCACTCTTGTGAACTGTGATCCAGATGGAAAGATCCGCGCTAAACATATTGTCGATTATTGGAAACGACCAGAATACATTTATCTTGGACCTGATGAGAATATGCATGATCCGATGATCCAGTGGATTGCCGATTTCAGCAGAAAATACCATTACAAGCCGGGCAGTTCCTTCATTACCAGCAAGCCGAAATTTGGGATCAATCATAAAGAGTATGGCGTTACATCCCTTGGTGTGAATGTTTATATGGAATCCCTTTTACACTATATGGGGGTCGATCCTAAAAAGGATGTCTTTACCCTTAAAATGACTGGTGGGCCTGACGGAGACGTGGCAGGGAACCAGATCTTGAACCTTTATCGCTATTATTCAAAGACCGCCAAGCTGATTGCCTTGACTGACGGATCAGGAACGATTTATGAATCGGAAGGGCTTGATTTAAAAATTCTTGTGGATCTCTTTCGAGAAGGAAAAGCTATCCGCTTCTATCCCCCTGAAAAATTAACAGAAGGCGGATTCTTGCTCGATAAGTACTCTAAACGCAATCTAAAGCCTTTAGTGCAGCAAACATTGTGCTGGAAAAAAGTTGACGGTAAATTGCATGAGGAGTGGTTGTCGGGTAGTGAAATGAATCATTTATTGCGCTATAACGTCCATCAAACCATTACTGACATCTTTATTCCTGCAGGAGGACGTCCGAGAACATTAAATGAATCGAATTTCCAAGAGTTTTTGGATGAAACAGGTAAGCCGACCTCACGCGGTATTGTGGAAGGGGCAAATTTATATTTGACCCACGAAGCCAGACGCGCGCTCGAAGAACTAGGCGTGTTGATTATTAAAGACAGTTCTGCGAACAAGACCGGCGTGATCTGTTCTTCTTTCGAGGTATTAAGTGGTTTAACGCTTGGCGATGAACTTTTTATGGATAACAAGGTGCCGCTTGTTGAGGAGATTTTAGAAAGATTAAGAGTATTTGCTAAAAGAGAAGCAGATCTTTTGCTTCGCACACATCAAGAGACGGGGCAGTACCTCACCGATATTTCTGAGAAGATTTCCAGTCGAATCAATCAGTTTACCTTTCAGCTGCTGGATTACTTGGATACGACGACATTGCCTGAAGATGCGGAGAATCCGTTGTTGCAAAAGTTTTTGGATTATTGTCTTCCGACATTGCGTAAGGAGTTTCAGGAGAGTTTGTTAAAAGAGGTTCCTGAGCATCATAAGAAGGCGATTATTTCGTGCCATATTGGGGCGCAGCTTGTTTACAAGAAGGGGTTGTCATGGTTTCCGTCGGTTGTGGATATTTTGCCAATCTTGCTAAACAACAGAGAGATCTAAACGTTGGGGGGAAAGTCCCTTTTCGTGCCCGTGTGCGCGCCCGATTTTTTTTCTTGCTCCCTATTCTCCTTGCTCTCTTGTTCTCCTTGCATTTCCATCCCTCTTTTTCTTCCCCTTTTCTCTTTTTCTTTTTGGGCAGCGGTAAAAAGGAAAAAAGAAAAAGATCGGGCACGGGCACGAAAAGAATCTTAGAATTTCTTTGTGAGGACAATCCTGTCTTCAGCATCAAAAGCGTACTCCCAGTACCACGACGGCCCTTCTATCTTCTCTAAACTATACACAAGGCTATCACTTTGACTTTCTCTTTCAATCTTACCCGTCGCCCCACGTCTCACAGTTAAACGATGCCCATCGAGCACGTCAAAGAAAAAGGCGCCCTCAAAAACTACGTCCTCTGCGACAAACTCCGCATTCCCTCTCAGATGGATCTTCAGTGACTCTTCCCGCTCAATCTTATTTCTCCAAAACTCATGCGTCTGTTTCCTGTCAATCCCTCGATTTTTAACCGTCACATTTTTCAAGCAGCACCGCCCTTGTTGATTTCCATAGGACACAATGCCGGCCTCATCTCTTCCTCCAAGCACGTGTTCAGCCTCAATCACTAAACTCCCATCCACGCTTACCTCACAGAGCTCCACCTCCGCTACTTCGAGCTGAAGCTCAGCCCAAGGAGCTAATTTGCCTCCTCGCACCTTTTGTGCAATCACAGAATAAAGAGGTCCCAAAGCAGGGTGGTAATGAATAATAAAAGAAGGGCCTTCTTTCAAATAACTCCTATCATCCTGTATCTCTGGTAATTCCATCTTGCAGTGCTTCGAGAAAAGGTCATGGTGATTTTGTAAAAGCTCGTAAAAACACCCTTCCGGTGTCTCTTGGATAGATCCTCCTTTCACAAAAGATTTTTTAGTGACCGAAATGGTTTTACACCTTTTGTTGTATGTCACAAACGTACGCAGGTGATCCCTGGACTTGTCAATGATCGAATCGGCGATGTTTTGCATGGTCGATTCTAAGCGCCCTGCGCAAACTTTCTTCAAACAGCCGTGCTGGTCGACAGCGGGAAGTGCTGTTTTCATATTCACTAGGAGTCCAGGAATTGGGTTGTGGGCGATAATCGATCGAATAGAGGGTAGGTCTGCAAAGAGAATATTCGTGTTAGCCGGATATTTAGAATACGGACTCCCTTCTACTTCAGGGGCGTCCCTAATCCCATTTTTGGCAAAGTCTGTGTACTCGACATTGGATATGCGATATTCAAACCCTTCTACTGATTTATCTTCAATCAGCACGTCCATACCTTCAGAGGCGTTTAAGAGGCGATTGCAGGAGCAGAAACCGAAAGTTTTATTCTGGCTAATTCCGATACCGCTAAAGGCTAAAAGACCATTATCCACGCCTGCCATAGGATTGTTGATCTGTCTAATTAAAGCTTTGAAGCGATCATGTGAGGCCGCCCAATCAAACATACCTACTTCTAAAGCAAGCTTCCAGAGTACTCCATGACCACCAGGCTTGAGTAACAGGGATTCCGGCGAAGAGACCATCCAGTCTCCTTCTGCGGTAATGACAGGAACAAGCGGTTGTGTGAAAAAGAAGAAATGATCTTTAGGTCTGCTAAACCAGCGATTTTCAATGCAGATCGCGTGCATGTGATCGTGATTGTGTTTTTCATGCGAGGTCATCATCACAATCGGTGTGACGAGTTGTTTGCCTTTGAGTTTGTAATACAGGTGTTCTCGTGCTTGCAGATCGCGTATCATGCCTGCAAAGAGGGGTCTACCGAGAAAGGCTAATTGCGCTGCAGGTAGGGGTTCATTTGTTTTGGGGTCGCAAAGTTTTAGGCGATCTCCGGCACCGCCAACAGGGTAGATTTCGCAGATTTGATGCAGTTCTTCGATTCCTCGACGTATAGCTAAACGCACCTCAGGTGTGTCTTGGGAAATGTCGATTCCGGGCGGTTTTTCGTAACGAGATGTTTTATTTACAACTCTTTCCTCAAGAAGGAGTTTTAAAATTGTTGTGTGATAACCAATGATCCCGCCGAGATCGCGATAAAAGCTTTCCACCATTGATAAGGTGTCGATTAATTTATCTCTCTTGCATAATGCCGCAACAACATTATCTTGATGAAGGGCTAGTAAGGAAATGATTAGATACTGATGATGAGGCGAGGGGATATTATATTCGGGATGATCTTTAAAGAATTTTTTCACGACGGGTCGAGTCTTGAGAAGTTCGATTTTCTCGGACTCTGACTTTTTTGTTTTCAGTACCGCTAGAAGAGATTCCAGGGATGTCAACTGGTTCTGTAGATCAGAATTAGTGTGCACTTTTTTCATCTTGTTAGCAGTTATGCAAAGTTACCCATAGATTGCCATGATACAGTCTTTCTATCAAGAGAGTTTAATCAAGCGAGGGGTGTAAATTTTTCTTTGAAGGCGCTTAGTTGTAGGGCTCTTATTATTAATGGCTTTCAGGTTTTTCACAGAGAGTCGACACCTTTCCCCGAGAAAGGCGTAAATGAATTCTTTTGACTATAAAATAGAGACAGCGTTAAAAAGATTCCCTGATAGGGTAATATATCCTCAAGCCTTTATCTAAAAGTTCGCAATAAAAAAAGTAAAAGGAGTCTATAATGACAACAGCAAAACCAGCAAAAGAAGCAACAAAAGCGCCAAAAAAAGCATCTGCTTTTATGAAGCCTGTGCATGTTAGTGAAACACTAGCTGAAATCGTTGGACCTGGTCCAATGGCTCGTACAGAAGTGACGAAAAAATTGTGGGAGTACATCAAAAAACACAAACTTCAAGACACAAAAAATAAACGCAATATCAATCCAGACCAGAAACTAGGCAAAGTGTTAGGCTCACCTAGCACGATCGATATGTTCCAAATGACTAGCAAGATCTCGAAACATCTTTCAGATCCGGCGCTTGCAAAAGCCCACTAGACCAAATAGGGTCATTTCATCATAAGCTGAAATGACCCATATTTTTGTTTAGAGTTATAGCGTATGTCGTTATAATGACTAGCATGAACTTTAAAAAATTACTTCCACAACACTATTCTTTAACAAAGATGCTCTGGAATCTTTGGTGCTGCGTGTCTGTTATTGGCATGTGGCCGCGTTTTATCGAGCCTAATCTCTTAAAAACGACTAAAATAAGCTTGCCCATCCTGAATCTACCGCCTGAATTGTCAGGGTTAAAAGTCGTTCAGTTCACCGACCTCCATTTTCAACCTGAATCCTCCTCATTTTTTCTCAGTAAACTATCAGCACGTATTAAGTCACTGTCTCCGGATATTGTGCTTTTCACCGGGGATTTCCTCTGCTTTTCTAAAATGCAGCAACCGGAAAGACTCCAAGCTTTTCTCAATTCGATAAACGCGCCCTATGGATGCTTTACAATTTTAGGCAACCACGATTATGACCGTTTTATCTCTGTCAATCAGGAAGGTGAGTATGATGTCAACAGGAGTATATCCCCAACGGTTTCTCGCGGGTTTCGCCGTCTTTTCAAAACAATTCAACTCAAAAACCGCATCACACCAGCCGCGCAAGCCTCTATAGTTCATCCAGAGCTTATTGCTCTTCTCAAAAACACGCCTTTTCAGCTCCTGCATAATGAAACAATACAAATCGCCTTTAAAGGCGCTTCCCTGAATTTGTCAGGACTCGGAGAATACACTGCGGGTAAGTGCGACCCTGAACGTACGTTTAAAACTTATGATAAGAAGTTGCCAGGTATCGTGATGGCGCATCATCCTGACAGTATCGATCTTCTCAGAGACAGTCCTGGTGACATCATCCTCAGTGGGCACACGCACGGCGCTCAGATCAACCTCCCTTGGTTTCGCACTAAATTCACACACCTAAAAAACACCCATCTCGTAAAAGGTCTAGTGCAAATGCATGGAAAACGCATCTACATCAACCGTGGGGTTGGTAGCGTAATGAAATTCCGTTGGTTTTCGCCGCCGGAACTCTTGCTCCTTACATTGGAGTCTTCTCATGAGCACCGTTAGTGTCATTCTCGTTGCCGGTGGCACAGGGAGCCGCATGCAAGCGGCAATCCCTAAGCAGTACTTGCAGCTTTCTGGCAAGCCGATTGCGCAGTATAGCTTCGACATTCTGAGAAAGCAGCCCGAGGTTAAAGAGGTCATTGTGGTGTGTGATCCTGCCTATCGCTCCTTATTTCCCGGCGCCACATTTGCAATGCCCGGCAAAAGACGTCAAGATTCCGTCTTCAATGGTTTGCAGAAGGTCTCTCAAGACAGTGAATTTATTTGCATCCATGACGCTGCACGTCCTTTTATTCAAGATGTTTTTTTTAAAGAGGTTCTACAGGCAGCGAAAGAATACGATGCTGCGGTCATTGGAACGCCTGTTAAGTTTACGGTGAAGGAAGCCGATGCAGAGGGCCTTGTCAAACACACATTGAATCGCGATCACATTTGGGAGATACAAACCCCGCAAATGATTCGAGCAAGTCTTTTAAAAGAGGGCTTTGATTATGTGAATCGTCATCAGTTGACAGTCACTGATGATGTTTTGATTGTGGAACTTTTGGGCAAGCCTGTGAAGCTTGTTAGAGGGGATTACCGCAATTTAAAAATTACCACGCCCGAAGACCTTGTGATTGCGCAGTCTATTCTCGATGCAGGTTTTCATGAATCTTGAGCTTTATAATTATAAAATGTTAATCGCTTACGATGGCACGCACTACTCGGGATGGCAATTTCAGCTGAACGGGATCGGCATTCAAGCTATTCTAGAAGAGAAAATTACGCTGCTTTTAAGTGAAAAGGTGCGTGTGGTAGGGTCTGGCCGCACCGACGCAGGGGTTCACGCGAGAGGACAAATAGCTAATTTCCTGTGCCACACCCAACTGGATATGCCAAAATTTCTTCATTCTATAAATGCGATGATTCCTTTTGACATTCGCGTGAAATCGATTGAGGTAGTGCCTGAGAAATTTCACGCCCGTTATCATGCGAAAGGGAAAGTCTATCACTATCACATTTGTACAGACAAGATTAACAATCCTTTTCAAAAACTGTATTCGGTGCATGTGAAGTACGAGATGAACATTTCCCTGTTAAAGGAAGCTGCAGCCTTATTTGTAGGGAAGCATGATTTCACCTCTTTTGCTAATGAGGCGCATAAAGGGAGTGCTGCGAAAGACCCTGTGCGCACGTTGAAGCGTTTAGATGTTATTGAGGTTGAAGGTGGACTGCGGCTAGAATTTGAAGCCGATGGTTTTTTATATAAGATGGTGCGCAACATTGTGGGGACGATGCTAGAGGTAGCCCGTGGAAAAAGAGACATCTCTGAGATCAATCCCATGCTAGAAGCTAAAGATCGCAGCAAGAGCGGCAGAGCAGCTCCTGCACACGGTTTATTCCTGATGGAAGTGCATTATTAAAGAATAGACCTGAAACCTGTGCTACAAAGCCACGTCCTCAAATGAGTTGAAATGCAACGCCCCATGTCGGATAAAACTCGGGATCTCAGGATACTCTGCAGTGCAAATAATGACAGCCTGAGCATCTGTTCCCATTAAAGCCTGCATCCCTCTTGGTGTGTCTTCAAAGCCTATCACGCGCTCGCCTTCCAACTGATGATCTTTGATCGCTTTTAAATAGCATTCTGAATGAGGCTTTGGATGAGAATAGTCTCTTCGCGTAATCCAAAACGGGATTGTGTCAAGCACAGGGTTTTTCTTGCGCACAATACTCACGAGATCATCCGCAGAATGTGTCACCACACAACGTTTCACATTTAAAGCAGCCAGTTCTGTCAGTAACTCTTCGACCCCAGGCATCAAACGCACAGCCCCTTCGCTCAAAAGCTGCATAATCGCCTTTTTTTTCTCCGCATACAAGATATCCCAGGATGGTTCTAAAGCCTTAAGTTCGGGAAACGTGTTATAAACGTCATGCTGCAAGGCGTCGGCGCTGTAATGCGCTGACTTGCAATAACGCTCAAAACTCCAATCGAGAGAAAATCCCCTGCCTTCACACATGCGCCGATACGCCAGAAAGTGAATTTCTTCTGTGTTGACAAGCAGACCATCAAAATCAAAAAGAAAGAGTTGATAATTTTTAATCCAAGTCATATTGCTTTTTAATTCCTTTTGCATAAACTATACTCATCTATGAAATTTATCACATCACTGCTTTTACTTATGTCTTTGCTATGTTGCGGCTGTTCTGGATCCGATTCATCGGAAAAAGACAGGCTTCGTCAGCTTAACCAGAAAGGGGAATTCATCTACCGCGTGGCTGATGAATACCTCTTCGTTCCTCCTGCACCTCTGCCGCAGCTTCAGCAACCCTACCCTTGGGAAATCGGGCTTAATGGAAAGCACCCTAAAATCACTAAGGAGTTCTTTCGATGCAAGGGTAGTAGTCTAAATTCGCCCGTCACTCTTCAAAATAGCAGCGAAATGGAGCGCCATTTTGATTGCGGTGGTTCGGAAAAACACAGTTTACCGCTCAGTGAAGGTAAAGAATTTATTTATCCTATTCTAATGGATTTACTGAATTATCTCCAGACTAAAAAAGGAAAGCGCGTGGTCATTACCTGTGGACATCGTTGTCCCGAGCATAATCTTTATTCGGACCCCTTTCCAAGCAATCAATACTCGAAGCATATGCTCGGCGCAGAAGTGTCCTTTTACGTGCAAGGAATGGAAGAGTGCCCTGAAGAGGTTGTGAAGAATATCCAAGCCTATTATAAAGAAAATAGTACGTATGCAGCTCAAAAAGAGTTTACTGATTTCCAGCGGTGGGAAAAAAATGATACGAATGTGACGACCCTCCCTTGGTATAACAAAGAAATTTTTATTAAGTTGTTCAAGAAAAAGGAAGGGCGTAATTTCGACAATCGCCATCCCTATCCCTATATCAGTATACAAGTCCGTTATGACAGGCAAACGGGTCAGAAGGTTGTGTATTCGTGGCAACAAGCTAACCAGAACTTCTTGAGGAAGTGATTGCAGAAATCTTGTCGATCCTGTATATTCTGTACTTTCACATCTGCCGATGTGGCGAAATGGTAGACGCGGTAGACTCAAAATCTATTTTGGGCAACTAAGTGCTGGTTCGAGTCCGGTCATCGGCAATTTAACCGAATAGTTCAGAAGAGCTATTCGGTTTTTTTTAAACTTTACCCATAAAAGATCATGACAACACACAATTTCCATACTAAAGAACCTTGGTTTTCATTCATCCGCCAAGGAGTTAAAACCGTAGAAGGAAGAAAAGCCACTCATGTCTTTAAGAAGATTAAAGCCGACGATCAGATTCGTTTTACTAACGGCACAGAAGAATTTATGGCAGTAGTCGAAGACGTTCGCCTATATCCATCTGTTGAAAAATATCTCGAAGAAACGACTCTTGCAAAAGCCTTGCCTGGTGTCAGTAGCATGGAAGAGGCGTTGGAAATCCATTATCTTTGGAGTGCTAAAGGTAAAATTAATGAATTTGGATTTTTAGGTATTTTTGTAAAACCTCTCGCTTAAACCTAGAAACGGCAATTCAAGGTTAGATGATTTAGATCTGGAGTACGTAATATTTTGTTTAAAATGAAAACCTTCAATATCCACTGTGAAGACCCATGGTTTTCTTTCATCCGCCAGGGAATCAAAACCGTAGAAGGCCGAAAAGGCACACACTTGTATAAAAATATACAGAGCGGTGATCAAATCCATTTTACTAATGGTACAGAGAGCTTTAAAGCTGAGGTAAGTGAAGTGCGTCGGTATGATTCGCTAGAGCAGTATTTTGAGGATGCGACCCTTGAGAGGGCGTTGCCGGGTGTAAAATCCCTTGAAGAAGGTTTGGCAATTTACCATCAATGGTGCACCAAAGAGCAGATCGAGAGATATGGCTTTCTTGGCATCTCTTTAAAACCTATTCATCAATAGTTATCAACGCATTAAGCTTGCGATCGCGGTGGCGATCATACTCTGAATAGCCCGGGACAAGCAAAGCTATCCTGGGTTTAATGAAGATACAGCAACTCGGTCGAGAAGGATCGTTTCACATTTCTTGCCGATCTTGCCCATCTTGTTTCTTTTTTTTATTCTTAATTCTATTTAGACCGGCATGGAATCTTGATTTTAAGATGTAAAATACTGGTGACTCCAGCATTAGCGAATCTGAAGGAGTGATTTGTCAGCTTAAATATTTATTTGACATTTTCGGGTAACGCCGTGGGTTGCAAGAGCCCCCTTTTTTAACTTTTTTTATTAGGCTTCATTCAAAAATTGCTTTGTTTGAATAAATCGGTTATTGTTTAGCAAACAAACGAATTCATGAAAGAAGTTTATTAGCTATCTATGAGCCATGTTTTTTTTAAACAACTACGAGCTGCGCACGAACAAGGCAAATTTGCTGTATTCATTAAAGGGAGTGCGGCATCTGGAGAATTATTTGCAATCATTCCTGACTTGAAAGATTTGGATCTGGTCCAACAAAATCCACGTTGGCATCCTGAAGGCGATGTTTGGATACATACACTTCTGGTGATTGAAAACCTTCCACCCAACGCCACATTTGCCATGGCTATCTCGGCCCCGTTTCATGATGTCGGTAAAAAACAAACCACAGTCATCAACGAAACAGGTAAAATTGCAGCGCATGGACATGAAAATGTCTCAAAACGAATAGCTAAAAAGATTCTGGATGATTTAGGTGCAGACTCAAAACTGAAAGCGGATGTTTTGTTCCTGGTTGCGCGGCGCATGATTGCCCACTGCAAAGACACGAATATAAAAACGTTAAGTCGTTTAGTGCTTGAGGCAGGAAAAAATCTTGTGGATCAATTGCTTTTACATGGTGTGGCTGATGTAAAATCGGGTTGTGGCGATTTTACCGATTGCATTCGACTCCGAGAATTGTTTGATGGAATGGATAAATAACTCTATTACCATCAAGAGTCATCCAAAAATTCCCATTGTCTTTTTGATAAAAAGTAGAAATGCATTATAAGTCGGGGTGACCGCTTTTAAAAATCCAATAATCAATAATAGACCGTCTCGATCTGGAAGCAAAGCGCAATTAACCCGTTCCGCAATTACACGGTAGCCAGACCGTTCCAGTCTGGAACACAGCGCAATCAACCATCTACCTTGTATGCGTGGGCCGGTTGATTGCGCTTTGCTTCCGGATCGGGACGACTAACCAGCCTTTCACCAAACCATGACTTATTGAGAACTTACTGAAAATCCCTAAAGAACCTATAAGATTTATTCATTTCTCCAGTACTGCGGAATAATCAACAAGCCCTCACAACTCCCGTTCGTGCGTTTATAGATCATTTTGTTAAAACCACAATGATTCATGACAGCATGAAGAAGAGCTAGTCCAACGACTGCCTCTCGAGGTTCTGGGAAAGTCGAGAGTTGATCATCAGATTTTCCTGCGAATTTTTCAATAGCCTCTAAAATTTCTGCCTGCGTATAGAGTTCTTTACCCGTTGCTAGTTGTCCAGTCGCGAAAATGCTTGTGTAGCCGCCAAAAGAAACGACCTCTTTAGTCCCCGATGAAAGCCAGCTAGGAATAGCGGGGAGTTTTTCATTTTGAATAACAGATGAAAGCAAGGAAATTTCTTCACTGTTGACAGGATTCGGAGAAAGCTTTGGGTTGAATGTTTGCTCACGAATTGTCTTAATCAGCACTTCTAATGCAGAGACGAAGGCGAATTCCGCACCATACATTGCAAGTTCACCGCCATTCATCGTTGTTATCTGAAAACTCCCAGAACCTAAGTCCCACGCAATAATTTGATTTGCATCTAGACCGCTAGCAGCCACTGCCGATTTAAAACCAATTTCACCCTCTTCAATTTGCGCTGCTAAATAAAGCGAAATTCCTGTTTCCGTTTTTATACGATCTAAAAATTCTCGGCCATTTTTTGCATTTCTAAAGACCGAAGTCCCAATACCAAACCACTGCTGGGGAGAAAGATTTACAGTTGCATTTTTATAATCATTTAAAACAGTAATCAGTTTCGTTTCAATCTGTTTACTTAAATTACCATCGTGACTTATGGCTAAATCTTCGCGTAATTCTACTGCAGTATAATCTTGATAATGAATTTTAATAATCTTGTTGAGGTCTGTGTCCACGTCAGCAATAGTTAGCTTAGTTTCACCTGATCCAATATCTAGTGCTGCACACCTGACAATATCGGCTTGAAGCGAGGAAAGAAGAAAAAAACTACAAATTATAAACATAAAATATTTTTTACTTAAATGCATTCTTTCATCCATCCATTGTTTAGTGATTAGGGTAGACGATACAATTAAAAATCGTTTATTTCAATTGTTAACAACCTAAACTGCAAACTAAAAGATCATAATCAATTTAAGATAGTCCTTTTAGGCATTTGTTCCGCCGTCGACGGTCAGGCTAGTACCCGTGAAGCATGACGATTCGGGGCTAGCGATAAAAGCCATCAGAGAAACCACCTCGTCGATCTTTCCGTAGCAATTGAGTGCTGTGTGGTCTGTTTGTCTGGTCGCCCGTTCGCTCGACGCTGGATTCAAGTCGGTATCAATGGGGCCGGGTTGGATGTTATTGACAGTGATGCTTACGCCTTCGGCCGCTAACCGTTTAGCGATTCCGGCGCCAATTCCACGGGAACCTCCGTTGACGAAGGCTACTTTATTTGTTAATTTTGATATGGGTGTTCTCCTTATTATAGGTCTTACCGTGGGTTGTAGATAGGCAAATAACACTTTCTTGTCCAGTTGATTCAAAAGATGTAGAATAATGTTCGCACCAATTCCTCAGATAGTTCTGAGTAACTAAACTAGGCGATTGCTAATAAATTCACTGGTTACCCAGGAGTGCGGCAATTTTTTTTGCCGCTTTCCACCCACAGTTTTAAGTATTAATAACGTTTAACGTAAAAGATTAAAGGCTAATCCCATTTTTATTCATCCTAACGCAAAGACTGCTAGTTCTTAAAACTGTGGGCGGAAAGCGTCAAAAAAATTGCCGCGCTCCTCATTAACTAAACTAGGTGATCGCTAATAAATTCACTGGTTATGATGAAGGTATTCGTTTTCAATCGATCGCGGCAGCAATCAGCTGGACGAGGCTGTCGTCTTTGATAAATAAATTTTGTTCTACCAAAAAAATTCATGTTACTTTCTTCTGATATGAGGGACGAAGTTGGCGTCTCACGGCAAATGGGAACTCTGATTTCGATTGCCGTTTTTGCGGTATTCGCCGTCATCGGTATCCTGATCATGCGGAAAACCATCACAGTAGATAAACTTAAAGCCCATCATGATGTGGCAGGTGTTGTCTTTGCCAATTTGGGAGTTCTCTAATCTGTCTTGTTGGGATTTACAGTTGTTAATGTTCAGCAGCGTTTTGATAAAGTTAAAGACAACACGCATGTGGAAGCTAGCATTCTACTGCAAATTTACCGAGATTCAGAAGTCTTTTCCCCTGAGAGTGGAGACCTTATTCGTAACGCTATCAAAAGTTATATCTCCAATGTCGTGAATGATGAATGGCCTTTGATGGCTGATGGAAAATCAAGTCCTAAAGCAGAAAAATCCTTGGATAGCATTTGGAGGGCTTATTACGATGTTGAATTTGAGAAAGCAGAACAACAAACGTGGTATGCAGAATCCACTAGTAAACTCAATCAATTGATGAAAGTGCGTGTGGATAGATTGGTGGGGAGTATAGAATCGCTAGGTTCCGAAATGTGGTCATCTCTGATTTTGGGAGGACTACTCGTGATTTCATTCCTCTGGTTTTTTGGTTTAGACAGTCTTTGGGCACATATTTTAATGGCTTCTACCATAGCTTTAAGTATCGCCTTTTTACTTTTTTTGATTTATTCTTTAGATACCACATTTAGCGGAGGCGTCAACATTGCACCAGAAGCATTTGAGAAAGTTCTTAGCCACCTCAATTAATCTCTTAAAAGAAATAACGTAAACATTCTCGAAACGCTAAAGAAATACCGGTTTCTGCCTATTCAGATAGGGTGTTGGCTGAGCCTCCATATCCGGTTCTTTTTTGTTTCTTCTTTGTTTCTTTGTGTCTTTGTATTGAATTCAGCCAAGCACTTTTACAAAGCCATTCTCTCCAATAATCTTGTCTTTTCAAAAACCTCTTATCTTTTTTACAGTCAAACTGATGCTAAAATCCGGAGCCCTTCATGTCAGACGACGACCTCATTAAAACTTACGAACCTATCTACAATGTAGTGATCCCTGATCTTGAGTACTACATTCGTTAAATTGATTGTCGCGATGGCTGCCCTGTCAAAACCGATCCGCGTGGCTACATACTTACCCGCACGGGGGGAAACCTTCTCAAGGGGTACAAAATCGCCCGCGGGCCTAACCCTTTTGCTTCCATCTGCGGCATGATCTGCTGTGCTCCTTGTGAACTCAGCTGCCGACGAGACCGCGTTGACAAAGCTCTGACCATCCGCGCTCAAAAACGCTACCTCACCGAATGGTTTGGTCTCGACAAAGAAGCACACGTCAAATCTCTCGAGATGAGTTACGCGAGGGGCTCCACAAAACCCAAAGCTAATGGGTTAAAAGTTGCTTGCATTGGTGCAGGAGTTGCCTCTATGACCTGTGCTCACGATCTACTGTGCTTAGGATACGCTGTCGATGTGTATGAAATGATGCGCAAGCCTGGCGGTATGTTAACCTATGAAGTCCTGCTTACCGCTTAAAAAACGATATTACCTACACCGAATGTTACACCATTGAATATCTTGGCGCAAAAATGCATTACAACATGAAAATAGGTCGTGATATTACTATGACAGAGCTTCAGGAGAAGTATGACGCCATATTTTTAGGCGTCGGCTTATGGAAGTCGCGTGATCTGCCTATTCCCGGAGCAGATGCTCCGGATGTGATTCGTGGCATCGAATACCTGCGTCTGCGTTGCATGGAAGAGTAGTGGAAGATCGACGATCATTTGATTGTGATTGGCGGAGGAAACGTGGCGTTTGACGTTGCCCGTACATCTGTTCGCGATGGAGCCAAAAAAGCCACCATGATCTGTCTTGAAGCACGCGACGAGCAAACAGCTGACGAATTTGAGATCGAAGATGGACGCGAAGAAGGCGTCACGATTATTAACCGCGTGGCCCCTGTGACTGTAGAACGCGGTAGTCATGGCAAAATCACTGGCGTGCGCGTCAAGAAAATCTACTCTCTTTATGATTACACTGGACGATTCGCCCCGAATAGTGTTCCTGAGTCGGAATATGTGATTCCTTGTAATACTGCGGCGTTATGGATTGGGCAGTCGATGGATACCAACTTTCTTGATGGGTGGAATAAGCGCGATCAATTAATTCCGGATCGAGGGATCCTCAAAACAGAAAAAGACACCGGAAGAACGTCTGTGAAAGGCGTCTGTGCCGGAGGAGATGCTGCCTTTGGGGCGGCTTTGTTTATTACAGGTATACGTCCACGGGCAGGAAGCAGCACGGTCGATCGATTCCGATTTGCAAGGCACGAAACCCTACCAGGAGTTTGTAGGGGAGTTCACGGAGATTTCTCCGATGCGTGATAAAACCTATTTAAAAACGAAATAGGCCCTTCGGAGTATGCAACCAACCGATGTGCGCATTCACAATCAGAATCTAGTGGAAAATAATTACACAGCGGAGGAGGCGCATGATCAGTCGAACCGTTGTTTACATTTTCACGTTAGTCCCGTATTTGATGGAGCGTTGTGCATTAAGTGTAATGGGTGTGTGGATGTGTGCCCATGTAACTGTTTGAAGCAGGTGCCAATCATTCAATTGAATCTAGATCTCGGTGCAGGCAACTTGCGAACTGCTGTGGATAATTTTTATGCAGTCGATTCCGGAAGTATGGAACCGGGTGAACTCGCTCTGATGGGAACAGCAATGCCGAAAGACGAGGATTTGTGTATTCGCTGCGGGTTATGTGCAGAGAAATGTCCAACGCAAGCCGTTACGATGGATTTTATGGATTACTCTTTCCGATGGATCGGGTAAAAGCCAAACTATCAGAAAGAAGGTCGCTAAGCCAATCGGCCCGAGCCGCCTTCTTTCTCAGACGGCCAGTCAACAGTATATCCAAAGAAGTTAATGGGACCACTAAAAGGTTAATTAAAATAAATATTTATAGGTGGTCATAAATCTAATGAAACTGATATGAAAATTAAAGTGTCTCGAAAAACTTTTAGATAAGGAGTGAGAAATGTTATCAAGTCTATCAGGATTTAATGCTCTTATCATCCATAAACCCTTAGCATGCGGCCTTAAACTTACAAAACACATGACGCCTTCTAAGCAAAGTCTCACAACGCTGATAGGGAAAAGGTGTTTGTCTACAATCCCAACCCCCTATCAGCATCCTAAATGCCTTGAAAGAAGTATCTTTTTACGTAACCGACAAAAGTCAAACCTGGACCGCGAAATCGGAGAATTCTATGGATGCCCGGGACCAATAGTTCACGGCAGCCAAACTCATGATGCAGCGTGGTTTAAAGAATCAATGGAACGGAAAATAAAAGAGATCGAAACAGAGCTGGAAAAAGATGCAGATATTAATTTAATCAATTCTAAGGGAAAAACAGCGCTTCATTTAGCTATAGAATCTCGCGCTAATCAAACTTTTGTCGGAGATTTTGTCCAATTTTTTTTAAAGAATGGAGCCACAGTTGAAAATGAACACTATGTTAATGGCTCTGTTTTCCATACACTTATTGGAACCTATCGAGACGTCCCTTACAGTGACGAGTTTGCTATTCAGCTGACAAGTGCTCTTCAAAGCCTTGCTGCCGTTGCGGATCTACATGTCACGAGTAGACAAGGAACGAGTTTGCTTTTTTCGTGTCTGCAGATAGGGGATCCAAATTTACGAAAAGTTGTGATGGATAAATTAAAGGCCTTGGGATGTCAATTGATTAATACAGAAGCGGCGCATCTCAAAATTCAGGAAAAGTTGAAAGATCAGTTAGAACTAAATAAAAAATTATCGATATAGAGGCACAGAGAAAAAAAAGGAACAGGATGTGAAGGATCGGGCAGGATATACAGGCATAGGCGTCAGCCTAACGTAAAAAATAAGATTATAAGTTGTTTGCGTTAAGAATATTGCGCGGGGAAAGGTGATATAAAAAAAAAACACCGGATAAGAAAGAATCGCAGAAGAGAAACCAAATTTTAACGCCAAGATGCGAGGCGCAAAGAAAAGAAAAAAACAAGGTGGGGAAGATAGGCAAGATAAGTTTAACCACCTATCTTTCAAAAGACTTTTCAGTAAGTTTCTGAAAGACAGGTGGTTAAACTTATCTTGCTTATCTTGCCTATCTTGTTTTTTCTTTTCTTCGGTCTTGGCCACTTTGCGCTAAAATTTGGGTTCTATGGTATGCGTTATTGCAATTAAGCATTTAATGATTAATACGTTAAATCCGAGTTTTCCTAGTTAGGTTGGTGCATATCCTGCCCGATCCTTCGCATCCTGCTCCTTTTTTTCTCTGTGGTTTTAGCTCTCTGCAGTGATTATTTTTTGTTTTTGTTACAAGCATTTGGTATTGCAAAATAAGACCGACTTTAGATAAGATGTCACTTACTCTCCGCAATGGAAAGATGGCTGAGTGGCCGATAGCACGTCCCTGCTAAGGACGCATACCCGTAAGGGTATCGAGGGTTCAAATCCCTCTCTTTCCGCATTAAAGCTTTGAACAATAAACCGTTCAAAGCTTTTTTTATCTACGAATAATCAACGTGAAAACATAAGAAAGCCCAGCAAGCAAAGCAATCGTTGCTCCCCCCGGCCAGTCGAAATGATAGGCTGTCATCATTCCCATAAAACAAAAGACACAACTCAGTAATACCGCAATCATCATCATTGCCGATAACTTCGTCGTAAATAAATTCGCAATCGCCGCCGGAATCGTCAACATCGTCAACACTAAAATAATTCCTACGACTTGTATCAACAAAACAATTGACACAGACGTCAAGACTAATAACAACAGATACAAGCTATTCACCGGAATCCCTTGCAGTCTGGCTTGATCTTCATCAAAACAGATGGCAAGAAATCGCTTGTGCAGGCATAAGACCGAAAGCAGCACAATGACATCGAGTCCAATTAAGATATAAAGATCAGTAGGAGAAACCCACAGAATATTCCCAATCAAAAAGTTGGTTAACTCAACATTGAATCCCGGCGTCTGCGAAATAAATAAAATCCCCACAGACATCCCTATCGACCACAAGGCTGCAATCACCGAGTCTTCTCTCTGACGGTAATACAAGCGAATCCATCCGATCAATAAAGCCGAAAGGATAGCTGAAAGAAGGGCTCCAAGCAGGGGTGATGCCCATGTAACGCCTTTAGCTCGCTCCAGCCATAAGAAGAAGCCTATACCTCCTAACACCGCATGCGCGATACTGCCGCTGATAAACAAAATGCGTTTGACCACAACATAAGATCCAATAATGCCACTGACAACAGAGGCTGCAAAACCGGCGAAAACAGCGGATAAAAGAAGGGGATTAGCGCGTAAAGCCTCAAAAAAAGAGAACATCTACTTGTCCTCCTTCAGGTTAAGTAAAGGACCATGATATAATCCAATGGCAAAGTGCTCACACACCTCTTCAGGTTTCAACACAAGGGCGTGTCCTTGAACACAAATAACACGGTCGACGTGGTCGATAATGGTGCCTAGATCGTGGGTGACCATCATAATCGTCATGTGTCCTTTCAGCTCATCGAGAATGCGATAAATGTCTGCTTCTGCTTGTGTGTCAACGCTGGCTGTAGGTTCATCGAGCAGCAGCAGTTTCGGTTCAGACACCAAGGCGCGGGCGATTAAAATGCGTTGCGCTTGTCCACCTGAAAGTGTTCCAAAGGCCGCGTCTTTGAAGCTGAGCAGTCCTACTCTCTTTAATGCTTCGACGGCTTTATCTTTGTCTTCCTTACTGTAAACACCATACCAAGGCAAACGAGATAGCCGTCCTGAAAGCACGAGTTCCATGACTGAGATAGGAAAATGACGATCGAATCTTACGGATTGCGGAACATAAGCAATTTCTTTTAGAGCAGATTGTGGAGACTTCCCAAAAATTTCGATTTTGCCGGATGCGGGTTTAAGGAATCCCATCACTAATTTTAGGAGGGTCGTTTTTCCGCCCCCGTTAGGACCAATCAAACCAATAAACTCTCCGGGTTCAACCTGAAAGGTGATATTTTTTAAGACGGGGGCGTCTAGGTAGGCAAAAGAAAGGTTTTCGACGTCGACAACGGGGTTCATGGAGCTTCCTGTCATTGATTCGCAAAATGTCGGGCAATATCCAGCATCACCGCATCATAATTTTCAGAATATGGATCGAGCGATACAACTTCGGCTCCGATTTCACGGGCAATAAGTGCCGCCCCTTTATTGCTGTATTGAGGCTGTACAAAAATCGTTGTAATATGTGCTTTGCGTGCTGACTCTAAAATGCGTGTCAGTTGTTGTGGAGTGGGATCTTTGCCTTCAAATTCAATCGAGAGCTGTTCAAGATCATAGTCCCTGGCAAAGTACCCATAAGCCGGGTGCGATATCATGACGGTTCGATTTTGCAAAGGCTCTAGAATTGCGATGATTTGCTGGTCAAGTTTGTCAAGTTCTTGGGTGAATTTCACTAAGTTGTCGCGATAAAGTTGAGCGTGTTCTGGATAAGTGGCAATGAGGGTATCGGCAATTGTTTGCGCTTGAATTCTGGCTTGTCGCGGACTCAGCCAAAAGTGAAGATCCATGCAATCTTTATGGTGGCAGCACGCGTGTGTCGGGTCGGAAATAAGATCGAGGTTCCTACGAAGGTCGATGATTTGCAGGGATTCGTGATGGGCTTGGAGAGAAGCGGCGGCTTTATTTTCGAAAGTTTCCCCGATGCGGAACCAGATATCTGCTTTTCCGGCGGCGATCATTTGTTTGGGTGAGGGTTCATAGGTGTGGGCGCTGGCGCCGGCAGGAACCATGAGGCCTACTTCGACGTTGTCACCGGCAATTTTTTGTACAAAAAAGCGATGAGGAGCCACACTGACGAGGATGTAGTGAGAGAGAGGGGGAGGGGGGGGAGAGCTGGGGTTAGGTTCGGCGTGGAGTAGAAAAATCTGAGGTAATGAAAACAGGAAAATAAAAAAATAAAGTAGAGTGTTCAACATTAATATAAGTCCTTCTGAAAGAGCTATCATGCAGGTAAAGTTTGATTTTTGCAAGGGAAAACAGAGGCGAGAGGGGGGAGAGGAGAGGGGAGGTTGAGCTGGAAAGGGTTTGGATGATAATGGACTGGGCTGTTTTTAACGCGGAGGCGCGGAGTTTCCCTGGGACTCTCTGCTGTTAAAAGATTTTTTAATTTTTTATATAATGCTTAAAAGGCTTTTAATAGCAGAGACTCCCAGGGAAACTCCGCGTCCCCGCGTCTCGCCGCCTCCGCGTTAAAAACAGCCCAGCCCTTTCCTTCTAGGCGCGCTCTACTGAAAGGCGGCCACGATCAACCGCTGCAACTCCTGCTTCACAGCATGCACATCATTTTCACTACATGCGCCTTCCAAAAGGACGCAACTATTCACTTTCATCGCCTCTGAAACACAAGTTCCTGGTAAAAGCAGCTCCTTTAAAACCTTTTCATCAGGCAACCCCAACGAAATGGTCCCCTGATGCAGGAAGCCCGCTTTTGTTCGACGCTGGGCTCCGCCACCCACCTTGCGACCACCTAGCATCACATCATATTTTGTCGGATGTGCCATGCAAAAGTGCTCACAGTGCTCATCAGATGCAGAAGGCTGCGCAGTAAGCAGTATGGGCTGTTCCTGATACCCTACAAATTGCGTGATCGCCTCGAGCACGCGCGTATTGACAAACGCATAATTTTCCATCACGTTTTCAGAGAAACCCTCATGTGTTGCAGGCACCAAAATGGAAAACGCCATATCACTCAAATGCAGCGTAATACCGCCACCAGTAGGCCTGCGAGCCATGTCGATTCCGTGAAATTGAATATTTTTTAGGTTGAGGTACGGCCCGGGTTTTGTGAAATAACCGTAAGTAATGGAGGGTTGAAGCCAATCATAAAAATGAATAATGGGATTCTCAAAATAATGAAGAGTGTCGAGCAAACGCACATCTAACGCCATATTCTGCTGAGCTGAAGAGGCTCCGGAATGCAGGAGTTTGCATCTCATCGAAAAACGATGGGATTAAGTTTGTCTGAAAGTTTATCTCCAAAAACATAACCCAGATTTTTCAACTGATGCGTTTGCGGATTCGTATCTTGAAGGAAATAAATCGATGTCGGGTGCGTGTAAGTGATTAATAAATAACGATGTGGGTGTTTTTGGGAAAGTGTGTGGAAATCCAGAAGTGCTTCAGGACTAAAAAATACCCCATTACCTGGATTACTAGAGAAGATCTGTTGTTTGTGTCCAGACTCTTCCTCTGTATTTTCTTTAGGCTGTTCCTCTTTTTCACCGGCGAGGCAGATCATTAAACCGCAGAGAATGCCTTGGACGCTGCTGACTTCTTTAAGTGAGCGTGGTTGCAGAAGGAGGTCTTGGTAGGCATTCGGTTCTGTTTGCTGAAAAACGTGTTTTTGATGCGTCGTTGTGGAGTAAAACTGATCATAGGCGAGACGTAAAGGTCGAAATTCGATAAGATCGGAGGCGACTTCTGCTAAGTGGCTACTGAGAACAAGTTTTTTGATGTGGTCGTTATCTCTCCAGAGATTATATCCCGATTTGAACAGCTTCTCTGACTGTTCCTGAAGAACACGCTCAGGTCTAATACCCACACGCTCACTTAACGTGAGCTTGATCGCTTGATTCAACTCTTCCAGTTGAGACTGGGACATCAAATTCTCAAATTCAATGAGATGATTTTTTCTAAAGAATTGACGATGATCGGCGTTAGTCACTAATTTCATAATAGTTCTTTTATTTTCAGGATTGAGAGAATTTCTCTGTAATTCTCGTATTATCTGTGATTTTAATCAAGAGGGTTGTGATGAGAAGGGAGAAAATCCGAGGCACTTAAAGCACCTCGGATCGAATGAAATATTGGCGGTACTGTTATTTATGGCATTTTAACAAAAGCAACAACAGCAAAAGCAGCAGTAGCAACCGCAGCAGCAGCAAATTTTGCAGCTGGATTTTGGTATGCAGTTTTTAAGGTGGTTGATAGACGAACAGCAGTAGAGCCATCAACAGTGCCATCAGCATCTTCAGCACCACCAGCAGCAGCACCACCAGCAGCAGCGGATTCTTTACCCTTAGCAGCAGCAGCGGATTCTTTGTAAGTAGTAAAAGCTTTATAAGCGAGCCCTGCTGCAGAAGAAGCTAAAACTAGCGTGACACCGATTTTTGAAAAAACTCCTTTTGCTACAGCGTTAACAGCTGGAGCAGCATAGTTTGTGTAACCAGCAGAAACTGTTCTGCCTAGTGATGATAGTTTGCTTCCTGCTGCAGCAGCATTTGATACTACGAATTTTTGCGCTGTTTGTGTAGCACTTACAACAGACTGATAAATAGATGAAATTGACATATAATGTCTCCTTAAAGGTGTTTATGTTTTGTTTGTTTTTGTTTATTTCTACTTTATTTTTTTTCTTTAGGTCCGCTTCTTCAATTTATATGTTTCTTAAACATAATGTCTTAGTATGCAAAAAGATTGATATATAAGCAATGTAAAAAAATAATTATACATCAATCTCTTGCACAGCGTTGTTCTGTAAAAACCAAGAGCTAATGGCGTACCGCCGGGGCCTGAAGGACCGGAACTAAACGGCCCAGGTCGCAGCAAAGCGAGAGGCCTGGGTTAGGAGGTAAAGAGGGTGTTGAGGTCTGAAAGACCGGCACTAGTGAGAGTGTTTAAACACTTGCAATACACTAGCACTACAAGGTAAAGAGTCTCATTTAAGCGTTTCTTATCGACTCTTGTGCCGGTCTTTCAGACCTCAACCCCTCTTTAATCTACCCAAGCCTCTCGCTTCGCTGCGACCTGGGCTTTGTAGTTCCAGCCCCAGAGCATGTTTATCTCAGTGTTTATTTTGCCCCCCGGTCTCTCGTTTGCTTTGACTCCGGTCCTTCAGATCTCTGCAACATGCTTATCTTAGGGCTTTATACCTCTCAACGAATGGACACCCTTCACAACTTGCTTCATGATGCACACAAAAATCGTGGTGCAACTGATAAGCCCCCTGCTCCATTAATGCTTTTTTCATCACACTGCCTTTTGCCATATCACCAAAAAAGCGGTGGACCAAATACTGACTTTTACGCGTCTTCGCCGGCGGAATAATCTGATAAAAGCGCTTAAAAGCCTTTAATTCTTCCGATCTTCCGCGCTCAGCAATTTTCGCGTAAAGAAGCGGAAGAAAAGTATTCACAAGGATTTCCGTTTTCACATCCTCACCCATCAAAGTCAAGTAAGCATCTTTCGGCAATTCTTCAAAAGTATAATACTTATTCCAATAAATGTCTTCAAAAACAGGAATAAGGGCTTTCATTTCCCCCGAAAATTGACGGCAAGCCTTACCCGTTTTTAAAAGAGGCCATGCGTTACCCCATAAATTCTCAACTAATTCGTTTAATTGAGAAGCGTCTGAACTTTTAATGAGTTTGACCAAATAAGCTAAGCGTCTTATTGGGTGATTAAGGGGTCTGACTTGATTGGTTATCATAGGCACTTTGTAATCAACGTCTTGATGCTGCTCTGTGTAGTCGAAAAATAGGACTTTTAAGTGAGAATAAAAAGAGGATTTCCCCCATTTTATCACATACTTTTCTTGAAAAAATCCGGCGATCCCACAACCCAATGCGGCTAGAGTTTCTGCAGGAAGATGCTTCAAGTCATTCAAAATCACAAAAAGCGAACGAAACGCTTCTGTATTGTGCTTGTACCCTAATGCAGAGGCGATACCAAACAAGATTCTCGTGCGTAGATCATCGCTCTGAGCACATAAGAAAGAGTTCTTTTTTAGCAAACGCCAGTCCGCAGCTCCTTCAAAAAGTGTTTGGATGTGCTCTTTCGACTGGGTATTGAATAACGTTTTGGCACATTTACCGCTGCCTACAAATTTTTTGTAGGGATAAAGATCGAGGTCGATTAACTGCAATAAGCGTGTAGGAGGAACCGTTAAATGCTTTTCTAGGTAAGCTTGAACAACCGGCTCTCCATTTTGTTTAATAATGGGTTTGCTTGTGCGGGGATTCCAGTAAGAAAGATGAAAAACAACCTGGTCATAACGTGCATCCTGCTGATGACGGTGCTGCGTCCAGCCTTCATCGACAAGATGGATCTCTACATCCCCGCGCATCTCCTTATCGCCCACACGTAAATGCGCTTTAAGGAAGTCAGGGCCGGCCTCGCCATTCCAAATTCCCGGCGATAGGACTTCAACCGCGTGACCTTCCGGTGTAACAAGATTTTTGAAATACTTTTGCTCAAACCAAACGGCTTGGATATGACGTTCAGTCAGAAATAGGTAAGAATTCTTTTTCTCCGAAATGATGTTGTTCGTTTCGTTGAGTAAATAGCTATAATGGAAGTTCATAATAATCAAAATTTAAAGTGAAATCCATTAAAAATCATCCGATGCTTTTTAAGCAACAGCTATCTTGCTTTATAAAGGGTTAATAAGCTAAATTATGGCCCTACCCATCTAAAAAGGAAGACCCATGAACAGCGAAGTACAACAACGTCTGAAAGCTACTGAGAGTAGGATCGCACATATGTCGAGGTGTCTTTGACATCGCTTCTAAAGAGATAAGAATCAGGGAATTAACGACATTAATGGAAAAGCCCGATTTCTGGGAAAATAGTGAAAAAGCGCAACTGTTTATTGATGAGTCCAATGCTCTTAGGCTATGGACTGTGCCCTTTAACACAATTCAGCAGCGCTTTAATGATTTAAAAGGACTTCTCCCTGAAGCCTACGAGGCTCAAGAGACTGATTTTATTGAAGAGCTGCTCAAAGAATACGACGGGATGGAGGAAGATCTGAGCGAGCTGGAAGTGCAAAAAATGCTCTCCGGAGAGCTCGATAACAAGAATTGCTATTTGAGTATTAACTCGGGAGCTGGCGGAACAGAATCGTGCGATTGGGCGATTATGCTCTCACGCATGTACCAGCGCTGGGCGGACAAACGCGGATGGAAGTCGGAGGTCGTCGACTTTGTCGAAGGGGATGTCACAGGACTCAAAAGCGTGACCATCAAGTTTGAAGGCGCCTTTGCTTACGGCTATGCCAAAGCAGAAAAAGGAGTCCATCGGCTGGTGCGGATATCGCCCTTTGACTCGAATGCTAAACGCCATACAAGTTTTGCTTCGGTGGATGTGACACCTGAGATTACCGACGATATTAAAGTCGACATTAAGCAGGATGACGTTCGGATTGATACTTACAGAGCCTCTGGTTCCGGAGGACAACACGTTAACAAGACCGATTCTGCGGTACGGATTACGCATATGCCCTCAGGAATTGTTGTGACGTGCCAAAATGAACGCAGTCAATTTCAGAATAAAGAGACCTGCTTTAAAATGTTGAGATCGAAGCTGTACGAGATTGCGGTGAATGAACGCGAGCAGGCGCTGCGCGATCTATCAGGGGACAAAAAAGAGAACGCATGGGGCAGTCAGATACGCAACTATGTGTTCCAGCCCTATACGCTTGTGAAGGATACAAGGACAAAGTTTGAGTCCGGTAACATTCAAGCCGTGATGGACGGAGATCTTGATGATTTTGTTAATGCTTATTTGAAGGAATTTGGGTGAGGTAATGAGTGAAGAATCGAAGAGTGAAGAATCGATTGGAAAAAGAGAAGGGTGGCTGAAAGATGTGCCAGGACTTGATATCCGCTACACGGAACCTGAAGATGGTAAATATCTCAAGGAATGGTTGATGGATCCCTCGATTGGACGTTGGTTTCCCATGTTTGATCAAGTTGAAGTTGACGATGCTGTGATGCGGTGGATCGGGTTTTCCCGTTACAAGTGCAGTTTGACAGCCGTGCTCGACGGTGTTCCCTGCGGCATTGCGACTCTCTATTTGCAACCCTACCGCAAGATAGCTCACCAATGTGAATTTGGAATCATTGTTAACGGAGAGCAACGTGGGCGCGGGATTGGCACTCAGTTGATCAACAATTTGATGCATTTGGCTAAAAATACCTTTCGCATAGAGCTGCTACATTTACAGGTTTACGAGGGCAATCCCGCTGTGCGTCTTTATAAGCGCTGCGGATTTAAAGAATTTGGACATCAAACACGCTGGATTAAAGAAACGGACAAAGAAGGAAAGCCCTTTTTTGTTGGCCGCGTGTTCATGGAAAGATTTATTTAGGGAAAGGAAAAGGCAAAAAGAAAAGAAAAAATCGGGCACGGCCAAGGGCACGAAAAAGAGAAAAAAGCATATGGAGTATAACAGGACGGAGCCTGGATACCTAATTATTACACAACACACATACATTTAAGACAGATCACTATGAGTATTACTCGTTTTCAGGATGAACTTGCATCTGATTTAGGAAAAGCACTAAAACTAAAAATCAATGACAACCGGTCCACCATGCTTAGCGTAAGATGGGAACCGGACTGCACTAAGGTGTCTATGCACAGAATGTTCTTGCAGGCACCCCGTAACGTCATGCAGGCACTTGTCTGCTACATCAAACAAGAGCATGGACAAATCGACTCGGCTGTCAGAGCCTTTATTGAGGACGGCGTCAAACATCTTGATTATTCCCATTTAGTCGACCGCGAAAAAATGGAGCACAAGGGAAATATCTACAATTTAAGAGCAATTTACGAAACGCTTAATCAAGAATATTTTCAAGGAAAACTGGATCTCCAAATCACTTGGTATGGCGACACTAACCAGCGCAACCGTTCGCGCTGCACGTTTGGCCTTTATCAAGACCCCTTGAAATTAATTAAAATTAACAGAATTCTTGACAATCCAACGTTTCCCGATTACCTTATCTCGTTTGTTGTTTATCACGAAATGGTTCACCACGTGTGTCCTGCGTATATGGATAAAAAAGGGTTTAATCGCGTTCACAACAAAGAATTCAAAGAAAAAGAAAAGCAATTTCGGTATTACGATAGCGCTCAAAAATGGATTAAAAATAATCACGAAAACCTCTTTTCTACGAGATAATTAGGAGTTATTATGGCTGGACACAGCAAATGGGCAAATATCAAACATCGCAAGGGTAGAGCCGACGCAAAAAAGGGTAAAATCTTTTCCCGCGTCGCAAAAGAGATTATCAGTGCTGTAAAACTTGGTGGAGCAGACTCTAAAGCGAACCCTCGTCTACGTCTGGCGCTTCTTAAAGCGCGGGATGCGAACGTCCCTAACGAGATCGTCGATCGCAATATCAAAAAAGCATCCAGTGCAGATCAGGCAGATTTCACAGAAATGACTTATGAGCTTTATGGATATGGGGGTGTAGGGATTATTGCTGACGTGATGACCGATAATAAAAACCGTATTTCTTCAGAGATGCGTATTGCGACGAATAAGCGAGGCGGTGTTGTGGCAAGTCCTGGCGCGGTAGCGTTTAATTTTGACAGAAAGGGCGTGCTGCGAGTTGAGAAAGCGGAAGCAGCGAAAGCAATAAAAGGACCGTTGAGTGAAGATCAGTTGTTCTTGGTCGCAACAGAAGCAGGTGCAGAAGACTTTGAAGTGACAGATGAGGCGTTTATCATCACGACGGACCCTGCAGAGCTGTATGTGGTGAAAGAAGCGATTGAGGCCGCCGGATGTAAGTGCACAGAAGTGGCACTTGAAATGATTCCAAAATTGTATGTGGACTGTGATTTAGACGCGGCGAAGTCTAATTTGGCGCTAATTGAGTGGCTGGAAGATCTGGAAGATGTGGATGAAGTGTACCACAACATGAAAGAGCTTGAAGAGTTAGAAGCAGAAGAGTAGAAGAGAAGAGAGGAAGAGAGCAATAAAGGGCTTGGCTGTTTTTAAAGCGGCGGCGCGGAGTTTCCCTGGAACTCGATGAAAAAAAACTTTAAAATGTTTAAAAAAGTAAAAAGCTTTTTACGGTATAGAATTGCAGATAAGCTCCCCGCGTCCGCGTTAAAAACAACCAAGCTCATCAAGAGCGTTAGTTCTATTTAAATGTTTAAGAAAGCAAAAATATTTTTAGGATATAGAATTCCAGGGAAACTCCGCGTCCCCGCGCCTTCGCGTTAAAAACAACCAAGCCCGTCATCACCAGGAGCGTTAGTCCTATTCCTATTCCTACTCTTGCCCCACCAACAGTCTTAGACAACCTCTCTGTTAACCGCGAGCAACTCCTCCATCTCGCCCGCCAATTCGCCGACACCAACGGCACCTGCTTGCTCTTCTCCGGTGGCAACTACACCTCCTCTCAACGTTCATTCCTATTTTTATTTCCGGTCGAATCTTTTGCTGTGACTCAAAGCACCTCCCCTTGGGAAGTGCTCAAAGAAAAGCTCACCATTGAAAATGGCCCTTGGGTGGGCTTTCTAGGCTATGAAATGGGAGCTTTCAGTCAACCCGATAAAGTGCTCCCTCATCATGTTGCCAAAACCCCAGATGCCTATTTCCAACGCTGCGCTTTTGTCTTGACTGTCGATCACTCCTCCAATACCGCCACAGTCGAAATTCTTGAACACGACGGTTCCAATGAGTGGCTTAAAACACTTGCTCAAAGAAGCTTCTGGGAAAATTTAAGTGAAGTAGGTCTTAAAAAAAATCCTCACACATATGCTGTGAATGCGTCAGAAAGTAATGCCTGCTATGTGCGGAAGGTTAACGAAGCTAAAGAACTGATTGATGCGGGCGAAATCTATCAAGTGAATTTATCCCGTGAGATTGGGTTCTCAACAGATATGCATCCCTTTTATCTTTTCCAAATGTTGTCAGAAAAAAATCCGGCTCCTTTTTCCTGTTATATGCAGACACCTTACTGCACCATCGTCTCCTCTTCTCCTGAACGTTTTCTTAAAAAAGAAGGCAGTCGATTGGAGACGCGCCCCATCAAGGGAACCGCTCCACGAGGGACTATAAAAGAGGAGGATGAACGCAACCGAAATATGCTGTTGAAGTCAGTGAAAGAAAACGCCGAACTCTTGATGATCACCGATCTGATGCGCAATGATTTAGGAAAGATTAGCCTTCCAGGATCTGTGAAAGTCGAGAAGCTATTTCATATTGAAGCGTATAGTAACGTGTTTCATTTGTCGTCCATTGTGAGTTCTGAGGTAAATGAAGAGCAGCATCCTGTCGATATCGTGCGGAGTTGTTTCCCTGGAGGGTCCATTACCGGGTGCCCTAAGTTGAGGGCAATGGAGGTGATTCATGACTTAGAGAAGCGCTCTAGAGGGATTTATACCGGATCGATTGGCTATTTTGCAGCAAATGGAGACTTTGATTTTAATATTGCCATTCGAAGCGTTGTGTTTAGTGATGAGTGCGCCAGTTTACAATTAGGTAGCGGAATCGTGGCTGATTCTTCCGCGCAGAAGGAGTACGAAGAAACACTGTACAAAGGGGCGACTGTATTTAAAGTGCTTGACGACTTTTAAATAAATATTTATGAAGTTTATTTCTATACCCAATAAACCAATTTAGTCTTAACCAAGGAGATTATATGAGCGCACTTTTGGATACAGCAAGGTTCTTAGGGGAATTAAATGAAGGTAGGATGTCTTAGTAAAAGCAGGGGGCTCATTTCAGGCTATTCCTAAAGCCATAGATTTAAATGGTCGCAAAATCGTTCCTTGGGAATTTCATGTAGAGTGTTTTGGTGCTGTTGTTGGAGCTGCAGGGTTAGTTTTTGCTAATTATGCTGTTGCAGTTCTAGGGGTTGGCTTATTTGTTTTTAGAGCACTAGGTGCTTATAAAATCAATGATCTGAGCTTAACACGCGCAATGGCCGAAATTGTCAATGTTTACGGTAACATGATTAAAGCATTTGCAGATCTTGTTGCTAAAGTGGGTCAAGGTATAAGGAGATGAAAACTGCGAATGAGCAGCTAACACGAAACATTGCTCAGGCGCGAGCGGCAACGAGCAGTGTAGCGGCAGCGGTAGCCGATGTTGATGGGGAATTAGCTGAGTCGAATAAGGTGTTAAAAGCAGTGGTCGAGAAGCTGAATCAAGACAATCAAGAGTGAAAAGACAGCCTGGGGCATATGAAAGAACAAAGAATGCAGCCAAGCGCAGCAAAAAGTATTAGACGCCCAACTTAAAGCGTTGAACGCAACTAAAGCGGAGTTGGAAGCCAAGGTTGCAGAATTAACTGCAGCAAGTGAATCGGTCGCAGGTGGTGTGAAAAGGGTTACATGGCGATAACGCAGCGACGAAAGTGGATCTAGAGAAAGCATAAACAGAATTGGCTGCATTAAAGACCGCGCATGATAAGTTGGCAGGAGATGAGGATGGTTTAGCCACAACTGAGGCTAAGTTGCGCGCAGATGTTGCTAGACTGGAAAAAACGCACGCAGAAGATTTAGTGGCTAGGGATGCGGTATTAAAAGGACTTCAAGGAAAGCTTGCAGCTTTTGAATCGAAAAATCAAGTTTCGACAGCTCCTTCAGGAGACGTACCTGCATCATTTAAAAAGGAAAAATTAAAGGCGCCTTCAAGGACTTCTATTGAAGTTGATGCGGCCTATTATGTTCATCACGCGCATATAGAAAAAAGTGAGAAACCCAAGGCCACAAAAGCTGGGGCAGAAGAACCAGTCACGGCATCAGTAAGGCCTAAAAAGAGGCTTTCACAAAATTTTCTAGATAGAGCAGCTTTGTTTGATCAGACTTTCGCTCCTCTACCAACTAGTCCGAGGGATAAGAGTAGCTCGTCTGACCAGTGGCGTATAAAATGGCGCTAATGAGCAAACAGTCCTGACGAATTTTTTTTGGGGCCCCGAAGTAACTCCGTCCTTCATGTCAGAATGTAGCGTAGTTAGCGGGACATGCGGCTGTTCTAACACTTGCGGGCTAAATACTGACATGGCTGCCGCCATTAGGACAAAGTCTCGTTTAAACGTTGTGGTACCAGACAATAACGCGGTTACTCAGGAGCGCGGCAATTATTTGGCGCACCCCAAAGACTTCGCTTGCGCTCAGGCAGGCCTGTTCTTTAATTGCTAAAAATGCTAAAGTAATGTTCCATTGGTGTTGTCGCTGCGAATTCCAAATTAAAAGAGGCGACAGGAGTATTGGCAAAAGAGGAAGAAGATCTTGCAGGCGGAGATGTCAAGTTAACAGAGATCGTTGAGCAGTTTTCTAAAATGCAGCGGCAACAGCATGCGGCCATTCAATCTTTAGTGGATGTGGTGGCAGCACTAAACACAGCTGATGACGGTATTGGAGTTGATCTAGCGGCATTAAGCAAAGATGAGAGAAAATTGGAACAAAGCAATGCAGGTAATGCCGATCTTCTTGTTAAGGCGGCGCAATTAGCGAAAGACCTAGAATCTGAATGACCACTGTCTTTTTGAATAACCAATTCATTCCTGAAAACGAAGCCCGTATCCCGATTGAGGATCGCGGATTTCTTTTTGGTGACGGGGTTTTTACCACAATTAAAGTTTCTAACAGAAATATAGAGCTCCTCGATGAGCATTTAGAGCGGCTGCGCCTACAATGTCAAGAACTGCATATTATTCCCCCTGATATTGATAAGCAGTGGTTTCAAGAATTGATTCGCTTGAACGAGGCGTTTTCCGGCACGTGGAAATTGAAGATAGTGATTACGGGTGGTAACGAGAAGGCTCTGGCTTTGCCTGAACGTTCTCATGGGTGTTTGTTGATCACGCTGGAGCCTTATGAGGTGTCAGAAGCCAGCGTTCGATTGACAGTGTTCCCGATGCCGATTGTGAGGCCCTTGTCTAAGCTGAAGAGTCTATCTTATCTCGATCGGTTGTGTGTGGCAGATTATGCCAAGAACGCGGGATTTGATGATGCCTTGGTGTTATCCCCTGAAGGGTTTGTCTTAGAGACTGCATTTTCTAATGTGTTTTGGCGCCATGCAGGGAGGGTGTATGCCCCGGATCCGGCGTTGCCGTTTTTGGAAGGCGTGACGTGCCAGCACTATTTTAAGAGCCTAGAGCAGCCTGTTGGGTATGCGAAGATGTGCCTGGATGAGATGCCTGGGGATGCTGAGTTTTATAGTTGCAATGCATTGAAAGGAATTGTACGGGCGACGTTGATTTCCTGAAAACTAAACAACCAACGGACCTGGCGAAGTCTTTTGGAGCCCCCAAGTAACTTCGTCCCTCATGTCAGAAAGTAACGATTACCACTTTGGCGAGAACAACTTAGCAGAGAAGGTCGCTCAGGCCGATTGGCCAGAGCGACCTTCTCTGCTAAGTTGTTCTATCAAATCCCCTTGGAAAATAACGTGGTTATTCAGGAGTGCGGCAATTATTTACCGCTTTTCACCCACAATTTTTAGGCATCCTCAAAGTGATCATGAAACGCTGGTTTTTTCCAAATTCGTATTCTAGATAACGTTACGAGCACTTAAACAACGCGGGCGAAAAGCGGCAAATAATTGCCAGCGGGTCAGGAACAGGTCGAACCTGCCCTCCCCGTTATCGCAATAGGGTCAATTCCCTATATTTACCGGCGTACATGTTTCTCGTACCGGGCGGTCCCAGAATAGTTGCCCTTAGTGGGAATAATTGTATCGAGCTTTGGCAATGAGACATTGCTCCCTGCAACTTATCAATTGCATATTCGCTATATGTTTGTTTTTCAGTCTAGATTATCAGTGTGCCATTTTCTTTTGTATTTCATGCTTCGCACTCTCATGCGAATCCACTGATCAATTTTAGTGAAATACGTTAACGTATTAGTAAATGCTGTTGAAAAGTAGTTGACAGTACCTCTTATAATTTGATTCAATTTTGTGATAACATTGGCATCGAGATTTTCTGATGGCGTGGTGACATTTTCTATAGCCGCTTCAAATTTCTCGTAAGATTTCTGGCGTATTGTGACTGAGCGTCCTTTGATGAGAAAACCTAAGAATTGAAACCCTTCTGGTAGCTTCGCGATTTTAGTTTTCTCAGGACTGGTTTCAAGACCCAGATCTTTCAATACTTTCTTTGTGAAATTTAATGCATTTTCCGCTTGGTGTCTGGTCTTAACTAATATGGCGATATCATCAGCGTATCGCACAAATTTGTAACCTTGACTTTCAAGTTGCCAGTCAAGATGGTTAAGAACGATATTTGCAAGTAATGGGGAAATTACCCCGCCTTGTGGAGTCCCTCGAATCGTGGGGATCCTTTTACCGTCTTCCATGACTCCAGAGCTTAGAAATTTTTCAAGGATGTCAAGAATATTTCCACCCGCAATTTCGGCGCGAAGCCTTGCCATGATTATATTGTGGGGGATATTGTCAAAGAAACCCTTGATGTCAATATCAACCACCATTTTATAACCTTCGTCAATGTACTCAAGTACACGTCCGACCGCTTGATGACAACCTTTGCCAGCTCGAAAGCCAAATGAGTTATCATGAAATTGTTTTTCAAATATAGGGTCAATACCAGTACGGACCAGCACAGGTAGGATTTAGCTTTTTTTTTCAACCTCACCGTTTGAGACTTAATAGATATACCTGCAACTCACGCGCGCTCTAAAGATCTTCGATCAGGTCTGTTTATTCTAAGTCTATTAGCTCTTAAGTTGATGACGTTCCGCTCCGCGTGCAGCGGGGCTAAATAATGACAGGGCTGCCGCCACTAGACAACCTTGCTCGAATCGCTATTTCTTTATAACCATGTTACTTTCTGGCATGAGGGACGAAGTGACTTGGGAGCTCCAAAGATCTTCGATCAGGCCCGTGAATGATTCATTAGGCAGGGGGCGGCAGGGCTACGCGCTTGGATTAACTTCAGTAAAATGAAAGGCTGTGGCATCAAATAGTCCGCGGTCACTCAGCTTAAGCGAAGGAATCACCAAAAGAGCCATAAAAGAAAGGGTCATAAAGGGTGCATGCAGCTTGCTCCCAAGCTCCTTAGCCACCCCATCCAGCTCTGTATAACGCTTAGCAATCAAATACCCATCTTCGGTACTCATCAATCCTGCTACAGGCAGCGAAAGCACTTCGGTTTTGCTCTCATAAGCAGCCGCGATGCCGCCTTTTGCTTCTATCAGAGCATTCACTGCAGCACAGATGTCAGCATCTGTCACGCCGCCGGCAATAATATTATGCGAATCATGCGCAACACTCGAAGCAATGGCTCCTTTTTGCAGCCCAAAACCCCTGACAAATCCAATCGCTAATGGGGCATTTGTATAACGATTAACCACGACAATTTTCAAAATGTCTCGCGAAACATCGGAGACAATCGCACCATTTTCAATTTTTGCGTCCGCTAAAAACTGTTTGGTGATCAATTCACCGTCTAACGCCTCAATAACCTGTATTTGCGAACTCCCTTTTTTAGCTTTGAGACGAAAATCTTCAACAGCCTTTAAATCTACCTCAAAATGGTTAATGATCGGTGTGTCCACCCTAGCGATCAATGATTTCCCTTTTTCTGCCACAAGAGTTCCATCAATATAGGTTTGTAACACATTGAAATCTAGCAAGTTATCGACAACAATAAAGTCAGCGGCATCCCCTTGTCGCAGCAATCCGACATCGAGATCATAGTGAATCACTGGATGATAACACGCGCATCGCAATACATCCATCACATCATAGCCATAATCGACAATTGACCTGCGCACGAGTTGATTGATTTCTCCTACCACAAGCTCGTGAGGATGCTTATCATCACTGCAAAACATCACTTTATCCGGATGACTCTTGATTAAAGGGTGCAAGGCACCATAGTTTTTTGCTGCAGATCCTTCCCTAATAATGATTTTCATTCCATATTTAATCTTATCAAGTGCTTCATCGAGGGTAAAGCACTCGTGATCTGTGGAAATGCCGGCGGAAATATAGCGCTCCGCATTCGCCCCACGAAGTCCCGGAGCATGTCCATCGATAGGCAAATGTAAATTTTTTGCCACTTGAATTTTATCCATAACCAGGGGGTCTCGCGCTAATACCCCAGGATAATTCATCATTTCACTTAAGTAATGAAGCTTATCTTCTTCGAACAACATCTGAATATCTTCTGCACTGATTGTCGCGCCAGAGGTCTCGAATGAAGTCGCAGGGGTACAAGAGGGGGCGCCAAAGTAAAAGTGAAAGGGGACTTTTTTTCCATTGTCGATCATAAAACGGATACCCGGAATGCCCAGGACATTGCCTATTTCATGAGGATCAGAGACGGTGGCGACAGTGCCATGAACGACCGCAAGACGCGCAAATTCTGAAGGAATAAGCATGGAGCTTTCGATATGCACATGCGCATCAATAAAGCCGGGTAGGATGAATTCTTGATAGGTTTTCCCGGGTTCGAGCTCAATTGCAGCAATTTTCCCGTTTTTCACCGTGACGGTGCCAGGCGATATCGTACGGTTGATGACATCGACAATGTTGCCCGATTTTTCAAAACTATTTATTGTCGATATCATCGATGAACGCTTATTTTACTGCAGTTTTAACATCACTCACGACTGACTTAACACCTTTAGTGTTTTTGACGATCGATTCAGCTGCTTGAAGTTCTTTTTGATTTTTTACAATCCCTGTTAGCGTTACAACACCATTGTCTGTTTTAACAACCAAAGCCTTAGCCGCATCAGATAAGGAGTTTTCGTTTTTGAGATTGTTGCGGACTTGCTGTGTGATTTCGCTATCAGTACTTACATGCGTATCAGAACTGGGTGTTCCATTTAAACTGCTGTAATAGCTTTTTTTCGTGTTTTGTTCCCAAAGCTCATTATTAATTGGATTTGGGGCATTATTTGTCCAGCCGCTCCAGCTAGCACCTGTGTTTTGTGCATTGTCAGCTTGTACAGATGAAGCGCCTAATAATGCAACACTTGCCATCAAGATTTGAATAGTATTTTTCATAAAAAACTCCCTCGTTAGTTTTTGTTCTCATATAAAGTGAGAATAGAAAATATTGACAAAAGATGCAAATTATTTTTTAAAACTGGTTCCCTTCTTTCCTCTAGCGCGATTAATTCGCACTATGATAACATCCGCTCTTATACCACCAAAATAGGCAAAAAATAAGTTAATAGACCTCTTGCGCAGTTTGCTTTGCTTGTGAAGCTGCGTAAGAGGTTTAAAATTTTAGAAGAGATTTTTAACATGACAGAAGTGAAAAAGAACTTTTTACTAACCGCTGGAAGGGCTCCCTCGACATTAGACCTGGCGCGACAGCTCAATTATGCCAACCATTCGGTATTTATCGCTGATACAATACAGTGGCATGTTTGCCGTTTTTCTAACGCGGTAAAGAAGAGTTTTTTGATTCCTAGCCCTCGCTTTGCTACAGAGGCGTTTATTGATAAATTGTTAGAACTGGTTGAGACGTATAAAATTGATTATTTGATCCCTACGTTTGAAGAGGTCCTTTATATTTCTAAGTACCTGGATCGCTTTCCTAAGACCTGTAAGGTATTTAGTTCTTCATTTGACTCTCTGATCAATCTTCATAATAAATGGCTCTTTTATGAGCGCAATTTGAAGTACAACATCGACACACCAGAAACTATTCTTATTAAATCCAAGAGCGATTTACAGAAATTAAACCCTAACTATTCTTATGCGCTTAAGGCCTCTTTTTCGCGTTCCGCGCAGCAAATTCTTAAGGCGGAACCGGGCAAAGAGCTTCCTGAACTGGAAATAGAGGAGCACAATCCATGGATTGCCCAGCGTTGGCTCGAAGGGAACCGCTTTTGCACCTATAGCGTTTGTCAAGATGGTGCTGTGTTGGCTAATGCAACATATCCTGTTCAGATTGCTATTCAAGGGCATTATTGTTTAAATTATGAAGCGGTAGACCATCCTGGGATTCTTAAATGGATCCAGAATTTTATTGCCTTAGAGAAGTTCACGGGCCAAGTAGGATTTGACTTCTTTGAGTCGAAGGATGGCACCATTTATGCCATTGAATGTAACCCGAGAGCCACTCACGGACTGGTCTTATTTGAAGGCAAGGATCGTCTTGATCGCGCTTTCACAAGCCAGACAGTCAGAACGATCACGCCATCTGCTGGAAAACGCAAGCAAATTGCCGCGGGGATGACAGTTTACGGATGGAGAAGTGCCTTTAAAGAGAACAAGCTCAAAGAGTTTTTGCGGATTTATTTGACAACGCCTGACATTGTTTTTGATAGAAAAGACGTTAAGCCTTTTTTGTTTACGCCTGTCATTTACACCAACTATCTTTACCAAAGTCTTAAACAGAGACTTAATATTCCTGCGTCATTCACGAATGATTTCAACTGGGACGGGGAGTAACAGGATTAAGGCTGCAAGAGTCGACAATTTAGCCGAAAGACGCAAAGAGGCAAAGAAAGAAAGTAAAACATATAGTGGACCCCAGTGTCTAGACAAAAAAAATGAAGCAGTTTGCACTTTTAACCTTTTTTTTGTATTAAGGGGGTCGAGGGGGGGCCTCCCCCTCGCCTTCTTAAATAAATAAGGTAATCCAAGCCCAACGAAGGCGGGAGTAAATGCTCCTCTTCCCAATGGGTTTTATGATATACACTTTTGGAAGTATTGTATCCCAATTTTGAGCGAGCTCGTCTCTCATTATAAAATTTGAAATACTAATTGGCTCCTTCGGTAGCGATTCCCGCTGATCATTTTTCTCGGGCATATTAAAATTTGATTGCGTAAACTCTAGGTGAAATTTAACCGCAAGTAAAGACTACCTAACATGACTACATTCAGAAAAGACCTCAGCGCACCAGGCCTAATTTCCATCATCCACAAACAATTTTCTAAAGTACCCGACCCCCGTGAATTCACTAAAAAGGTGACGATA
>Ga0105045_10000068_pt1 | contig 52274 bp, 40 predicted proteins | sample MAT02_FD_78089 | JGI IMG/M metagenome (GOLD analysis project Ga0105045, IMG submission 78089) | Freshwater microbial communities from Lake Fryxell liftoff mats and glacier meltwater in Antarctica - MAT-02 (megahit assembly) | ecosystem: Environmental > Aquatic > Freshwater > Ice > Liftoff...
GCGTATCGCTTGGGTTACAATGACCGAACGTCTTCCCAACGGTAGTACCTGGATTGTAAATTGCCACGCAGGGACAACGAACCCACAAATCCTCGAAGTTACGCCAACGAAAGAAATTATTGGAGCATTCCAAGACTACGAAAAATTTGGTAATGCCTTACCTGTCGCCGTCTCAATGCTTCAGATGATTCCTTGGAGTTGACGAGCTAGCGAATACCCCAAGTCGAGTGAAATATTGCTCCTATTTCAATGCATTGGAAAACAGGTTCGTATTGATGGAACAAATCGACTGGTCATATCGTCATCCATTTCCGAAAGCGGTGTTGAACAGATTTTGGATCCGTTATTGCGTTGATTCCCGATTTAAAACAACGATTTGGATGGTGTTTATATCGATTGTGATTTTCCTAGCGGGTGAATGTAATTCTACTCCTTGCCTAGCTGGTGCGTCCGCCAGCCAATGGGTAGTCGTAGTGAACGGTAGCTCGGATCGATCGCGTACGATCGCCAATCACTATACGAATTGGCGAAATATTCCTGCGAAAAACATCATCGTTCTTAATGAGGTACCGCCAGGAAATTCGATCGGAATCGAAGCTTTTCGTGAGAAAATCCTCAAGCCAGTCCTACAAGAAGTGGAATCGCGTCGGTTGAGCGCGCACATACAAGGTATCGCTTACTCATCCGATTTCCCTTTGGCAGTTAGTCTTTCGGAAGATTTATCGCCTAACCCCAATCGCTCTCAATACCTAACACCAATTGGGTCTATCAATGGAATGACCTACCTCTATCGATTTGTGCTGGCGAAACAATCTGACAATTACTTAACTTTCGTCAACAACTTTTATGTGCAGCAACCAGGAGAATCGCTGTTTAAATTTTTGGCTACATCGGAAGCCGAGGCCGAATTACTCAAGGAACTGGCGAAGGCTAAAGAGGAGAAAAATCATCAAGAGTCGGCAATGTTGCTAGATCGATACTTCGACGCCCACCCACATCAATTTCCAGTTGCATACGCATCGGCCCAAAGCTGGGCGACTGCTGGCCAGCCGATTAAGGCAATGGATCGGCTACAAAAGTCAATCGAACTAGGTTGGAGCTTTGCTGATTTCATCAAAACGGATCCGCAATTGGAGTCACTCCGAAGTGAACGACGCTACCAAGCTCTCGTGCGGAGTTGCGAGGAAGATTCCTTCCAATGGACTCCTGCACTGGGTTTTGATAGTCGACGATTCTACTCGCCCAATGGAACTCGATCGTTCGACCCCAAACAAGGCGTCTCTTATCTGCTTTCGATGGTATTGGCGGTATGCACCGAGTTGGGTAATTCGGAAAGCGAGGTCTTAACCCAGCTAAAGACAGCGACCCTCGCAGACTTTTCGTATCCTTCAGGTACTTTTTATATTACCGATACGGACGATGTCCGAACAACATGCCGCAAGGCAGGATTTCAAATCGCAGTTGACCAATTAAAAGCTATTAGCCAGAGTGCGGACATCATTCCTACAATCCTGCCGATCTCGAAGCGTGACGTGCTGGGAGTCACGATGGGAACAGCCGTCTTTGCTTGGGCTCCTTCCCAATCTCGTTTCATTCCTGGAGCGATTGCAGACAACTTGACCAGTCTCGGCGGCGCGATGGAGGACGCACAGCAAACGAAACTCACTGAATTCCTTCGTAATGGCGCAGCAGCGGCCAGTGGAGCAGTGACGGAACCTTATTCGATTCAAGCAAAATTCCCGCACCCCACTATCCATGCTAGCTACGCGTCGGGTTTAACTTGTGCGGAATCCTTTTACTCATCAGTAGCTGGCCCATACCAACTACTGATCGTGGGTGACCCTCTATGTCAGCCCTTCGCTCATCCTCCAAAATTCGATCTTAAAGGTGTCGATGATGGTCAATCGATGCGATCTCTGGGGCGGATTGAGTTCAAGTCATCAAAAGAGGATAACACTTTGAGGCCGCATCTCGTCTCTGTCTTGATTGATGGCGTTCTACGAGGGCAAGGGTCCTCGGTAGGCTCGGTGAATGTAAACGATCCGCAGATACGGTCAGGAGTCCATGAGTTACGATTCATCGCAACTAGCGATACTCGTCAAGAAGAACGATGGGAAAGCGCAAGGCAGGTCATCAGCGGAAGTGCTGATCAGCAGTTGAACTTCCAATCACCAACGACTTGGAGCACTAGAATGGAGACACCATTATCCGTTTCCGCACATACCAAGTTGCCGGGTGCAATCATCTCGATTCGGCACGATTGGGAAACAATCGCGACGCTTTCGCCAGGTCAATCGGATGTCGAGCTACCGAGAGGCAAACTAGGGCGTGGCCCCGTTCGTCTTCAAGCGGTTGCTAAGTTTGAGGACTACGAAGTCTATTCGCTACCGATTGTAGTGAACGTCACCCCGTAGCTCTACCAGTTGTATAATAATCCAATCGTGACACCATGAAGAAGCAATGCTTCATTGCTCTTGATCTTCTGAGCGTCATCGATTCGTGAGAAGTTGTAAGGAATCTGGCCGGGGGCCGTTGCGACTCCGGAAACACCGATCACTCGATATCCACAGGTGGTAGACCAACCGTTAATTATCCGAACACGTCCGCCAAGCTCCGCTTCACCCAAGAACGCAAGATTATTGTCGCTCGACATAAGGTTGTACGCTCGCCCTATGTATGATCCGTTCTGAACAGTAGCGGCTGTCATAGCGTTCCCGGCAAACGTATCAAAGCTCGTGCTATTATTAAATACTCCAAACTTGGATCCGCAGTACAAGCCTAGCCGGCTACCGCAGCAGTAGTTAGCCATTCCGCCCAACTGGAATCCTACCAAGTTATTTTGAACGTTGTTTCGATACGAGAAGTCGTTCCCATTACCGATAATCGCATCATCCTGGCTCGTTGTATAGTTCAGGTGATCGTTGAATTGAAACCATCGTATTCCGCCGAGCCAGACAAATCGAAAAGGACTACACGGCGCTCCGACGATTGGACCGCATGCGCTGGTAGGACCTCTACATGGCACAGCGCATTGTTGAGCACAACCGCCGCAGGAACCGTGTCCACAGCCGCCACCTGACTGGCATCCACCGCATCTGTTACCACACCCAGAGTATCCGCTGCGTCCATAGCGACCGTTCGCCCAACCACTACCCCCACCGAAGCCACCCGCACCGCAGCCACCGCCCAAAGGAAACCCCTGCCTAGCAGCTCCACCCAATGCGAAAGAAGCAAAATTCAATTCGAAACTGTTGAATTCTTGTCCTCGAACTATCTGATGGGCTTGAGCGTTGTCGTACCAAAAGTATGCATCGTTTCCTGGCATCGTTATGCCGTGCTCGACTCCAGACGAACCAGGAGTGAAGTTGAAAGGCACATCCGTGTAGAGATCGACTCCCGTGGTGCCACCACCGTAAACGGTTCGGGAAGCATCGGAAGGCTGTAGACTCCAAAAGCTGCCAAGAATCGCATATTGGCCGCCGCAAAAATACCGACCAGCCATCAACTCAAAGCCTCCAGCAGTGGGCATGTTTGCATCGCTGGTACTGAGGTGGGGAGGGCGTGGATTGTTTGCATCGGATGACAACCGCACATGGTCGTTATCAATACGCTGGAATATCAATGCGTTTGCACCAAAGATCCAAGGGCAAACAGGTACCGGACGGGCGAGATAAGGATTCACGCTGCACGAACCCACTTGCTCACCACATCCTTCCGTTGCGAAAGACTGATGAGGTCCAGAGGTAGGGACGCTGCCGTAGTTTCCATAGACCGATGCGTGCGTCGACGGGTAGTGGTCAAAGTTCTGTTGTGGCTGCTGCAAGTTCTGTTGCATGCCAACCGAATTCGACTGATTCATTGGAATCGGTTGCATTGGTGCCAGCACCTCAGGGCCTCTATTCCCGTTTGGCATCAGTACGCTTCCGTTGACTGGCGGAAGGGGGGCAATGTACGGTTGCGGTAAGGTCATTTGCCCAGCTTGGGCTGGAACGACATTTCCAAACTGCTGCTGAGCAGCCGCCGCGGCCCCAGGAGGTATTTGATTGGCGAAAGGCTGTAAGGCTTGCCCTGCATCCACATGTTGATGCCCAAACGTTACCCCCTGCTGCGCTATCTGGGGATAGTTACCACCGATTCGAAGAGGAGTGGATGCCGACCTTATTGGAGCGTTGAACTGACCCGAAGTCGGGACGTTGAACTGAGCCGAAGTCGGGACGTTGAACTGAGCGGAATTCGGATTGTTGAACTGAGCCGAAGAATAAGTGATCGGTGCCAGTCCAGTAGTATACGGACTTCCAAAATACTGGGCTTCAGAGATTCCAACTAAGGAAGTCATTCCAATACCAAAAACGACACCGGTTGAAAAGAATTTCTTCACTGCAAAACGTCCTTGTATCAAGTATCACTAGCAACGTCCAGTCGCAAGACTGACGACTAAATGCATGCGATATGAGCATGATAATTCGGGCAAATCCAAACCCCGTGCTCATGGCATCCCAGCCTCAGTGGAACCATCCTGGCATCCACTCTCCAAATCTTCTATCGACCTTCTAGCAATGTGGGAAACGAAGAAGCAGCGGGGTGACCAAAAAAATCTAATATGGCACGCATGAATTCGCGGTTGGGCAGAATGTAACGCATAAGCCAATCGAGACGAGTCGGTCCATTGATAAAACTAGCCGAGGACCTTGATGCACGACGTTTCCCCTATTTCAGCGAACCGTAAATGGCAACAGGCTAGCCGATAGAGAACCAAAAAACAAAAATCTCCAGCGTTTCAAGTAAAAGGACCGCCCCAACGTTCCAGGTTCAGGCATGCAAAAAACGGTCGTCAGAGTTCCGAAGACGCATCTCTCAGTGGCGCTCGTCCGTGTCGAGGCGCAGAGACGTCTTGCCGGAAATCCTCCACACTATCAAGGATCGGCTCTCCGTTAACAAGCACTTCTCGCAACAAAGAAACCTTTCGTTGCGCAGACTCCAACGCGGCGTAACAAAAACGAAGATGCTTAGTCGCGTCCGAGAACTGGGCTAGACTATCGTCCAATGAGAGTTGGCCACGCTCCAAGTCGCGAACAATTGCTTCGAGCGATTCGAGCGACGTTTCAAAAGTCAGCCCCAGCTTCTCCTCTTCCGAACTGCCGTTGCTGCTCCCCTCGTTTACCGTTTTTTTCATAATAATGTAGCCCATCTAACTCGAAGATTGCAGTTCCCGTGTCACTTGTTTCGAACCGGATCACAGGGTGACTTGGTATGTTGACAAGTAGTCACCCAGAAATTTAGTTTAGCGTAGAAACCCTAATCGCCAAGGTAGACCCAGGCCCGTACAACCATTACAACCAACTTAATCGAACCATTTTCAATCGACTCATAAGTTAATTCATTGCAACTTAGACACACCGACAAGCCATTCAACCAGGAATGACGTAAACATTAGGTGCACTACCTTTCTCGATTCCCTCAAAAATCACCTTCTAGACTTGGTTGCACCGAATGAATATTGTATCACCAACCATGGTCGCCAATGGTTCGCCAAAACCGGGCGAAAGCATTGGTAGCAAAGCCGCACGTCTTCGCAAGCGACTCCGGTCCATCTCCAGAACGCGACGACAAACACTGGTGAAGAGATCCGAATACGTCGACAGGCTTCTCAACGAACTCATTTCTCAAATCAGTATTCCGCAATCCCCTATTGAAGCTAGTACATCTACACTCTCACGGAATGGCAATCCAATCCATACGGAGCCGTACGAAAATGTCTCCGTGCTCATCGCTAGTCAATCCAGATACTACGACAATCACGCGGACACTACGATGTCGGCATTGTGTAACTTGACCGTGACCGGATCCACAGGCGGATCGGCCGTCTTGCGTCCCTATTCAGAAGACATATCGGTCCTCCACAACCAACTGGATTTTCTAAGTCAAGAGCTAGGAAATTCACGACTTCACTTCAATAAATCAAAGCAAGGCGAAGAGGAAACCAAGGCACAGCTCGAAATACTTCGATCGCAGCTTTTGGAAGCAAGACACGATGCGATCGAGCTTCGACTGCAGGCTGCGGAAACGGCAGACCTTGAACCGTACGCGCCGAACGTAAAGCCTGCCCCAGGACCGCCTCAGGCGATGAGTTGGGAGGAACAGAAAAGGCATTTGCTACGGGCCTTTGAAGCGGAAAGTGAGGCGATTGATTTTACCACCATGACGCCGACTGAGTTTGAAAGACTTTTTGTCGCGACGAAGCGCGCGTTAGCCGATCGAGAGCTTGAAATTCAAGAACTCAAATCCATGCTCGATCTTCAAAGCCAGGCCTCAGCTAACGGGTTAGCGATGGGGGCTAGCGCAATCAGCCACATCCTTGATGCAGATCCGTTTATTCAGGAAGAACGTCAACGCTTATCATCCCTACAAGAAGAGTTACAAAGAAAATTGCGTGACGCAGAGATCGAGATATCCGTCGAACGCGCCCGGATTGCTCGTGACCGATTGTCTCTCCAGAATGCCTCTCAAACCCTTGCTGACGAAAATCTCGCTGCATCTGCAAACAATCTCGCAGCCCAAGAATCGCAACAAAACATGGCTATTGCATCCCTAGAGAGAAAGCTCGTCCCGGGTAGTATCCCAAGAACGCGTCGATGGCTTCAACGGCTTGGACTTCGTGACGACGAGTAGGCACTTAAGAAAACGTCGAGACTTTCGGTGACAAGACTTTCAATTTCGGGTCTTGAAAGTCGTCGCGAAAGTCCCAGCTGCTGTTTGAAGTGCCATGTACCATTCCACATGGCAAAAAGGTGATGAGCCGAATTTTTGGGCGTCGTTGAAAGCAGCCATCCTTGCCTAACTCCGTGCGTTACAAACGCGGCCAACGCATTCTGGACTTGAAGTGGCCCCCAGTCAAAGAATTGCTTAGCCAATTCTGGATGTCGAGCACTCTCACTGATCATCAGCTTTCCAAGATTAATAATCCGTGGGTTCGTGAGAAGACATACGAAGGCGATCCCAAAAGCGGTAATCGCTTCTACAAAATCAGCTTCACTCGTCGGGAACGTACTCGGTAACTTCGGTTTCAAAGATTCCCCCGCATGTCTGATGACCTCCCAAAGGAGAATCTCCTTACCAGAAAAGTGGCTGTAAACCGTCTTATTCGAGACGCTTGCCTTCATCGCAATTTGATCGACAGATACCGCCTGCATGCCATGCAACATGAATAGGTCGCTGGCCGCAATCATGATACGTTCACGGCACTGAAGATCTTTGGGTCTTCCTCGAGAGCGTTTTCCAGTATCCATCATTTTGTGTTCCGACACAACGAAAAAAGATCTTGTTTGGCGAGCTTAATTGTGACATAATTCGGTGTAGTAATCAAGAATCCTTCGGACGACGCTATGTTTCGAATCGCCTTAAAGATGCTATTCTACGATAGCGCTAAGTACTTAGGTCTAGTGATTGGCGTTGCGTTTTCCACGCTCTTGATCAACCAGCAAATGGGAATTTTTCTTGGCCTGCTTTCCCGAGCAGGCGCGATTATCGATGATATTCCGGAAGCTAACATCTGGGTGATGGACCCAGGCGTGAAAAACTTAGAAACGGTTTTCCCACTTCGAGATACGGAATTAGGGCGCGTTCGCGGCGTTCCAGGTGTTCTGTGGGCTGTGCCTTATTTTAAATCCGTCGCAATAATACGGACCGCAACTGGCGAACTAGAATCAGCGACTCTGATTGGCGCAGACGATACGTCTTTGATTGGTATCCCACCCGAATTCGTCCTCGGATCTCCAGAGGACTTACGACGACCCGATGCGGTTGCTGTCGGTAGAGATGGATTTGATAAAGTCTGGCTAGGCGAGAAACCGTCGCTAGGAAAAACGGTTGAGTTGAACGATCGCCGTGCCGTCGTAGTCGCCATTATCAAGGACTCGCCAAAGTTTACCTCCGCGATCACGTTTTACACGCGTTACTCACAAGCACTTTCGTACACCAACAATGGACGCAATCAGCTATCGTTCTTGCTGGTTAAATCGAGTCCGGAGGTCTCTCCGGAAGTCGTTGTAGATCGCATACATACTCAAACAGGTCTGCTTGCCCTTACGGCTGCGGATTTTCGAGCTCGAGCGGTTCAGTATGTCATTGACAATACTGGAATACCTATCAGCTTCGGAACTGTCATTGCGTTAGGAGTTATGGTCGGCGTCTCGGTGGTCGCCTTGATGTTTAATCTATTCGTTCTCGAGAATTTGAGGCACTTCGCGGTACTAAAAGCGATTGGGACCAAGAACTCGCGTTTGGTCGGGATGGTGTTCTTGCAAGCAGCAGTGGTAGGTTTTGTGGGGTACGGATTGGGACTCGGAGCGGCCGCTTCCTTCTTTGAATTTGCTGGTAGAAGCCCGAACTTTGCTGGATTCTATCTCCCTTGGCGAATCGCCGTTGCCTCAGGTATCGTAGCAGCCATGATTATTGGGCTTGCCTCACTGGTCGCATTGCGGCGAGTTCTCGTTATTGAACCGGCCATTGTTTTCCGAGGTTGATTCATGGCCGATGTAACCGATTTCGATTTGGATCCAACAGGAGTGGCAAGGACTTCTGTTCTTACTGACACAACATCTTTGAATTCCGTTTCCAATTCCGTCGCAGTCCAATGTAAAGGAATCGTGAAGGACTTTGGAGCAGGCCAAACGAAAGTTCGTGTACTTCAAGGGATCGACTTAGACGTTCGGTTTGGTGAGCGAACTTTTCTTGTTGGACCAAGTGGCTGCGGTAAAACCACCCTTATTTCCATCATTGCGGGTTTGCTAGATGCAACGGTCGGTTCGGTCAACGTCCTTGGAACCAATCTCTCCTCGATTCGCGGTGGTCGCTTGGTTGATTTCCGTTCCAAGAATCTTGGTTTCGTATTCCAACAATTCAATCTCCTACCCTCGCTCAATGCCGCTGAAAATGCTGCCGTTCCGTTAATTGTTCAAGGTGTAGCCTATAGGCGGGCCATTGTCGCGGCGAATGATTTTCTAGAGCAACTGGGAATAAGCGCTCATCGCAAAAAATATCCGAATCAACTCTCGGGCGGACAACAACAGCGAGTCGCTATTGCGCGAGCCTTGGTACATCAACCGAGACTTGTCATATGCGATGAGCCAACCGCCTCCCTGGACGCGCAATCAGGGCACGCGGTCATGGAGATGCTTAGTACACTCGCCTCATCTCCCGATCGCGCTGTGATCATTGTAACCCACGATAGTCGAATCTATTCGTTTGCTGATCGCATTGCCTACATGGCCGATGGTCAAGTTCTTCGCATTGAAAAAACCCCGGAATAGAACACCACTCTTACGAGATAACTATGAAATCATTTCTTTCCATGGGTTCTATTTTGCTTGCATCTATTGGAATCGTATGGGGTGTTTACTTGATCAAGAAGAACACTCCACAGCAGCAATCATCGGAAGTGCGTTTTTCGCCGCCTATGAATCCGTCGGGCGTCAACGCGTCGACAAGAGCAACAGGTACGAAGCTCGGAGATCGATACATTGGAGGTGTGGGAATCGTGGAACCTGCTGGCGAAGCCGTCACGATCGGCTCTCAGATACCGGGAGTAGTGTCGCGAGTCCTAGTAGAACCAGGTGACCGTGTCGAAGAAGGAGCGGCCCTATTTCATCTTGATGACCGACTAGCCCGCGCGAACGTCGGAATTGCAGCCTCGAAGTTAGCTGCCGAGGAAGCCATACTGATGGAATTGTTCGGAAAGATCGCCCCACAGCAAGCACGGGTCGATGCCGCGTTGGCACAAAAACAACAATCGTTATCGACGCTCACCAACGCTCAGGACGAACGGACTCGAGCAGAATTACTTGTCGCAAAGAACGCGATTTCGTCGGAAGAGTTTGGACAACGAAGACTCGCCTTAGACATCGCGAAAAGCCAATTAAGCGAGTCGGAAGCAATGCATCGTGAAGCACTCGCAAGCCTCGAACTACTGGCTGGCAAATTAGGTAGCAATCCTAAGTTGGCAGTGAGTATCCAGGTTCAACAAGCAGCCGTTGAACAAGCCCAAGCATCGCTTGTGAAGGAGCAAGTAACATTGGATCAACACAACGTTCTATCGCCCAAAGCAGGAACAGTACTTCAGGTCAAGGTTCGCAAGGGGGAGTACGCACCAGCAGCCGTGTTGGCGAACCCACTTATCATTATTGGAGTTGTCGATCCTCTGCACTTACGCGTCGACATCGACGAATCTGAGATCCCACGTTTTCACGCAAGTAGTAAAGCATACGCCTCAGTCCGTGGTAATCCAGAGGCTCGCGTTCCGATAACTTACGTAAGAACCGAACCCTACGTAATTCCTAAAAAATCGCTCAACGGTGGCGTGAGTGAACGCGTTGATACAAGGGTCATGCAGATCATCTACTCAGTCTCTCCCCAGGCAATCCAAGCCGTTCCAGGCCAACAAGTCGATGTGTACATCGAAGAGAACAAGTCGACTTTGTAGATGACTAACCCGAAGTAACCCTCTCGTTGGAAGAGTTACTTTGCAACTCTGTCAAAGAAATGTTTGATGGTTTCCCCCTTACCCCTCGCATTAGACGGTCGAGTTGACTTTTCAGGGCTGCCCGATCAAAATAGCGGTTCCAGCAACGACATGGCCCACAGCGATCGTAACGGTTTGCAGTTGCCCCGCCGCAGTTACCCCGCCAGATATCGAGGATAAACCAAGTGCCTCTTCGTCTTAGTCTGTTGTTTCTTCTTTTATTGGTTTGCGATTCCGTAACACCGATCGTCTTAGTCGCTCAGGAAGATTCTCTCTCTGTCGACCAACTCGCATTTTTTGAACAGAACATTAGGCCGCTTCTGGAAAGCCGATGCTACAAATGCCATAGCGGGGGAGCGACCGAGCTACATGCAAACTTGTACTTGGATAGCCGGCCAGGTTGGGAGAAAGGTGGGGACAGTGGAACAGCCATTATCCCAGGGATGCCTGAGCAAAGTCTCTTGGTACAGGTCCTGAGATATTCCGACGATGCTCCTACGCAGATGCCTCCGGAAGGAAAATTATCTGACAAGGAGATTCAGCTACTAACTCAATGGATCGAGATGGGTGCCGCTGATCCAAGACTCGAAGCCAAAAAGCACTCGAAACAGCGAATCATTGATCTAGAATCGGAAAAGAAGCACTGGGCATACCAAGGACTGCTAAAAGCCGTTCCACCTACCGATCTCGAACTCGGTGAACCCGCTAGCGAGTGGGTCCAAAATCCTGTTGATCGATTCATTCTCGCCGCTCTTCAAAAAAATGCCATTGCACCAAACTCTCGTGCAAGTAAAGCAAAGCTCATTCGCCGTCTGTATTTGGATCTGATCGGACTACCACCGCTCTATTCGGACGTAGAAGCGTTTGAACAAAGCACAGACCCAAACGCCATTGAAGATTTAATCGATCGTTTACTCGCAAGCTCACACCATGGTGAACGGTGGGGAAGGCACTGGTTGGATGTCGCTCGTTTTGCTGAAAGTCATGGCTACGAACAAGATTACGATCGCCCTAATGCATATCATTACCGCGACTTTATCATTCGAGCGTTCAACGAAGACATGCCTTACGATCAGTTCTTGAAATGGCAGCTTGCTGGTGATGAATTGGCGCCCGCTGATCCGCAAGCGCTCGCAGCAACGGGCTTTTTGGCTGCGGGCGTTCATGCAACACAGATTACAATTAATCAAGCCGAGAAGGAACGTTACGACGAACTCGATGATATGGCGAGAACGATGGGCACGACTATGCTTGGCTTAACGATCGGCTGCGCACGCTGTCATGACCATAAATTCGATCCGATTCCTAATGCGGATTACTACGGAATCGTCAATGCCTTTACAACGACTGTTCGAAGCGATTTCGATGTCGCGGTCGATACAGAAGGGGACCGCCGCGTCCTGGAGGCTTATGAATCCGAGCATGCTCCCATCGTCGCTCGCCTTATGGAGTTCGACGAAACAGTCCTGGCGGATCGTTTCGATCTTTGGCGAAGAAAGTCCACCCCTACAGTGGAACCCCTTTCAACTTGGTTGATTTTAGAGCCCTCAGTTGCAGAGTCTCAAGGCGGAGCAACACTCACTAAACAGAGCGACGGATCGTTTCTTGCCACGGGCATTAATCCCGACTTCGATGTCTACAAATTCAAGACGAAAACCAGTTTGAAAGGCATCACGGCAATTCGCATCGAAGCTTTAGCAGATGCTTCGATGGTCAATAAGGGGCCTGGGCGAGCGTCGAACGGAAACATCGACCTGACCAACGTCACCCTGTCTGTGCTTTCTGCGCAAGCACCGGACGGTCCGAAAAAAGTCACCTTGATAAATCCAAAAGCAACTTTTGAACAAGGAGCGAATCTCAGCGTCGCCATGGCAATTGACGCCGATCCAAATTCGGGTTGGGCGATCGACCCGCAAATGGGAAAAGACCAAGCCGCTATTTTTGAGATTAGCCAACCAATTGTTTCAGCCGAGGATACAGACCTGGAGATTGTGCTCGAGTTCCACGGTAATAAACAGCACACCATTGGTCGAGTTCGACTGAGTGTTTCAACTACTCCAAGCCCCGTACCAATTGAAGTAGGTGGGGAAATGTTAATAGTTCGCGAAAAATTGACCGCTCTTGGCGATCATTCGATTGCTACGCTTTCTCCGAACGAACGCACTCTATTGCTGGACTGGTATAAGCCAGGCGACGAGGAGCGGAAAAAACTCGCCGACGCAGTTGCTTTACATGAATCGAAAAAACCAAAACCGTCGCTTGTGACAATGCTCATCTGTAGCGAAGGAGTCCCTGCGGTTCGACTTCATACGCAAGGGCCTGACTTTTATGAAAAGACATTTGTCTTGAAGCGTGGCGATCCGAATCAGAAAATGGACGAGGCAGAATCGCGTTACGTAACGGTCCTTGCAAACCATCAAGATGGAGCAAGCCACTGGCACTTATCTCCGCCTGCTACTTCCAAAACAAGCTTTCGAAGAGCCGGGCTAGCGGATTGGGTCGCTGACGTCGAGCATGGGGCTGGAATACTTGCCAGTCGCGTCATAGTGAATCGTCTGTGGCAGCATCATTTCGGTCGCGGTATTGTCTCCACCCCGAGCGATTTCGGCACTCAAGGATCGCGTCCAACTCATCCCGAGCTTCTTGACTACTTAGCTGAAGAATTGATTCGTAGCGGTTGGAGTCTAAAACATATTCACAAGCTAATCGTGATGTCGGCTACCTATCAACAATCGTCGACGTCGGAAGAGACCAAGGCAACACTTGATCGTGATAATTTACAGGTTTGGCGATTCGCACCACGTCGCCTGGAAGCAGAAATCATCCGAGATGCAATGCTATCGGTGAGTGGAAAACTAGATCCGACACTCTTCGGTCCTGGAACACTCGACATGAACATGAATCGACGTAGTATTTATTTTTTTGTGAAACGAAGTCAGCTTGTTCCCATTCTGAGTCTGTTCGATGCTCCCGATACTCTGCAAGACCTAGCAACACGAAGTCATACCACGGTTGCGCCTCAAGCTTTGCTTATGATGAATAGTCCCATCGTTCGCTCCTATGCCGAAGGACTCGCTGGGCAGTCGAAGCCTAGCAGCGATGATCTGATATCCGAGCGAATTCGAATCGCTTATGAAATATGCCTTTCTCGCAAGCCGACTGATTTGGAACTTCAGCTTGCGAATGAATTCATCATAGCTCAATCGAAATCCTATAATGCTCTTGGGCGAACGGATCATCGAGAGCTCGCGATAACCGATTGGTGCCAAGCCTTACTGAGTTTGAATGAGTTTGTCTTCTTGGACTAGCAAAGATCGGCGAATTGCTAATTGTTTATAAAAGTGGCATAAGCATTTGGCCGCTTTATACACCGGAAAGTCGCGCAGCCGATTCCACACGCCTCGTTTTGACATACGAACTATTATGAATCCAGCTTTAACTACCCCAACTCTAAACCAACTCTAGTCCGTCCATCCGACTTCGTATATCCAAGGCCACTAGCATGTCGCAACTCGATTCCAATCGGTATATTCAACACTTAGCAAGACGCCAGTTTTTGGCTCGCGCGGGAAGTGGGTTCGGCATGCTTGGACTTGCTTCGCTTTTAGACGAAGCTGGTTTGCTAACATCTTCTGCGCGAGCTAATCCTCACGATGCATTGGTTGACCGATCGCTGGCTCCACTTGCACCCCAGCCACCCCATTTTCCTGCGAAAGCAAAGAGCGTCATTTGGCTTTTTATGAATGGTGGGCAGAGCCAAGTGGACACGTGGGACTACAAACCTCAACTCGAGAAGCTTGACGGAAAGTCACTAGAAGGATTCGACAATAAAACTGGATTCTTCGTCGATTCGGTAGGCGGATTGATGAAGTCACCTTTCCAATTTAAGCAGCATGGCAAGAGCGGTACGTGGGTCAGCGAGATCTTTCCGGAGTTAGCCAAACATGCTGATGATATGGCCTTTATTCATAGTTGCTTTACTGAAACCAACAATCATGCGCCTGCCTTGTTCCAAATGAACACAGGCATGAGCCGTATGGGATTTCCTGGCGTTGGCTCTTGGGTCACCTATGGACTCGGTAGTGAAAGTCAAAATCTGCCAGCCTATGTAGTGATGTGCGATTCCAAAGGACGTGGCTTACCGAAGGGCCATGCAACCAACTGGGGAGCTGGCTTCTTACCAGGTGTCTACCAAGGTACGTTTTTGGCTACCCAAGGTGATCCGATTGCGAACTTATCACGGCTGTCCCACATGCCCTCGGAAGAACAACGAAGGCAACTTGATCTGATCGCAATGCTAAACCAACAGCATCAGGAGCTGAACCCGGCCGAGGCGGAACTCGCAGCAAGAATCGAGAGCTTTGAACTCGCCTACCGGATGCAATCGGCAGCACCCGAAGCATTCGACGTCGATAGCGAGCCGGAGAGCATCAAAAAACTCTATGGTTTAGATAATGACAAATGCTCACACTTTGGGAAACAGACGTTGCTAGCGCGTCGTTTGGTGGAACGTGGGACCCGGTTTGTTCAGATTTTCTCCGGCGGCATGGACAATCAACTGTCGTGGGATGGGCACGTAGACATCGACGGCAATCATCGTCAATTTGCTGGCGAGACGGATACGCCCATTGCGGGCTTGCTTTCGGATCTTAAGCAACGCGGCTTACTCGAAAGTACTTTAGTTATCTGTGCTGGCGAATTTGGTCGCTTACCCTTGGCTCAAAAAGGTGATAAGCCCGGTCGTGATCACAATCCACATGCGTTCACAGCTTGGTTCGCGGGAGGCGGCGTCAAGGGCGGCACACACTACGGCGAGACAGACGAGATCGGTCACCGAGCTGCTGTCAACCGAGTCAGCATCAACGACTTGCATGCTACGATTTTAGCATTGTTAGGAATGGACCACACGAAGCTTACTTATCTATTCAACGGTCGCAATTTTCGGCTAACGGACGTAGCAGGAGAAGTCGTTCGCGGAATCATCAGTTAGTGACTAGAGGCTCCGCTGGAGCGCCGCCCTCCCGATACTCTTAACGACTGCGTTTTGAATCTCGCGAGTTGAGTGCGTCAAATACAAACGGAAATGGAAGTTCGCTGCAGCATCCGTAGCCTTCGAGTTTGGAAATCCTACCGACGATGAACCCTGGTGATGAAATCCCGCAAAGGAATCTCGCTTGCTGCCGGACGCTGCCTAATCTTTCTGGCTTCTTAGCGATCGCTTCATCGAGATAACGTACAGCCGAGTCTCCAAGATCAATCGGAAGGCTTGTACTACGTGCTTCTATCGATCGCTTGTGGCATGCACTGCACTGGCCACAACGTTGGCGGCTGATGTCTCCAAAATACTTGGATAGAACTTGATACTGGCAGGTTTTTGATGTTGCCAAGTCAAACATGCGTTGCACGCGTTTTGTCTCTTGCAATTCGCGTTTCTGGAATCGCTTAAACAAGTCTTTCGCAATTGCTTTTGGTTTAAGGATCGGTGTTAACCGCTTGAATCCATGTAAAAGCCCGCTAGGTTTTACCTCCCACCAGCCGTTTCTTGAAAATCGATCAATCGTATCCACGATAGCGCTACGATCACAACGTAATCGCATCATGGCTGGGGTAATCTTGATGTCACTCCAAATTTTTTTCTTGACTGCCATCGACAAAAGCTCAATAGCGAATCGACGTTCCTCAGGAGGTGTACCGGCTAGGATTGTTTCTCGACTTACAAGCGGCTTAAATTCGTATGAGTCGTATCGAGATGATGTCGATTCGAGATATCCGTCTAGCTCTAGATAGGTCAGTGCTGTTCGAATCACCGTCTCTCGAACATCGAACTGATAGGCGACGCTGTAATAGCTTACAAAGAACACATCAGGCTGATGCGCCAGCAAATCAACGATACCAACCAAATCAAATAGTGACGGAGTGTCTCCATAAGCGAAGTTCTCGAGTGGGATTCGATCAGGCTCATATAGAAATGTTTCGCAAGTTGCCAGCTCGCCATCGCGACCAGCTCGGCCTATCTCTTGAGCATAAGACTCCAAAGACTTCGATGGGTTGTAGTGCGTGACATAACGAATGTTGGACTTATCGATCCCCATTCCAAACGCAATGGTAGCGACGACGATTGAGATCGCTCCTTCCATGAACTTTTGCTGTATGTCTACGCGTTGATCGTATTCTAAGCCAGCGTGATACGCGACAACTTGGAACCCTTGTGCGGCAAGCGACTCCGCTAAGGTCTCTGCGGTTTTTTGAAAGGTTACATAGATGATTCGAGCCCCGTGCGAGTCCCGCCCTAGGGCTTCGAGTAGCCGGCGATCTCGGTCCCTCTCGCTGTCGCTTCTTATAAACTGAAGCTGTAGGTTTGAACGAAAGAATGGTGTCCGAACTGAATCAGCCGCTTCAACCCCGAATTGAGTTCTTATATCTGTTTCCACGTCGATGGTCGCCGTAGCTGTTAGCGCGAGAACCGATTGCACCTTGAGTTCGGTCGCAATGCTTACCAGCTTCAGGTAATCCGGGCGGAATGCATGCCCCCATTCACTAATGCAATGAGCCTCGTCGATCGCGAACAGCGAGATCGGCCACCGCGAGACTTGTCGCCTGAATGTTTCATTGAAGAAACGTTCAGGAGAAACGTAAAGGAGCTTGGCCTTGCCGAGATCAATCTGTCGGATCGAATTGTTCAACTCGACTCGATCTAAACTGGAATCCAATCGAACGGCATCGATTCCACGTTGTCGAAGTTTGTCCACCTGATCCTTCATCAGGGCCATGAGAGGACTGACGACAATCGTCAATCCTGGTAGCATCAACGCTGGGATTTGATAGCAGAGCGATTTCCCGCCGCCGGTCGGGAAAATTGCGATAGCGTTACGTCCCGACAAAATTGCTTCGATCACCTGTCGCTGGCCAGGTCGAAACTCCTTTAAGCCGAATCTCGCGTTGAGAACGGTTGTAATTTCATCGTTCATCAGGTAAGCAATTGCCTCTGTATAGCAACTTCCCCGTGGGTTCTGTCGTCAACTGACCATCACGGAAGACCGATTTTCCGCGAACCCACGTTTCAAACACCTTGCCTTGCAATGGGGCGCCTTCATAGGGGGTGATTTTGTGTCGATGGAAGAGTGACATACCGTCGACGATCCATTCTGCGACAGGATCGAACGCAACAACATCCGCATCCATTCCTGCAGCAATACGACCTTTAGATTTCGACAGGCCTAGAACTTTCGCAGGTGCCAAAGACAAGCATTCAACTAACCGCGAAACACTAAAGTCTCGAAGCATCGCGGAATGCCATACGACAGGAAGCATTAATTGAAGCGACGCAATCCCTCCCCATGCAGCGGCAAAATTTTTGAAGATTAAGTGCTTCATCTCTGGTGGACATGGCGAGTGGTCGGAGCCTAGCGTATCGATTTCGCCCAGTTCCAAGCCTTGCCAAAGAAGTTCTCGATTTGCTTGGTCGCGAATCGGTGGGCAACATTTGTAGCGAGGATCGTCATCGGGGATTTGCTCTTCACAGAAATACAAATAGTGAGGACAAGTCTCGATCGTGAGTGAAAGTCCTTCTTTTTTCGCTCGTCGAATTCTACTGAGTGCGTCCGCGTTCGCAAGATGGACGATATGGACGGAGCAGCCGGTCTGACGGCACAGCTCGATCATCCATTCAATTGCGGTTAGCTCGATCGATTTACTGCGACTTTTAGACCATTGTCGATACTGATGGATCGACTCGGGAGAAACCCAACTCACCGGGACTAGTTCTGCGTGGACCCACAAAGGGAGTCCATACTTTGCCAGTATTGGCATCACAATTCGAAGTTCGCGTTCGGTGATTGCTGGGAATTCATCGAGCCCAGAATCACAGAGAAAAACTTTGACACCGAGCACACCGGCGGCGAGGAGGTCTTCGATCTGATTGGCTATCGCGGATTCCGATAAAGCTTCACTTCCACGAAGCGTTCCGATCGCCCCTCCATGAAAGCCCATGTCAACATAAGGAGTTTTCACAATCGATCGGATCTTATCCTGAAACGCTATCAGGTTGACCGTTACCGGCGAACTATTCAGCGGCATATCAACGATTGTCGTAACGCCTCCTGCCGCGGCCGCAGCGGTTGCCGTTTCACTCCCCTCCCATTCTGTCCTTCCCGGTTGACTGACGTGGACATGCCCGTCGATCACGCCTGGAAGCAAATAGAGATTGCCGTAATCGATGATTCTGCAATTGGATGTGCTGCATCGACTGAGCGTTAAAGCGTCGACGATTTGCACGATTTTTTCACCCGCGATTTCGATGGCTCCGTCGTAAATTCCGTCGGGAGTTACGATTTGGGTGGAACGAAGGAAAAACGGATCGTCAACATCGGCTAAGCCATCGCCATTCACCACTGAACCAGCCATTGTGTTTCCTCTGAGGATGCAACTTATTCTGCGATGTCACTACGACAGATAGTAGCCGAAATAGTTCCGTGGGGTTCATCGGTCGCGACAAAGACGAGATTAGGATTGTCAAGTTGGAATGGAGATAGGTCGACGAGCAATCGATGTTGATTGGGCATTCGCAGCGAGATCGACTCGATGGAAGGAATTTCCTTCAAAACGGCCGTTCCCATCTCATAAAGGGTGGCTTGAACCGATGGACTGAACCGAGCGACCGATTCGCGAATTAATATCGAGCGGCAAGCAAGATAGCCTTCCCCAAAATCGACGTCCGAGGAATCATAGATCCAAGAAGCGGAAAGAGCCGTTGCAAAGATTCGATCGTCGGTATCCTTGAGTGTGGTAAATTCGTCATGGTGGAAGTCAGAGAATCCAGACTCCGTCGTCTTCAAAATGAACAGCGAATCGATACCACTTTCAATCACTAAGGAATCATTATAAGCTCTACTAATCATCTTCTGCGAAGAGAGCTGAAAAGCATTGTATACTTTTTTGATAGCAGCCACGATTCCTGAGTCGCATGTTGCGGGCGGATCGGCGTTGATCCATTGGATATGAACCGGTGTCCTGGAAGCGTCGCCGAAATCATTAGCTTTTTCTTGAACACGAGCCAAAACTCGACCACGCCGCTCCAAATCGATGTCGCGAATATCAATTTCAAGGACGACTTCTCGGGGAATGCTGTTAATAGCTCCAGGGTGAACCTGGACGACGCCTGCGATTGCGACCGTATCTTCGCCACCAAACTCGTCGGCTCTTCTGCCGTAAACATGATGAGGTCAATCGACTTCGAAAGTGAGCTACCGGATTTTACTAGGTACTCAGCAATAGCACGCAAAACTTCCAACCCGCCCAGAACACCCACCGTTCCATCGTACATGCCCGAGAATGGGATCGCATCATTGTGAGACCCTGTCGCGATTGCAGCCGCGTCATTCGCGTCAGCTTGAAGACGTCCGAAGATATTTCCAACAGCGTCTTCGCGGACGATTAAGCCGGCATCCTCCATTTTTCGCTTTAGCCATACGCGAGCCTCCAAATCCTTCTCGGTCCAAAGAATACGCGTCACGCATGGAAGCTCACAATCGGAGATCCGCGAAAGTTCGTTGAGATCCGATTGGATTCGACCGGCGTCAATCTCAAGCGAGTGGATCACGATTGACGTCCTTATAGTAGAGATAGCTAGCCGGGTGCTTTCCCATTGCGACGAACCACTGAGGGCAATACGAGGCCATCCAGATAATGTCGCCTGATTGCACTGGAAACCAATCATCAGCAAGACGATACACGCCCGTTCCACCGATCATGATCAGACACTTGTCACGATCGAAGGATTAACGACCGGTTGCCACAGCGATTCGTGCCTTTCACCAATCCAACAAGCGATGGTAGACCATCAAGGGTCGCAGTGTGGATATTGTACGCCGGGCTTTATAATGGCACTCGCCGGGATGCGTGAGTGCGATCATCGTCTTAAAAGCCAGGCTATTCGCGAGGGGCTCTCCGGAAATCTGTGTCGCTGCACTGGATGTGTCGCTATCGAGGAGTTAGCATCCGACGAACGTTTTTTGCGAATCAACAGACCATTCAAGAACTGTATAGCCATCACGAGATATCCGATTCCTGGGGATCGCGTGCCGACGAAGATGTCCATATTGAATCGCATGATGTTGAGAGTTCTCGAGTTGCATTTGTTCCAGCTAGGCACCGATGTTCGCGGATCAGAAAACTATCGAAGAACTCTCACCAAGAATGTTTTTCTGCGTTTCTACTTCGAAACAGTCTTAGAGAATGAACTAGCTTTGGAATGATAACTCAATCGGTTGGAAAATCTGTTCCTCATGATGCGGCGGTAGGGCATGTCCGAGGGAACGCCCACTACTTGGACGACCTACCCAAACTGCAAGGCGAACTGCACGTGGGTTTCGTTGGAAGTCCGATCGCGAGTGGTAAGCTTGTGCACGTCGATTTTTCTAAAGCGTCTGCCGTCCCTGGCGTTGTACGGTGCTTTTCGGTCGATGATGTGCCTGGCCACAATACATTTGGAATCGTGGTCTTTGACGAACCTTTTCTTGCAACGCAAGATGTCCTTTACATCGGCCAACCGATCGTCGTGATCGCGGCGGAGTCGCTGGAATCGCTCGAGAAAGCGAAAAAGTTAGTAGAAGTCGACTGCGACAAGAGTATTTTCCACGATGGCCCACGAATCCGCGTTTATTGAACGACTTGCACTCTTGTCAAAATCGGGCCAGCCTTTCGTGGCAGTGACACTTGCTCAAGCCCACGGGAGTACACCACAGGACGCAGGGAGCAAGATGCTAGTGACTGCGGCCGGAGTCGACAGCGGTACCGTAGGTGGCGGGAAAGTCTAAGCGAAAGCGATCGAACTGGCCAAGGAGATGGTGAACGGTGGTCAAAGGGTTGCGTTGGTCGAATGGAATTTGAAACGCGACGTCAAGATGACCTGTGGCGGTTCAGTCAGTTTGCTCTTGGAAACGTATAACATTGGCGTTTGGAAGATTGTCATTTTTGGAGCCGGGCATGTTGCTCAGGCTTTGACGGCTTTGCTGATGACGCTTCGATGCCAAGTCACGGTGGTTGATCCCAGACAAGCTTGATTGGACCGCATTCTAAAAAGCTCCCAAATTCGATTACAACTTTTATCCGATCCATCTCAATTCACGAATGAGATTGACTCCGAAACATTCGTACTTCGCATGACGATGGGACACGCGACAGATTTACCCATTCTTACAGCGATCCTAAAGTCCAGTCAGAATCTTCCTTATGTTGGAGTGATAGGTAGCCTCGCGAAACTGGCTGTCCTTACCAAAGAGTTACTTGCAGCGGGCGTAGCCATGGAAAAAATCGAATCGATTATTTGCCCTATGGGTCTGCCTATCGGCTGTAATCATCCTGGTAAATTTGCGGTAAGTATCGTAGCACAGTTACTTCAAATTCGTGATCAAATCACTGTTCCATGCTTGTCGCGGCAAAGTCCGTAATTGATTTCTAGTGCATTTTGCGCCCTAATTATAGGGTAGTAAAAATCGTCAAGAGTTTCGGCCTGCTGGCAATAACCGAAAATCTTGACGACTTTCGTTACATGGCCAACCATAATTTTTTGCCGTACAAAGCACTACAAACGAACTAAGGGTAGATTTTTGGGTGGGCTATCCTGTAGAACTACGTTTATCGTCTTCCAATGCGTTTCGACAAGTGGAGAGTTTTAGTGCAAAGCCATACAGCAAACACGTCAGCCCAAGATACTTATGAAGCCTCCCACGGCCCGACACTTTTCGGCCACCCCGTCGGGCTCTTTACTTTATTCTTTGCCGAAATGTGGGAACGGTTCTCCTACTATGGAATGCGGGCGTTGCTCGTATTCTATTGCATGGAAGGGTTTCTCAAGGCAAGCGAGGGGCAAGCAAAAAGCATTTATGGTGCTTATACGGCTTTGGTTTACATGACGCCGTTCTTTGGCGGCTTGCTTGCGGATAAATTTATCGGCGCCCGCATGTCAGTCGTCTTCGGCGGCGTCCTGATGGCGCTTGGGCACCTGTTAATGACTGTGGAGAATGCGACTGCATTCTATTGCGCTCTTGCCCTGCTGATTTGTGGAAACGGATTCTTCAAACCCAACATCTCATCAATTATCGGTAGCTTGTATCCAAAGGACAGCGTTCGACGTGCTGGCGGATTCACTATTTTTTATATGGGTATAAATCTTGGGGCAACGATGAGTCCACTTCTCTGCGGGTATATCGGCCAAACCTACGGATGGCACTACGGATTTGGACTCGCAACGATAGGAATGTTGATCGGTCTTGCTGTGTTTGTTGCCCCGTCACAACTTGTCCAATTGTTTATTGGCGCAGGAGCTATCATGGGCGCATACACTTTATTCGTCCATCACCCTGACGATCCCTATACGATCGGCCTCCATTTTGCAACCGCGACGTGTTTGATCATCGCAGCGTCTATCGCGTGTTTCGCATTAACGCGTGGTGGACTACCTAGAACAGCGGGAATCGCGACCGACCCCAATGTTGCCCGAAAAACCTTTCCATGGATCGTTTTGGGAGTACTCGTATTCGTCCCCGTATTTGCATTGCTTGTCTCTGGGTTTTCTATCGTTAATAAAGACGCTAATGGTAAGCCAACTCCGGTCGTTTTACTTTCGGAAAGTTTTTTAGAGTCTGTTGAAAAAGCACCAGCGGAAGCAAATGCGATAACAAAATCACTTCGAGGAGTCGCAGCCGTCTTTTTACGAGAGATCGCCAAGCCAGCTGGGTTAGTGTTGGGAGTTACAGGGATCATTTCTTTTGGCTATCTCATAATCTCAGCCTTGGGAATGGCAAAAATACCGCGTGAAAGAATGTTTGTAGTCTTAATCCTCACTTTTTTTCAAATGCTTTTTTGGGCGTTTTTTGAACAGGCAGGAAGTTCTCTAAACCTCTTTGCAGATCAAAACGTCGACCGCGTCTTTGAAGAACGGACAATAAATGAATCCGATGTCGGAACTACGATCGATTTACAACCGACACAAGAACAGGTTGGCTATTCAAACGACGATTCCATGTTCACACTTGTAAATCTGAAGAACCTTCGCGAAGAGAATAAAGCCGATCTTACTTTTACGATTCCTTGGAAAGTAACTTCGACCAACATCGGAATGGGTGTGGCCAAAAGAAACAATGAAATTCCTGCAGCGACTTTTCAATCGGTCAACCCAGCATGCATACTGTTGTTCGGACTCGTCTTTGCCAGCCTTTGGTCCTACTTGGGGGCTCACAACTCAGAGCCTAGCACGACAGTGAAGTTCGCGCTCGCGCTAGTGCAACTTGGCCTCGGATTCGGGGTCCTAGTATTGGGATCGCAATACGCCACTGATCGAGGAATGATTAGTATGAATTGGTTGGTATTGTGTTATATGATTCATACCACCGGAGAGCTCTGTTTGTCGCCGGTTGGGCTGGCTATGATCACGCAACTTACACCAGCCAAACTAGTCAGCACAATGATGGGGGGATGGTTCTTAGCGACTGCATTTTCACAATATCTGGCTGGAATAATTTCCCAGTTCACTGGTGGTGAACCGGAAGCTGGAGCAGATGTAGCTTCTTTATTACCAGCCGATCGGCTTGGTAGTTACACGCACGTTTTCACTAACGTCTGTATTGCCGCAATCATTTGCGGAGTATGTTGCTTATGCATGGCGCCTATTTTATCAAAATGGATGCACCTAGATACAATAGAAAAGCAACCAGAAGCGTGACGGATTTGAAATCTTTGGGGTGCTCTGACTGTCGGAGTTTTTAGAAAGTCACCGCACTCCAAAGTTAGATCCCCTCCGTTCTTGATCGCGAGACAAGATCCGTCCATTGAGGTGTCCAGCGAGGACGCTTCCGTAATAAATTGGGACACTTGCCCCTGGGGCGAATGAGCCGAATCCACTTCCAAGATACGTGCCGTAGGCTGGGTAAAGAATACGGTTAGCCTCCTCGACGCGTTTTTGTTCGCCTCGTTCTTCCAAGAACGAAAAGGCGTCTCGAGATGCGATCGTTTCATGCCAAATCGGGACGAAAAGATAGGCTGCCGCATAAGAACCCTGGTATTTTCTCCTTGAAAAATCTTTAGCGTGCCCCCCCTCATGCAATGCTATTGCTGGGACATCGCTGTAAAGATGGATAGTCTGCGTAAAGGGATTAAAGTGATCGCCACCAAAAACTCTTCCTGGTAGGATCGCCTCGCCCGCGACAGAAACTAAACCGAGGGTATATCGCCATGGCCATGCTACAGTCGTATTTTTGCGGAGTCGTTTTAAATCATCCAAAGGTGCGTATTGATTTGCTCGAACCTTTACGTGTGTTAAGTTATTTTGCTCGAGATAGTCCGCCATCACTAAGACAGTATCCTCGGAGATTCGATGATTAGAAATCCGACGGTCCCAAAGGAGTACTTTATCGGGGATACCGACACACCAACCGAGGCCATCTAGAATTGGCCTTCGACTACCAAATACAATGGGAGGGCTAGTATCATCGACCAGATCCGCTGGAATATGCTGATTAGCAATAGGAATTGGCACGGGCCGGAGAACTCTACAGCCTCCTAATGCAAGAATCGTTGTCATTGAGATAATAACAAGGATTAAGAGACGGCCTCCAATGTAAAGCCTCCACTTCATTGGCTTCATGCCGCTTCACTTCGCTGGAGTTTTGTCACCACAGATTGAATTACATCAATCTGCTCAATAGGACTTAACGACTGATCCAATACGATTATTTGGCGATTTCCTATCCTGCACAAACCACTTACTCCCGCAATTAACCATTCCCGACGTACATCGATTCCCATTTCCTGAATCGTGTGGATTGCTGCTTCCAGTCGGTCGATAACATCCCTATCAGGCATATTGGCTCTCCGCTTGATGCTGGAAAATTGCTTTGACAGACCATCGAACGATGGTTTGCAGGCATGGATCCAGGCTATGTTTCTTGAAAAAGAGGGTAGCAAAAACCGGAATCGCAACGCCAGGAAGACTTCGAGACTTTATGACGAATCCCGCTTTTTTTATCGATGAACCGAAGTTGACTAGGACGGCAGAAAACTCGAAAGCAGGTCAAACAATTCTTCGTATCCGGGAAAGAGAACTGGAAGCACAACTGGATACGATGCAACAGCATCTCGCGCAAGCTCAAAAGTTAGCTGCTATTGGAGAGCTCACCAGCACGACGACGCACGAGTTCAATAACCTTTTGATGACTATCATCAACTACGCCAAACTTGGGATTCGACACAAGGACGAGCCGACCCGCGATAAGGCCCTTGGAAAGATTCTGGATGCGGCTAACCGAGCTAGCAAAGTGACCAATACTATCCTTGGGATGGCTCGTAATCGAACTGGTAATCGCGAACCCACGGATTTAGCGTCGGTAATCCGGGATACTCTCGTGTTACTTGAGCGAGAACTGCAACGTTATCGAATTCATTTAGAGCTCGAGATTGGTGAAGTCGCTCCAGCCCTTGCCGAGGCGAATCAAATCCAACGTGTGCTGATTAACTTGCTAACCAATGCGCGGCAAGCCATTGGTGAAAACGGAACTATTAAGATTCGTTTGACGCACGATACTGAGGCCAAACAGATCGTACTCATGGTTCGAGATACCGGACAAGGAATCGCAGCGGATAAACTTCCAAAAATATTTGAGCCATTCTATTCGACAAAAAAAGGGCCTGACGAAACGGGTAAAGGCGGAACAGGCTTAGGGCTATCTTCTTGTCGCGACATTGTCGAAGACCACCAAGGCAAGATACGTGTCGAAAGTAGCGTTGGCAAAGGAACCGCATTCTACATTCGATTGCCAGCCGCTTGATTTCGCAGAGTGCGTGACTAGCAGAAGCAAAGTACCGCTGTCACCCCTTCGGGGCTCGGGAATTCTAGTATAGAACAACCGGGGATTTGCATCCCCGGCAATGGGCTGCCGCCCCTATCGGGACTAAATAGTGCAACTTCAAAACTTGCGCGTCGCGTTAGTAGTTTTTCTGGCGGTCGCCCGAGACATCTGAATGAAAGAAAAAAATTCCGATATCTCTAGCCGCTTTAGAATTCTTACGAATCCGACTACCCAATAGATCTCAGTCGTTCTGTTACGAGATGGGTTCTCCAAGTCCATATCTGGCGGGATTTGTTTCATATACCATCGAGGCAGCAGGTAACACTGCGGCCAAATCCATCGCTCGTCTTTGATCGGATGGATGCGTTGAAAGCCACTCGGGAGGCTTTTCCGCAGACGAGGTGGCGATCAGTCCGAAGCGTCCCCAAAATCGTGGAGCCTCAGAGGGGTCGTAGCCGGCTTTCGCCATCAGCTGAATTCCCATTAAGTCCGCTTCGCTTTCGTGTTTACGACTGTAGGGTAAGATCACTCCATATTGACTTGCTGCGCCATATGCCGATCGGACCATGCCCTGCGTTGCTCCGGAGGTCCCACTAAAAGCATAATCGACGACGGTTTGGGCAGCGTTAACTCCCATTTTCTGGCTCATTCGTTCGCCCCCGTGTCGAGCGATCGCATGGGAAATTTCGTGACTCATCACCACAGCGAGTCCTGCTTCAGTTTGGCAGACGGGAAGAATTCCATCATACACAGCGACTTTACCGCCGGGCAAGCAAAACGCGTTTGGAGTCTCGGACCGAATCAGTCGGAAGTCCCATTGATAGCTAGGCTTCCCAGCGACTACAGCGAGTCGTGTTCCAACACGTTGCACCATGTTTGTTAGACGTTGGTCTTGCGAAAGCGGTTCTTCTTTTAGAATCTTTCCGAACTCTTGTTGCCCCATGGCGATTTCTTGAGATTCGGGCAACAGAAGCAGCTGTTTGCGACCGGTGAGCGGAGCCGATTTACATCCCGAACCGGTCCCGGTCATGCAACTGCCAAGCAAGCAACCAGCAATTCCATTCGATACGACTCCCGACATCCAAGATCGTCGATTGAGTTTGTTATCCATATCGAATTTGCTAGCCAAAGTTCCTATTAAAACAGTGATTACAGTTCGCTCGTTTCGTAACGTTTTATAAGAAGCGATTCAAGCTCAGTTCCGTTATGATTCGTCTTTAGAGATTTTGTACGTTTCGAGTTTGCGATAGAGGGTTGCTCGGGAGATTCCAAGCAAATCTGATGAGTCGGGGATATTTCCGCGAGTGCGTTTGAGTGCTTCCCTAATCAGGCGTTGCTCCCAGTCGTCCATTCGAAGCGTATCGAGCGTATCGAAGCTTGCATCATGCAGTGCGAGGTCGGCCGCACGAACTTCGTCGCCTACGGCAAGAACTGTAGCGCTATCGACCACGTTTCTTAGTTGGCGAACATTCCCAGGCCAAGCGTATTCCAAGAGCCTCTTACGGGCCGCGTCGCCCAGCTTCAGTTTGGGGCGGCCATGTGTGCGTCTAAAGTGATCAAAGAAATGGTCCAGCAACAATGCAATATCACTTTCGCGTTCACGAAGTGGCGGTGTCCAAAGTTCAAAAGTGCTAAGGCGATAGTAAAGATCTTCTCGAAAACGTCGCTCTTTGACAAACTCTCGCAAATCGCGATTGGTCGCCGTCAGCACGCGAACGTCAACGCGTACTTCCTTCGTCGCACCGACCGGCAAGAAGGGATGACCTTCTAGAATCCGAAGCAATTTTGCTTGCCCGCTTAGATTAAGTTCGCCAACTTCGTCAAGGAAAAGAGTACCTCCATCAGCTTGTTGAAAAAATCCATTGTGGTCTTTATCAGCACCAGTAAATGAACCTTTGATGTGTCCGAATAATTGGCTCTCCATGAGCTCGGAAGGGATCGCAGCACAGTTGACACTAAGCATTGGGCGGTGCGACCGATTGCCCTCACGATGGATAGCCCTCGCGACGAGTTCTTTTCCCGAGCCGCTTTCGCCGCGAATCATAACAGTTCCGTTGGCTCTCGCGATCCGAACGATCCGTTCTTTCAATTGCATCATTGGCGGGCTTTTACCCAGCAATTCATCAAAGTCCGCATTTCGCTCGATCAGTCGATCATGATTCGCTTGGAGGGCTTGTTCGGAGCGTGAGCGTGCAAGTGAAGCGCTAAGAATGTTGGCTGCAGAAATTGCGAAGTCGAAGTGGTGCGCCTCGAACGGCTCTTTGTCACGATAGAGGTGAAGCACCCCAAGAGTCGTTTTGTCTTGTAAGAGCGGGACGCAAATTGCGTCAGCGTACTGCTTAGAGACATGCTCACCGGGTTTCCGTTTTTTAGTATTTTGAGCCCAAATCGCGGTCATTTGTCTCGAGACCATGTCTGTCAGTTTTGAACTAAGCCGCAGTCGCGAATCCCGACTATCCGAGGGAACAATTAGCTGAGGTCGCAAACTACCGTCATTGTCTAGCACTAAAAACCCAGCCATGGTTGCTTTGGTTCGACCACGAATAACCTCAAGTGCATTCTCGACGGTTTGGTTTTGGTCCACCATGATCAGGCAGTTGTAGGCGAGCTGGTAGAGGTCGAGCATTTCCTCGAGACGCTTACTATCGCGAAGCGCACCGAATGCGCTTCGGGCGGTAACCGACTCTTCTCCCATGAGCGTGTGAGCCAAGTTAATGGTGTCGATAGTGATATCTTCTCGTACTTTGGTCGCGTCCTCGAAGAACTCAAGCTCAGTACCACCGATATGAACTTTGCAACCAGTTACCAGAACTGCTTCATCAACTTTCGCACTATTGACTAGAGATCCATTTCGGGATCCGGCGTCCGCCAACACCCACTGGGATGACTTCCAAGACACTGACGCATGTACGCGCGAAGTCAACGGATCGCTGAGTTGAACTTGGCAACCAAGTCCGCGCCCCATCTTGTTCTCGATAAGCTTATCAAGGCTAAAACGATGATCGAGATCTGGGCCACGAATTACGACAAAGTACGCTGTCATTCACACCTTTCACATAATTATTTAATCTAGATATTCTAAGTTAATGGTTCGGAATAATCCATTGCATTCAGGACTGTTAACGGGTATCTCACGCTATATTCCTAGTTTAAGTCGATTTGGTAGCCAGCCGACGAAACTTTCCTCGGCACGGGGCGTTTAAGACTTGACGAACTCAGGTCATAAATATGATGAAGGAGTAAGTTGTCCCACTCGTTTAGGCGGAGTGTAGAGCCCTGCAGACCTCGCGTGAATCCATGCCGATGATTCCGGCTGCCACGGAAAACCCGCAAAGCATCGATCCGGATGTGCTGCTGATGCTACGAATTAAGGACGACGACGCGGTCGCTTTCGAGATTCTTGTAGCCAGATTCCAGGCAAGAATCGCGCGGCTGATGATGGGGTGGGTTCACTCGCAAGAAATTGCCGAAGAGCTGGTTCAAGAAGTCTTTCTACGCGTTTTTCGGTCACGGAAGTCTTATGAGCCAACCGCCAAATTCACCACTTGGATTTACCGAATTGCGAATAATGTCGCCAGCAATTCCGTTCGCGATCGTTCGAAACGCAAAGAGTTTCAGGTAGGACGCTCTACAAGCCCATCCACAACGGCCATTGGTATCGAGCACATTGCCATAGCAGCAAGTGGAGCCATGCCAACGCGTATCGTCGATCGCAGTGAACGGGCCGAAGTCGTCCAGCAAGCCGTCTTGGCTCTCGGTGAACGACAACGAGTGGCCCTCTTGCTAAGTCGATTCGAGAACATGTCTTACCAAGAGATCGCAGATACGATGGGGCTTACCGTGAAAGCGGTGAAATCACTATTGAGCCGCGCAAGGGTTAACCTGAAAATACTTCTTCAACCCTATATGCAAGACGGCTCCAAACTTCCGGACACCGCTCGAGGTTCGGATGAGGGCGAGCTAGGCGATGAGAATTCGGAGTGTTTTCCCAAGGAGACGCAACCATGACCAGCCCATTACTTACCGAAGACGACGAGGAACTACTGTCAGCCTACTTGGATCATGAGCTCTCTAGTCCCGAGCGTTTGAACCTTGAACAGCGATTGGTAATAGAACCAATGCTTCGGCAGCAACTATCTGAACTCCGAAGGACCTGTGATCTCCTAGAAAACCTTCCTGAGGTATCGCTCAAACACGACTTCACCCAAACGACGATGGAAATGGTCGCCGTCAAATTAGAACAGGAAGGTTGCAGCACCGAAACGAACGGTACTCGAACAGCCAATCCAATCAAGAAGGGTTTGTCCTGGTGGTTTAATCGATCAACAACAAGCAAATACCTAGCGATGGGCTTCCTAGCGATTCTTGTTGGCAGCTTCGTCGGTTGGAGAATTCGGATTCATATACAACGGAATGAATTGCGAACGATCGCTGTCTCGGCTTACTTGCCAATGCTACAAACATTCGCTGATCTAGCGGTGCTGAAGGATCTCAGCGAAATCCCCTACTGGCAAGACCTGCTTCGCGATCGTAGCGTCCGTGATCGAATGTTGCCGGAACCCCCTTATTTTGAAGAACTATCCAATGTTAGAAAATGGGTAGGAAGCTTGGACGCGCAACAACAAAGTGTACTGTGGGACCAACACCAGGAATTGATGCGAAAAGACTTGAAACATACGATGTCTGACGTAAATCACTATCTCACAATACAAGCTCAAAGCAACAGCCATGACTTACTTCAAACAGGTACCGCATTCGTAGCACTGCTAAAGTCGATGCCTTCCAATCGTCGTGATGAAATTCTCTCACTTCCACGCGCACGTCAAGTTACCCGTTTGCGTCAAGACGCCTACTACGCGATCGCTTTGGATCACACCAACGAACTTACCAAAGCGGAACACCTGACAATTGTAAATTGGGGTCGCAGTGATTTCGAAGAGAGGCTTCGCCAATCAATGCCGTTTATGAAGGATGCACCACTCGAAAGACTACTTTACTCGGCGCTTTACGTGCTGCCTCAACACTCAAACATGGTCTTGGATGACCACGAAGAGCTGTGCGAAACTTTGTGCCAAGGCCTATCTGAGAAGAGTAGAACCCTATTTCAAGGGGTAGCGCACGAGTCGCAAACGCTGGTCATGATGGCGTGGTTATTGCGATCAGCGGGTTGGAATGAGTCAAAACCGCCGACCACGGATGAACTTCTAGATTTCTACTTGGAAATGCCGGCCGAAAAACGCGAAGATATTGATTTGGCCGAACCATCGCAGGCCTTAGAACGCCTTAAGAATAATTATCGAGTCGATCTAAATTTCCAAAGACGGGAGAAACGATTGGAGAAAATACAAGCCGGAAGGGGACTAAAACCCTCTCCGCCCAAAAATGCTCAGTAAACCGGCGTTAGCTGGGCGAACTAGGCTTGCATCGTTCGCTGATTCTGACAGAATACGCTTATGAATTGGAGAGGTGGCTGAGTGGTCGAAAGCACCGGATTGCTAATTCGGCGTAGAATTTACTTTCTACCGCAGGTTCGAATCCTGTCCTCTCCGTTTGACCCATTCCGAACTTTGATTTTCTATTAACTATCGGATTGGTAGTTCTTTATGCGGTTAAAAGTTGGTCTGATCGGCCAAGGAACCGAGTGGAACTCCCGGTATCAACCCTCTCTCAGGTTGATGCAGGATCGTTTTGACGTACGCGCCGTATATAGTTCGGTTTCCGCTCTCGCCGATAACGTTGCTCGCGATTTCGGCGCCGAACGATCGGACGGATTTCGATCGATGATCGCCCGGCCCGATATCGATGCCGTCATGATCCTCGAATCGGACTGGTATGGGCTAAACCCCATGATTGCCGCCTGCGAAAATGGCAAGGCGGTATTCTGTGGTACAAGCGTTGACTTGCTTCCGGAAGTCGCATCCCAGTTGAAGGCGTATGTGGATCAATCCGGAATCGCTTTCATGATGGAGCTTCCAAGGCGGTTTGCGCCCGCAACGTTGAGGCTGAAGGAACTGATGGCGACGCGATTGGGCAAACCTCGGTTACTCTTCTGCCATCGCCGACTGGCTAGCGAGCCAGAAACGCCTCGAACACACAGACCCATTCAGCAGCGTAGTCAACGCGAGTTGGTCGAATTGATTGACTGGTGTCGCTATATCGTCGGCAGTGAACCTACTTGGGTTCAAGCGATTCGTCACCCATCACCGGGCGATTTGGCCAAGAGCGACTACCAAGTCCTGAGCCTTGGCTTTGGTGATCCGGAGACGGATCCCGATGCCATTTTGGCTCAGATCTCTTGTGGAGCGTATATTCCAGGTAAGTGGGCTGAAGCCGTCGCGTTCCGACCTCCTGCCGCGGTTCAGGTCTGCTGCGAAAAAGGCCTCGCTTTCGTCGACTTACCCAGCACCCTCATTTGGTTCGATGACGCTGGTCGCCACCAAGAAGTCCTTGACACTGAACTTTCGGTTGGGCAGCAGCTTTTTACGCAGTTCCACCGGACGGTTACGAGCTTTGTCCGAAAAGTCGGCGACCTAGAGGATACTTATCGGGCACTCCAGATTCTCAGACGTGCGAACGACAGCATGACAACGCCAACGCGCCAATATCTTTGACGAAGAAGCCTAACGCTGATGGGAAAGTTGCCCCGCTTCCTGTGGATTCATACTAGAGCCACAAACCGGAAGTTCCTTTCGGATTCGGTGGGTCGAAATACTGATGCAAATTTTCCCCGCGCCTCGCTCGACCCTGCCGGAGGGAGGCCCGATGAAATGTTGTTTTTCCTGAACCATAAACGATAACCCCGGATTCCCCCCGGTAAACATCCAATCAAGACAATCGCCGCTCGTTACCCGTGGCTAGCGACATCGGCTCAACTTTCTGCCTGAATGGCAGTAAGATTTTTGGCACTAGGCGGTCTCTTTACTGGGAACAGTGCCTTCATGCCCTACACTGACCGGTCCCTGGACAGTCCTTAACGCAACTATAATCGCAAGCACCAGTAATCCAGAAGCCAAAAGAAACGGCAACCCCGGAAAACTGCTGTCCGATTTATTGGCTAGGCCTATCTCAAATGCGCCCGTAAAGAGTTTTGGTCCGATCATCCCGGAAATTCCCATCAAGCATGCGTTAGCCCCCTGTAGTTGACCCTGCACGGTCGGCCCCAGTCGTTGACTCATTAAACCTTGGATTGCTGGAGTGAAGAATCCCATAAACGAGAAGATAGGTGTCACCAGCCAAAACTTCCACGACTCATCCGCCAGCCCGTAAAGTGCGTAACCGATCGCTCCAAAGCTAAGGCCGATAAACAATAATTTTTTTTGTCCAAATAACTTCAACGCTGGCCGGACCAAACCACCCTGAACCACAATGTTCAAAATACCAACCAGCATTAAGGCGAGCCCAACCGTTCGAGGGCTCCACTCATAGCGGTGAGCGGTATAGAGCACGAACACATTATTCAAAACTTGGTGCGACAGCTGATACAAAAAGTAGACGAATGCGAGCCCAAGTAACCCAGGATAAGATCGCAATAACTGAAGTGAACCAATCGGATTCGCTCGCCGCCAACTAAAGGGACGACGGTTCTCCTTCGTCAAGGATTCTGGCAATACAAACAGTCCGTAGCAGGCATTCAGTAGGGTAAGCCCAGCTGCAACCCAAAAAGGCAATCTTAGGTCAATACTTCCTAGATAGCCGCCAAGCCCCGGTCCGATTGTAAAACCAATGCCAAAGGCGGCTCCAAACATACCGTATGCCGCACTACGTTTCTCTGGCGGCGTCACATCGGCAATGTACGCCCCTGCGGTCGCAAACCCGGATGCAGTGATTCCGGAGATCAGTCGCCCTATCATCAACCAAGTTAAACTCTGCGACATTCCCATCAGAATAAAATCGAGACCCAAACCAAAACAAGATATCAATATAATCGGCCGTCGCCCAAAACGGTCGGACAGTGCGCCTAGAAATGGGGCAAAGAAAAATTGCATCAAAGCCCAAAGCGTCCCAAACCATCCGACGTAGCTAGCAGCCTCACTTTTATCGCCACCCGTAAACTCTAGAATCAAGCTCGGAACCACCGGGATCAGAACACCAAACGATAGCACATCCAAAAGGACGGAAATGAGTATAAAAGCAATTGCAGCTTTGCTTTTAGGGCTTCCATGCGTATCGCTTGGGTTACCTTGGGTTTCGTAGGAATTCAAAGGATCTAGATACCAACTGAGGTGAGGAAATTAGCAAGAATGGTCTATACAGCAGAGTCTATCATATCTGCAACAACTAATCCTGTCGCGTTCCCTAGCTCAACGCCCCCGACTACGGCACAAAACCTGTATCTCCCGACGTGAGAAACGCTACTAAATCACGAAGCTCTCGATCCGTCAACTGCTCGACAAGCCCCGTTGGCATCATCGAGGACTTCAACTCCTTTCGCTGAACGATATCTGCTCTGCTGAAGGTTCTTTCCTTACCTAAATTATCCCGAAACACCTCAACATTTGATGATCGAAGCAAGATACCACTAAAAACATTTCCATCTTCTAGCTCAAGGACCGTCGTGTAGAACTGAGGAGCGACCTCACGATTGGGTTCGAGAATAGATCGTAATATGCTGAGCCTATCACCTTGCTTCGCGATGAGGCTTAAGTCTGGTCCTACCACACTACCTCGTCCGTCGTAGCGGTGGCACGAAGCGCACTGAGCGACTTTTGAATGAAGGAAAATACGTCGCCCTGCAGAAAGGTCTGGCTGACTGGGCAGCGAGTCCAAACGACTCAGCCATGTCTCGGCTTGATCCAAGTCGGGCCGACCGCGATGGACCGATGCTCCATCCAAAATCGCATTTACATAGTCCAAAGAATCGCCATGCCGATTACCGACTTCTCTTAACGCGGCTTTTTTCAGCTCGTTCAGTTTTCTCGAACGAAGCGCTCGGAGCGCTTCGTCTCGTATAGACGCATCTTTGTCACTAGAAAACATGAGCAGTATCTCGTCATGCTCTTGTGCCTGAGCAGAAGCCAATCCAGCAATCGCTTCCGCTCGCATTCCGACAGGTTTCGTCTCGTCAGAAGCGAGACCCACTAAGAGTTCCATCGCATCACTTGATTTCTTCAAGGCCAATGTACGTACCACTTCGAGAGAAAGGATCGGGTCATCATTTGCCAATAGTTCCTTTAACAAAGAGACAGTGAGCTGCTCGTCAGAAGCGGGCATCAAACGGAGCGCATAGGCTTTCATCCTAAACGGGCAATCAGGCGAAATGATTCGATTAAGCAGTATTCTCGTATCCGTGACACCGGACTCAGGTTCTCCTCGAAGCGTATTGAATGCCGCGAGGGCTGCTTCAAACAATTCGTAAGTGAGATCCTTTTGCTCAAGCATTTTTTCGATGTCGCCGAGAAAACCAGTACAGACACCATCTGATATCCATCGAAGACATTCAAAACGTATCGCTGGATCCGGATCGTCAAATAATGCTCTAACCCACGTCTCGTTCGTCAAATCGACTCTTCTGAGCGCCACCAACGCCCAAAGTCGATCCTCCGCCGACATCGACGTTAATGTCTCAACGGTCCAACCATCGCTAAGTCGTGCTAAAGCTGAAAGCGCTGCATCAGAAAGATACTGATCCTTGCTTCGCGCGTTATGAAGTAGTTGATCGATGCTTCGTTTCGAGTTACCGGAACGCATTTCCGCCGCTTCGATCGATTCAGTATTCATCGGATCTCGGCTCTTCTTCATCCAGCTTGCTAATGCATGGTCGATCTCTAGTTTCCATAAACGACCGCGTCCGTGTAACTCATAGGAACTAAACACCCAATCCGTAAAGTAAAAGGAATTGTCTGGACCGGGAGCCATGCATACTGGACGAAAGAAATCACCACCGCGTAGCAACTCCATTCGCTCCGATGCATATCCAGCCCCCTTGCGATGCAATGGGTAGTAATCGATGCAGTGATTGCTCCAAGATGGAATCAAAACACCTCCACCGAGTTCGACAATAGCACATGGTCCCTCACCCGAGGGATGGACCATTCCAAGCGTCCCGCGTAATTCCCCATTCCAAGCCACAAAAGGATGAATCGGAGCTGTTCCATACGCCCGCTGATATCCGTAGTCCGCACCCTCAACGACATTCAGCAGACGGCAAGGCGGCCGATTACCTGGATCGTTTTCCGCAGCAAACATCTCTCCATCATCGCGAACAAGGATTCCAAAAGGATTCCAGAATCCCCGCGCCATCCGATGCAGATTTTTGCCGTTCTCCGTACATCGAAAAATTCCACCTTCACCACGACCATTCGTACCCGTTCCGTCGCGTGCCGTGAGTGTCCATTCCTTCGAAAAATTCTCTCCAGTGGAAAAGACGAGATCACCATTCGGATGCCATGCTAAACCGCTAAGGCCGTTGTGCGAATAGTCGGCGGTTGTTTCGAGATTCGCCAAGTCCTCCTCGATATCGCCCCGACCATCTCCATCGCTATCCTTGACACGCAGGATTCGATCTCGTTCAGCCAGGTAGACCCACCCATCTTTCCCGAGCTCAAGGTCCATTGTCGCGACAGTCTGATTGTAGAAAACTCGCCGATTCTTACCATCTTTATCGAATACTAGAACCTCGTCATGCTCTGGCCCCTTGTAATCGGCTGGACGAAAATGCGTATGGCAAGCGACTACCCAAATGTTACCCTGCTCATCGACATCGATGCCGGTTGGCGTCACGAGGTCTGGATGCTCCGTCAATAGCCTAAGCGTCACACCGGGCTGAAGGGTCTCAATGTGAGGAGGCAGATCCGACGGAACCTCAGGCGTCAAAGTGACCTTACTTTGACCGAACAAAACGCAATTGTTGCACAAGGCAACCAACAGGATTGCAAAGACGCTTCTAGCAAAAATCAATTGCATAGTTTACTCGCCTTCAACTTAATCGAGAACGACTCCATATCGCCAAATCCGATACCGATACATTTCCACCACACATTAAGAGAACAACTTGGTCAGTCGGGCTTAGCGCGCTTGCATGCCGCCTCGCCGCAGCCAAACAGCACGATGCGGCTGGTTCGACAAGCATTTTCGTACGCTCGAGAATGTAAACCATCGCATCAATGGCCTCGTCATCTTCTACAACAACTAATTCGTCGACCAGTCGCTTTGTGTACTCGAAGGTAAATGGACTTACTTTGGGCGCGCCTAGCGTTCTTGCGATCGAAGTGATCGCGGGTAATTCGACAATCTCATTCGCGGCCATACTCACTGCCATTGCGTCTGCCCCACGCGTTTCAACACCAACGATATGGATAGCAGGATTGGCCGCCTTCAGGGCCGCTGCCATGCCTACGATGAGCCCCCCACCTCCAATGCTAACATAAACTCTTGTAACAGCCGGTAGATCCTCCAATATCTCGAGCGCAATAGTTCCTTGCCCTGCTGCGACCATCGGATCGTCGAACGGATGCACGAGTACTAGCCCCTTTTCCTGCAAACGGCTAGCTTCCAAAAACGCCTCGCGAATGTTTTCGGCGAAAACAATATCGGCACCGTATCCTAGTGTTGCTTGGACGTAATTGGCAGGCGTCGACGATGGCATACAAATCGTGGCCTGAAGGCCAAGCACTTTCGAAGCGTAAGCAAGTCCTTGCGCGTGGTTTCCTCCACTAACACCAACCACACCTTGGCCACGCTCGCTCGCAGATAACGTCAAAAGTCGGTTGAAGGCGCCGCGAGGTTTAAAGGAACCCGTTTTCTGTAATGACTCCATCTTCAAGAATGTTGCCGCACCAAGATCACTGGACAAGGTGGCCGAATGAACAAGTGGCGTCCAGTGGACATAAGGCCGAATCCGAATATGAGCTTCCGAAATTGCTTGGGTATCAAAAATTGTATTGGAGTGCAAGGAATAGGACCCTATGAGTGGAAGAAAACTTTCGCAGCAGTATCTCGAAGCATCCATTGCTTGTCGCTGACGGACAAAAAGTCCAGTCGATCTCGAATCAACTCGATCGAAGCGGCATAGCTATGTTCACCTTGTACTTGGTAAGGGCAATCGCTCGCCCACATCAACCGCTGTGGACCGAATGCCTCAACCACTTGTTGAATCATCTTCCCGAGATCGTCGTACGGAGGTTTCTTTTTTCCCAGTGCATAAAAAGCTGAAGTTTTAACATAGACGTTAGGAAATCTCGACATTCGACATAGTTCCTTTAATGAGTTGGTCTCGATCTGACCACTAACGCCGATTCTCGCAAAATGATCGACCACAACAGTCGTGGTTGGATACCTATCGCAAAGTTGATCAACATAGGGGATGTCACCCGGATTGATGAGGGGACATACGGCAAGCCCTTCGTCGCTCGCGGTCTTCCACAGCTTCGCCATGCCTTTGTGATCAACCCAGTCCTTTGCATCTCCCTGAGAATGCAATCGAAAGCCTCGCATCCCTTGCTTTGCAAGTTCCTTCATCTTAAAAACCAAATCATCCGCACGATAATCTATCAGAGCGACCCCCGAAAAGGTGTTCGGATGGGCTGCCATGACATCCAACATGTAACGATGATCATACTCGTAGAAGCTCATTTGAATCAAAACCACGCGATTCACACCGACGGGTCGACAATGAGCAAACAACTCATCTGCGGTGAAACTCGGAGGTTGCATGTCAATCATTTGAAAATTACTACTAATCGGATACTTAGCTGTATCCGGAGTCCATACGTGTACGTGAGCATCGATCCAATCTTTGGCCTGAGTTTTATCATCGGAATGAGCAAATTTTTCGGCAATCGCCACCAGCCCAGCAGTCGAGACACATGCAAAGCTTCGTCGAGAAATATTTCGTCGAGAAATGCTTATTGGGCGAATGGAATCTTTCATATTGCGGCTCAAAGGATGCTCCTCAAATTAGTGGGTTAGTGGCTGAAAATCCGTGATGAATTTCTGATAAATCTCAGTAGCCTTGACGACTTGGTTACAGGAAACGAACTCGATTGCAGAATGTGCTTGATCGATACTACCGGGGCCAAAAATAATACTTGGAATTCCAATCGCTCCAAACTTGCTCGCGTCACTGCAGAATGGCACTCCAGAGAGTGTACTGGCGAGTCCAAAATGACGAAGAACCTGCACCATCGTTTGAACTGCCGTTGCGTCTGGATCGGTTTCTAAAGGAATGTCGGTTAGCATCGGCTGATGCATAACGACCTGCATTCCTGAATGACTCTTGGCAACCGAGTCAACGAGAGCTTGGTAATGACTTAGAACCCCTGAAACGTGTTCTCCAGGTAACAACCGTCGATCGATCTCGATCTCGCATCGGTCCGGGACAAAGTTAATCTGAACTCCACCTCGTACGACCCCGATGTTACAAGTCGCCGGTCCCAGCAAAGCGTGAGATCGGCGAGCCAAATCGATTGTATCCTTCTGGATCGCGACAATGATCTGAGCCATATGCTCGATCGCATTTCTCCCGAGATGCGGCTTCGCTGAATGCGCTGCCTTACCGAGCGTTTCAATCTTCCATCTCACAAGCCCTTTACTAGCGATCACAGGTTGCAGGTCCGTTGGCTCGGCGATAATTGCCGCGTCGGCATGAAACGGCGGCTCACATAAAGCAACGACACCTCGAAACGAATACTCTTCATCAATAGTAGCCGCAAACCAGACATCGCAGAGAGGAGTAGTCTTACTAGTCACAAGATTTGCGACGGCATGCATCATCGCTGCCATACCGCCTTTGGTATCACAGGCGCCACGACCAAACATCTTCCCGTCGGAAACCTCTGGCCTCCAAGGTTCAATCGTCATCCCCGTGACAGCGACCGTATCCATGTGGGCTTCTAAGACAACTCGACGTTCTGGATGGAGGCCAGGAACGCGTGCGATCACATTGGGACGATCCGAGAAGACAGCCTGACGCCACGTTTCAATACCGCGTTCTTGGAAAAATCGCTCGACGTATTCCGCCATCTCCAGCTCATTAACGCCACCTTGGTAGTTGGTGTTTATACTATTGATACGGATAAGATCAGCAAGCGTATCGAGCACATTGTTGCCGTATTGGCGACTCACAATCGCATCTTTCGGTTGAATGCCCTGTCGGGCGGGAGGCACTGAGAAAATTTTACATGGGGGAAAACTTGCCGATTGTTTTCAAGGCAATCTATCCCTGTAGCTTAGCACATCCGAGGTGCTTCGAACATAAGCCATCGATTGACGTTCACTACCGGCAAGAAAGAAGTGGGAACTCGACCCAAAAAAGGTGCTTCAGTGGGACATCCCGGCTGGTTCCGTCCGAATCAAACCAAAATTGTTTGGGAAATCGATGTTGAAGCAACGCAGCGATGACTGCGGTAGACAGGTTCAGCAAGCTAAAAACGGCGAGATCCTTGGCAGCCGAATTGGAACCAAGCTTCATTCAACCGTAGCCTGTCTTCGCAATGGGGTAGGTACTACCTATCGCAAAGTTCCGGAAGTAATCGAGGAACTTTATGACGTGATACTCGCTATGCTTTAGGTTTACCCTATTGGATTGACAATGCTGGCTCCAAACCGAGTGCGCGATTGGTGAAGATCAGCATGGGGTATCCTAAAAAGCACGTATCGCTTCTGAGAGTTGAGAGGCCCGATTCAATGGCATCCAATGAGTGCCCCCTCGAATGATTTGTCGCGTTGCCGTGCTAATGGTTTGACTAAGCCGGGTCGCCTGGACAAGCGGAAAATGCTTGTCGAATTCTGCCCACAGGATCAATGTAGGACAACGAATGACGCTGTATAGTTCAGGTAGCTGGTGCAATGTCCCCTGATAACCCGCACACATCTTGCTGATGAATCGACGTACTTTTGGCGAAAAGAATGCTGTCTGAAAGTCGCTTCGTAATGCTTTGTCGATCCGATCGCCGGAAGGCAGAAATGTTCGTTCAGCACGGTGAAAGATCAATGAAGGCATCGTTCGCATGACAAACCGATTGAAGCCAAACTTGCGCAATAAGTAGATTTCCCAAGATGTTTTTTCGTCGCCAAACACCAACGAGTTCATCACAACAAGTTTCTGGATTCGATCGGGATACATCGAAGCAAAAGCGAGTGCTGGCTGGCCTCCCATATCCATCCCAACAATCGTTGGATACTGCACATTGAGCGCATCGAGAATCGCAAGTAGACGCTTGGCTTTCAATTGAGGCGTCGCGCCACCTGACCATTCTTCGCTGTATCCCATCCCCGGCCAATCGAACGCAATGACTTCGTAGCGATCGGCGAGTAATGGCGCGAGTTGACTCCAGATTTGGAGATTTTCTGGATAGCCATGTAAAAAAACAATTGGAGCCCCCTGTCCGAATCTCGCAATTCGCAGATGCTTTCCGTTGCTTAATTGGATTCGGTCGGTAGCGAGAAGCGAAGTAGAGTTGTTCACGTTTTAACTCCTTCATCGGCTAGCAGCCGATCGGCGGCAAGAATTCCGCTCACGGCACAGAAGCTTACCCATTGGCCGGGATGCGTTGCACTTCCAGCAAGATAGAGGTTGCGAATCCACGGACTCCGATGGGCGACTCGTCCAGCTAGCATGAATCGTGAAGTCATTACTGGATTCATGCTCTGTTTATGAAGATAAAACTGGTTTCCCCATTCATTAGGAATGCGTGTTTCTAACACTCGCACATCATCGAATAACTCTCGCCACCAGCCTTCTTTCTCGACTACGCGACGAAGAAAGTCTCGCTGCCCCTCTTCCTTGTGCGACTCTGCACGCTTGTGGGCCATGGGAGCAACAAGTCGCGCCGGATACCAACCTTCTCGCTCTAATGAAGCATCGATCACACCGGGCGTAATAAGCAATCGACAGCCATCAGGTTCGTCGCGGAGCCTAAATCGTAAATACGGGGCCGTTGGTTTGCCTTTCACGGCAAGGTACGCACAGACACCTGGTGACTGTAATGGAAGGCTCTCGAAATATTGCTTGGCACGGTGGCTCAAATAGCTTTGTCCTTCTCTATCGAGTAGTTTCACATAAGTAGCGAGTCCGACGTTCGAAACCACGGCATCGGCTGGCAGCGTTTCGTCATCTATTTCGACACCGGTCACGGCTTTGTTTTTGCAGCAAATGTGACGGACCTTGGTCCTGAATCGAAATTCAACGCCTGACTTGGTTGCTTCACGGTACAGAGCCTCTGGAATCACGGCGATACCGCCCTTCGGATAGCACGCACCATCTCGATGAATGACGGAGGTGACTAAAGCGAGCGGCGAAGGCGCTGCACCAGCGAGTTGCCCTGCGACATGTGTCCAAATTCCCAATGCCTCAACGACTTCTTCCGGTAAACGCGACGATCTGAGCACAAAGCCCAACGACTGAAGTAGAAAGGGTACGTCACGCCATGCACCGCAGCGAATGACGTCTAGCAAGCCTGGTGTTGACTTCCACTGCATCGGTTGTAATCTCGCGTAAATCGCAGCCGTGCGATCAATAAAATCACGGTATAACTTACCTGTACCCGGCCAGCGACTCTCTAAACTAGCAGCGGTTTTCTCGAATGAGTCATAAATCACAACCGGCGGTACGATACCATTTTCTGCCTGATATACGCTCGTGATCCGTTGAAGTTGGAGGCATTCGTTGGGCTCGATCCTTAACTGCTTGAACGCCCATTCCAATCCAGGGCGGTCAAGCAGAACATAGGGGCCTGCATCAAAATGAAACCCTTCCAATTCAAACCCGGACGCAAGACCCCCGGCAGAATCTCTCGCTTCAATGACCGTAACTTGGCAGCCATTCTGAGCAAGACGAATGGCGGATGTCAGCCCACCGATTCCCGCGCCAATGATTACTACTCTCTTAGTCATTTAGTAACGCATCTCTTCGCTTCAGGCACATTCAATCCTAAGAGCCAACGTACCGCTCGGCGCATTGCATTTAGTAGCAATCCCTCACGACCGATCAGCGGAAAACTGTGTTGATCCATCTGTGGTACAAAAAACGATCCGCGAGCGCTCCCCATAACATAAACAGGGTAAGCCATGATGCTCAGTAAGGATCGAAGTTCGTTATGGTAAGGTCCTCGCCAGTCCTTTATCAGTGAATCCTCACCGTGAATCTGAATCCTATTGTCTTTTCCGCCAAACCATTGAGTTGTGCTTCGAAGCAGGCTAGAAGATTCAAAACGTTCGACCCCCAAGTGTTGCAGCGCCACTGTATCGACCGCCAAAGCATCAGGTCCGGCGTAGAATCGCATAGGGTGAACAGGGTTACGACAACCCATCACACCAACCAGACCGTCGGGAGTGTTTTCAAATGCGTCAATCAATCCGAAATGGGGCGGGAAGTCATTTAATAGCATCATAACAGCGGTGGCTCGATCAGCTTGTCGTTCGAGGAATAAGTATTCGTCACAACGACCGCCAACCCACTCGATGTTTCCAATGCACAACAAAGCCATTTCGATAGGATGGCTCCGAAGTTTCGCGAATGAAATTCGAAAATCAGCGTCTCGCCACGACTTTGCGATCGTATACTGTGCCATCCCACGAGAGTACTGGTGAAACACTTGATCCTCTTCAGTATCAACGATTCGGTAATGAGGTGAACGGAGTCCGAAGTAGTCCGCAACCTTACTTACTTGGCGGTTTTCAAAGAATCGATCATAGATGTTTCTTCCTTCAATCAACGCGATGTCAGAACATCCAGTTTCTCGCAAATAGACTGCAAGATCGTCGATCAATTCAGGATCTGTCAGCGGTGACATGTCTTTCAAATGATAGCCCAGCATGAACGTTGGTTTGATCGCAATCTTGAGATGCTCGACCGGTCGACCTAGAAATCGAGCACGCTGATAGATTGCTTCAAGTAAGCCGCATTCGTCCAGCAACTGCCGGAATAATTGCCGTTTTTCGTCCCTCTGCTTGGAACTGAGAACACGAACGCTCTGACCGCTTCCGATCGGGTTCTCGATATCGGAAATACTCCGATGTTCACGCGGAAGGAATTCCTCACCGACTTCGCGAATCTGTTCGATCAATGAATGGATCGTTTGATGCTCAGCCAGCGTATCATTTTCGGTCAGGGCGTTGGCGAGTATTTCAAATACTTTGCAGTGGCGATCTTCATCTTCGGCAACTCGTACGAAGTCCCGAGCAAGCTGTTTGTCCAAGTCGGACTGCGATGATGCAAGTTCTGCGATACGATACCAGCAGAAAGCAGCGGTTTGTTCGGCATCGATATTAAAAAGACAGAAATTTCGAAACGGGCCAAACTGAAGATGCCGTTTGACATCGCGTGGCACTTTTCCAACAAAGCCGCCAATTGCCGTAACGCATGTTGCGACGAGTCGTGACAAGGGTGCACGGTTCCAGCGACTATGCTGCATGACCGATCCGGCCCACCCGCCAATGCCTCCAGCAGCCTGCGTTAGAATCGCTTGCGTCCTTAGTCGCCACCCACCAAGCTTAAGAATTGCGCCACGAATATAGATCGTGTGCATTTCTTCGTCCTTCCAGATCCAAAGCAGTGCATGCCGCAAGAGTTCTTTAACATCCTTTGTCACTGGCATGGCCGCGATGCGTTTTTGCATCAGGGACTCGCGATATCCGATCGATACAAGTTCTTCACGCTCAAGAGCCAACAAGAACAGTTGGATTAACTCGCCTCGTGGATCCTTGGCAAAGGCCTTCCTCAAGTTCGCTAGTTCGCGTTGAAACTCTTCGAATACTGCGCCCATAGAATTTGATACTCACAGATATAAGACGGCGACCCTTCAGGATTGTATCTCAATTCGGTTAGCTCGGTAACAAGGACATAGAGCCCCAAGGAAAATTGAACCAAGAGGACACTGAAAGCGACGGGATAAACCGGATTGGAGTTGGGAATGAAAGAGACCTACAGACAAGACCTGGTCAGTCAGTCTGGAGATCGCGTTGTGCGATGATTACCGTCACAGATAAATGCAAACCTGAAAAATCAATCTTTGGGCTTTGTTATGCAATCGAACTGACGAAAACCGCTTCGGATGGCGCGTGGTCCCATGGTCGTGCCCATACACTGATCATCAATTGAATGATGAAGGCAACCGAACGGCGTTATGAAATGGCAATTCAGAATCAAGTGGCGTTGCTAGATAGTTGCACTATCTAGCAGTCTTTTACTTAGTTGTCGCGATAGACTTGCGTGCTTTCTTCTTTGACGATCGCAAGCGGTCTTAGTTTGCTTTTTACGTGGGCTCGGACGACTTGAGTTCCTTCTTGAGTAAGCTGTACGCTAAATCGATAGGTCTGCAGGTCCTTGGCTTTGACTTGTGCGATTGGTTCAAAGACGAGTCCCTCTCGCGTCACGTTGTATGCGACGGGTGCATTAACCTGAATGACCTTTGCTCCCTGCGGTAGTTCCACCATGAGGCTTACATCTTGATCAATCCGCGTTCCATTGTTCGTTAATCGAATCGTATAAGTTGTTTCTTCATCCGTCTCAATCGGATCATTATCGTCTTCGATCGCGAAAGCAAGTTCACTCTGCCCTTCAATTCGAAGCGGCTTCTCAAATGGTTCGGACTTCACCCCTTCGCCACGCCCTTGGAGTCGTATTACGTAATCGCCTTCTTCAACCGGTAGTAGACTCATTTCTGTCGTTGCCGTTGCGCCGATCCCTAGCTCCTCTAGTCCCCAAGTGACTGCGTGCTGATCGGCAAGGTACTCGCCGTCATTGATCGCGGAATTGAACTGCATACCCCGAGGGAGATATGCGAAGATCTCGACATCTTGGGCGATCGAAGTGCCTGTGTTGGTGATGCTGATCTGATAGGTTGCTTGACGCTCCAGGTAGCGAAGCTTTGGACCGCCAGCGGTTATTCTCAACTGAGGAGCTACCACCTCGATGGGAACGCTTGATTCAGCGGTCGCTGCGTTGCTAGAAACAGCCCGTAGCAGATTCTGAACTACCCCAGGTTCGGTTCCGATTAGCTCTAGTTGAGTAGTTCGCGATTGCCCTGGAACGAGATCTCCTAAAGGAACCCCTAGTGTCGTACCGAGCGGATGTTTTAACCCTGTCGGAACGTCTTCCTCCAAAGAAACGCCACGAGCTACGCCTGTGCCTTCATTGGAAACAGAGATCTGAATCTTGATGGGCTGGCCTAAAAGGACCTTTCCGGAAGCCGTCTGTTGTACTGTCAACTTGGGTTGAGTGCTCACGGTTCGGACGGAAGCCTGGGCCGCAAAAGTCACACTCGCCACGCTTCCAATCTCTCCTTCGCTTTCCGGTACGACTTCGACGGATAAGACTTGTTCAGAACCCGCAGCCATCTCTCCCATCGTCCATATCAGTGCCCCGTCTGGCCGCGATTGCGCTGGTGGATTCGTCTTGCTAAGTCGCGTACCTCGGGGAACCGAGTCCGTAACGACTACTTCGTACGCCGCGGCCGTTCCAACATTGCGAACAAGGATCGTAAAAGTAGCAGGCTGGCCGACTTGGACCTCTTCTGGCGCACGTTTGTGAATCTGTAGACTTGGATTCTGTGTACCGTCCAATTGACGAACGCCCGGAGCGCTACTGGCGAGTAGCAAATCCGAAGTGGTTGCTTGAGGTCTAGTCGCCACAGAAGTTTGAGAAACAAATGGCGTCGACTGTGCATTCGACTGTGCATTCGACTGTGCATTCGACTGTGCATTCGACTGTGTGCTCAAAGATGCAACGGGAGCAGGTTGTTGCTGAGGCGATGCAGAGTTGATGGTACTGTTTGGCCAAGACGACGCGGGCTTCGAGAACGGGGACGGGGCAACGTTAGAAGTAATGCGGTTAGGTGGATTTTGCAGCGACGGAGGCGCGGGGGCTACCGGAGTTCCAACATCGCGAAGGACATTCCCCTCTGTTCGAGTACTTCCTTCCATTTGTGGAGCAGCAAAGCTTGCGGGCCCGCTCGCGACCTTATCACCAGCCACACTACCTGGATTGGTCGCAGCAGGTGGTGTGAAAGGCACAGGACTACTCAGCGGACTACTCAGCGGACTACTCAGAGGAGGCATCAGGGACGGTGATGAAGCGTCTTTTGAATTGCTGGGGGTTGCGATCGACGGCGGAGGAAGTAACTTTGCCGAAGGTGGCGAAGAATCGCTCGAAACTGGCGCACCTACGACACTGGATTCAGTCGCTTCAAACGCGCCTGCCAAGTTGACTTCAGGTTCGGAGGCCGACTCGTCTAGATTTCTTAGACTATTCGAAGTACGAAAAGCGTCGTTTGCATCATCACCACTCGACAACTCTTGACTGGCAAAACTCTCGTTCATTTCGATTCGAGGCGGCTCCTCGGAATTTCTATCGGACGCACCATCGGATGGGATTATAACTTGCGACGCTGATTCTTCTTCACGAGGGCTAGCAGTGCTTAGCGATGAAATCTCGCGTGGCGTAGGCCGAATTTTACTTCGCGGTGTGTCGTTTAGGAAAGTTCTTTCGACGACTTCGGATGTTTGCTCGACTCTTGAAGTGGTACCTAGCTCACTGGTAGACGCTAACTCACGGGACAGCAGAACCTTAATAGGAGCAACTTGCTGGTCAGCATATTCAGGGCGTTCTAATAGTCCACTAGACATCTGATTGCGAGAATCACGTTGAGCAACTGCAATAGCGAAAAAGGTAAGTCCAGCAGCCAATAGGATGGCCGAAGCAGCGATAGAGAATTGTTTCATAGCCGAATGACATCCATGTCAGGTTGGTTTGACGACTGATTGCAAGTGTGTCTTTACTACTTTTCCACTGAAAAAGGGAATAGCAATCGCTCGACCTACCTATTGCATGAAAGTCGTCTAGCTCTGCTTGAAGAAAATTTGGTAACCGTTCTCCAAGAAAGCGCGATTGCGTAAGGCGCCTCTTTTTTCCCAGAAGATCAGAAACAACGAGCTACCCGCTCGCAGCTTTGTAAACTTCTAAGCTATCCGGAGATTTCTTCCCACTATGCGATTCAAATTCCTAAGTTTGGTTACTTTGATTGCGAGCTGCATTTTGCCGCCGTTGAAGACGTTTGCCGAGCCGCCAAGCGTGCCAAGCATTCTGAAATTCCTGAAACCAGCGGACAAGCCAACTGCAGCTAGCACATCCTCTTTTGAGTTAGCGCCCGAGGATGGACCATGGTTAATTCTTGCAGCATCATTCGAGCAGGAAGATGCTGAAACAAAAGCCAACGAACTAGCGACTGACCTGCGGAAAAACTACAAGCTAAAGGCATACGTTTTGCCAAAGAAGTTCGACTACACTAACTCGGTTCCTGGCTCTGGGTTTAGTGAAACTGGTGGGCAAAAAAAGATGAAGTACCAGGACCAACGAAAGGTCCTTGGTTACGGAGTGTTAGTGGGTGACTTCGATTCGCTTGACCATCCGCAGTCTCGCGATACACTCCGCAAGGTAAAAACCATCCAGCCCCAATCCCTTACGGGCCAACCCGACTTGAATCTAAAGAAATGGATCAATAAGAGGCCAAATCCAGATGATCCTGCGGGACCGATGGTCGCCGCATTCATGGTGAAGAATCCACTGCTCCCCGAAGACTATTTTCAGCCGCCCAAAGTGGACAAATTCGTCAAAAGCCTCAATCAAGACGCTGAATATTCGCTGTTGAATTCGAAAGGCCGATTCACCGTTCGGGTCGCAACATTTCGTGGAGCCGATGCTCTCTACTTGGATCACAATAACCCCGAGAAAAAGATGGGGAATAGTGGAGACGGACTAGACCGCGCTGCTGAGCACGCCCACTTGGCGGCCTCGGCACTACGCAAAGCTGGTTACGAGGCGTTCGAGTACCACGACCGCAATTCTAGTAGTGTTACTGTGGGATCATTTGATACCCTCGGCAAAACGGATGGGCAGGGCTCATTCATCTACGATCTAGCCATTCAAGAGACGGTTCGTGAATTCGGTGGCGCTCGTGATTACAAAAACACGGCGTTAGGCCCGGTTCCAGTCGCGAAAACCTTACTCGATGTCGTGAGCTATCGTAAAATCCCTGAGCTAAACAAAGGCACAGAGAGCGAACGGCTTGCAAAGGTAAAACTGTATTCAATTCCTTTCGATGTAGAACCGAAACCGATGTCAGTGCCACGCCCCGAAACGACAGGAATGTATTCCGGGTCGCTGCTGGGAAGTAAATAATGGGAAGTAAACTTACCGATCTGATCGATTTGCGTCCATGAACCGTATTATGTAGTAGATAAGGGTCATAAGCGTCTGAAGAGTCGCCGCGACGTAGGTTAGTGCAGCAGCGTTGAGCACCTTACTAATGTAGGGTAATTCGGGGCCTGATATAATGCCTGTCTCAACCAGAAGCGTTTTGGCTCGTGAACTAGCATCAAACTCGACAGGAAGGTTTACAAGCTGAAATACAACTGTTGCTCCAAACAGGATGAGTCCAAGCAGGAACACTCCCTTTCCGAGAACAGCCGCACTTCCTGCGATTCCAATCCCTAAGCCTAAGAACAGCAAAATCGACCCTAAGGATCCACCAATGTTGGCCGCGGGTACGGCAAGATTTCGGATAACCAAAGGCGCATATCGGGTCGCATCTTGAATCGCGTGCCCTACTTCGTGAGCGGCAATCCCTACCGCAGCCATCGAATTGGAACCGTAGACTCCCTCGCTAAGCCGAACGACTTTAGAACTCGGATCATAGTGGTCCGACAAGTGCCCAGAAACCATTTCAATCGGTACCCCTTGGAGCCCTTGAGAATCCAGAATCCGTCGAGCCGCTTGAGCACCAGACATTCTAGCGCCGACCTGACTCATTGTTTCAAAGTTACGCTTCACTAACCATTGCGCATAAAAGGCAAGTGCGACAAATGGAAGGGTCATTATCAAAAACAACGGATCAAAAAACACGAATCTTCTCCAAGAACCAGGTTAAAAACCACAGACGAAAGGAATGTCGGGTAGTACGAGACCCGAATACGACTCCGTTCCCGAACACCCTGCCTTTCTTACGCGACAAGTACCTACAAGGAGTCACTGGGAGCAGGTCCCGTGCCAGACATTTTGACATTCTATTCTAACTTGAACTCCGATACCTGAACTCCGACCACCAAGTTTTCCAGAGATAGCCGGAACGACACCGCCGATTCATCGCCTATCGTGGCTATCGCCATCGGCTCAGTTGTCTGCCTGAAAGGCACTGAGTTAGCCACCTTTTGATAGTAACGCCACACAATGAGCCTCTGCCAATCTTCCTTGTCCAATATCACCGATGGATTCTCCTGTCTTCCCCTTGATCGATATCCGCTCCAAATCGACTGAGAGAATATCGGAAATCCGTTTGCATATGGCCGACTTATAGGGCGAGATCTTCGGACGTTCCAGACGCACTACACAATCCAGATTCACAAGCACAAACCCAGCAGCTTGAACCCCTTGCCAAGCCTTGTGGAGCATCTCTCCCGAATCACGATTACGGTTCACAGAAGCCGTGTCTGGAAACAGTTGACCAATATCTTCCAAGCCAGCCGCTCCAAGTAGCGCGTCAGTGATCGCGTGGAGGAGGACATCTGCGTCGGAATGTCCAACCAACTGAAGCTCGCAAGGGATATCAACACCTCCAATCCTCATGGGGCCACCCGATTCAATCCGATGCGAGTCGATTCCCAATCCAATTCGATGCATTTACGTACTCAACTGTGTACTCAACTATGTACTCAATGGTGTCTGCAAGAAAAACGGAGCGTTAGGTGAATTCCTAACCGGTATGTTCACCATCCTAAATACGAGACTACACCATACACAACTTGACGGCTTCTTCTAGCCCGACCATTGGATCGCGGACCGGAATAAACTCGTGAACAAAGTATCCATCAAAGGGAATCTCCGAGATCGCCTTCGCAATCGGGACGTAGTTCAGTTCCTGGTTATTATCCAACTCATGGCGACCGGGATTGCCTGCCGTATGATAATGGCCAAAATATTCATGATTCTTTTGGATGCTTCGGATGATATCCCCCTCCATGATTTGCATGTGATAGATATCGTATAGCAGCTTAAAGTTGTTCGAACCTACTCTTTTGACAAGCTCGATACCCCAAGCGGAATTGTCGCACATGTAGTCCGCGTGATCGACGCGACTGTTTAGTAGCTCCATGTTCAAAATGACCTTCTTCTTTTCGGCGAGTGGCGTCAGTTTCTTCAACGCCTTAACACAATTGGCCATGCCGGTTTCTCGATCGATCCCGCGAGCATTTCCGGAAAAGCAAATTACATTCCGCCAACCTTCTGCAGACGTCGCTTCGATCGCGGCTGATATTTTCTCGATGCACATATCGTGATACTTCGGATCACACAAGCCATCGGACAGCGGTGCAGACTCGACCATCGTGCAAATCAACCCATACTTCTTGATCGTTGGAAAATCCGAAGGTTTCAAGAGATCAATTCCGACTAGCCCCAACGCTGCGGCTTTTTCGGCAAGGGTTTCCAACGGAAAGCTATTAAAGCACCAGCGGCAAAACGATTGCTTAAGCTTACCCTGCTTGGCATCTACTTTGGTCGAAGTGACAACGTCCTCAGCATTGGCTTTCGGTGATGTCGCGGTAGATGAGGCCACTGAGGAAGCCAATAGAGTTGCAGCCCCCGCCAAGGTAGTTGCGTGAGCAGCGAAGCCGCGCCGAGAGAAATTCTGATTGGTTCTGTTTTCCATGTTTATAGGTCTTTGGGAGAGGTTCGAGGAAAGGACTCGGTCGTCACGATTGCTTGCGACGACTCTACACGGTTTGTAGAATCCAGAGTTATAGCAACTTGTGCAATGGAACAGCGTTTCGCAATTCTAATTGTACTCTCGCTTCTCTGTCTCTATGAAGCCTGACCGAAAAAAATCGGTAACTTTTCCTTGCCAAATCCATGATCTTCAAATCGAAGCGTAGATAGAACATTACGTCAGAAAAATCAGTTACACTACGATCCCATCATGGCCACAAAA
>Ga0105045_10000069_pt1 | contig 52274 bp, 44 predicted proteins | sample MAT02_FD_78089 | JGI IMG/M metagenome (GOLD analysis project Ga0105045, IMG submission 78089) | Freshwater microbial communities from Lake Fryxell liftoff mats and glacier meltwater in Antarctica - MAT-02 (megahit assembly) | ecosystem: Environmental > Aquatic > Freshwater > Ice > Liftoff...
AGCCAGCCCGCCAAGGCCTCCGAGGAGGTTGCGAAGAGCGTGGCCAAGTGCCCGGAGTACGCCACCCTGCTTGTCGTTGCCGCGCAGACGCACCGCGCGGCCGGTCAGACGCAGCAGGCCATCGAGACCCTGAAGAAGGCCCTCGTCCTGGATGCCGCCGTCGAGCGTGGCAACCTGCAGCTGGCACAGCTGTACAATGAACTCAAGCAGCCCGACAGCGCGTACGCTGCGCTGGTCGCGGCGCAGAAGACCGTGGACAGCACGCTCGTGGGTGACGTCGCACTCGACCTCGGAAACAAGGCGCAGCGCGAGTTGAAGCCGGAGGCCACCGACGCAGAGTACGTGGTCGTGAACAATTTCCTCGCCCTGGCCGACGCGCGGGCCACGAGCCCTGAGCGTAAGCAGCAGGCGAAGTTCCTGATCGGTGCCGTGGCGGTGCGTCGCGGACAGGCGCTGCTCAAGGCCGGCGCCGAGTCGCGGAACTGCCAGCTCGTGAAGCAGGCGGGCGAGCAGCTCGCGATTGCGCAGGTCAACGTCCCGGCCGGTGGTCGGTTCGCGCCGCAAGCCGCTGGACAATTGATGCAAAACATCGCGATCCTGCTGCCCGCGGCCGCCCAGACCGAAAAAGCGGTCTGCAAATAGGGCGCACCGCGCCGCCACGTTCGCGCACAACGCCCGCCGTCTCGTGACGGCGGGCGTTGTGCGTCCGGGCCATCGTCGGTGTGCGGAATTGCGCTAGATTGAGCCCGTGACCACCCCGGCCCGTCTGCATGATCACTGCGCCCGAGACCACCGCACACACCACCTTCGCCACCGCCTACCACACCCCCGTGCTGGTGGATGCGGTGCTTTCGGCATGCGCGGATGCGCGGAGCGTGCTCGATGGCACGCTCGGCGGCGGAGGGCACACGGCGGCATTGCTCGGGGCAGGGAAGCGTGTGACGGCGCTCGATCGCGATCCGGCCGCGATTGCCGTCGCGAGCGCGCGGCTGTCCCCGGCCCTCGCCGACGGGTCGCTCGACATCGTGCAGTGCAACTACGCCGATGTGGACCGGGTGCCCGCGCTCGCCGGTCGCACCTTCGACGCCATTCTCCTCGATCTCGGCGTCAGTTCACGGCAGCTGGACGATGACACCCGCGGCTTTTCGTTCCGGATGGGTGCGCCACTCGACATGCGCATGGAGGCTCGTGGGGCCACTGCGGCCGACTGGCTCAACACGACCGATGACGAGACGATGGTGGACGCCTTCCGCGCCTATGGCGACGAGCCCCGTGCCCCAAAACTGGCGCGTGTGATCGCGGAGCGACGGGTGTCACGCCCCTTCCTCAGCAGCGACGATTTCGTGAACGCGATCCGCGCCACGCTCGGCGCGAGATCCGGCCCGTCCGATTTCGCACGGCTGTTTCAGGCGCTCCGGATCGCCGTCAACGATGAGCTGTCGGGAGTGACGCGCGCACTCCCGCTGCTCCGCGACCGCCTCACCCCGGCGGGGCGACTGATCGTCATGGCGTACCATTCCGGCGAGGACCGCCTCGTCAAGCACGCGTTCCGCGACTGGAGCGTCGCCTGTACGTGCCCCCCGCGCACGCCGTTCTGCCAGTGTGGCGGCGTGGCGGCGGGCACACTCGTCACACGCAAGGCGATCGTCGCCAGCCCCGGCGAGATCGCCGACAATCCCCGCGCGCGCAGCGCACATCTCCGCATATGGCAAAAAGCCGCGTAGCCGCCCCGCGCCGACGCGGGCGCATCACGCTCGCGATCGGGCTCCTCGGGTTCCTCATCGTGACCGTGGGGGTCGTCGCGCGCCGGTCCGCCGGGCGCGGGCTCATGAAGGATCACGCCGCGCTGGACCGCACGCGCACACAGCTCAGTGGTGAGGTCGTGAAGCTGGAAGCCGAGATCCGGTCGGCGTCGAGTCGGAACCGGCTCGCGCCGCTGGTCGAGTCGCGGCTTGGCATGCGTGTCCCATCCGACACGCAGGTGATCGACCTGCCGGTCACGGAGGCACCACGTGTCGCTCCGTGACCGGCTCGCCGGGCTGCGTGACCGCTTCACGCTGGTCGAGTGGGGCGTCGCGCTCTTCGCCGTCGCGATCCTGCTGCAGGCGGCGAAGGTGCAACTGTTCGAGGGCAAGGAGTGGGCAGCGCTCGCGACGCGCCAGCAGACGCGGCTCGAGCGACTGCCCGCACCGCGTGGGCGCATGCTCGACGCGAACGGCACGCCACTCGTCGAGAGTCGCGAGCTCGTCGCGTTCAACATCGCGCCGCGCGAGGTGCGTCGTGAGGATCGTGCACTCCTCGCGTCGACCCTGAAAAGCCTCGGCGCGCAGCTGAAGGCTTCGCGGCGTGCGCTCGATACGACACGCAAGTGGGTCAATCTCCCCGGGAGCTACCCGGTGGCCGATGCCGGCCCGATCATCGGCATGCGCGGCGTCTACGCGTCGTACGAGATGGCCAGGTTGCTGGCGACCAACTCGCGCGGGGTGCGCGCGGTCGTCGGTGCGCTCGACGGCGAGCGCGCCATCAGCGGCGTCGAACTCGCGCTCGACTCGTTGCTGCAGGGCGTGACGGGTTCGCGACAGCTCATCAAGACCGGACGCGGTGACCGCCTCGAATCGCCCGACGCACCGATCATCGCGCCGGTCGCCGGCAGCGAGATCACGCTCACCATCAACTACGGTGTCCAGGACATTGCCGAGCAGGCACTGGAGCGGGCGGTGGCGGCGAATGGTGCCGATGGGGGGGATGTGGTCGTGATCGACCCGCGCACCGGTGAGATCATCGCGCTCGCCAGCCGCACGCGCAGCGGCGTGGCGTCGAAACTCACGGCCGTGACCGACCCGTACGAGCCCGGCTCCACGCTCAAGCCGTTCGTCGTCGCGCAGCTCCTCGCCGACGGCCGCACCCGTCCCGACGAAGTGGTCAACACCTTCAACGGCACGATGAACTATCGCGGGATCCGGCGGCTCACCGATGCCCACATCGCGCCGCGCATGAGCGTCACCGAAGTGCTGGCGCAGTCGAGCAACATCGGGATCGTGACGCTGCGCGACCGGATGCCGAACAAGGTTCACTACGACCTCCTGCGCAACCTCGGCTTCGGCGCCTACACGGGCCTGTCGTATCCGGGTGAGTCACCCGGACGCCTGCGTCCGCTCGGCCGCTGGGACCAGTACACGCCCTCGTCGCTGGCGATGGGCTACGAACTCACCGTCACGCCGCTGCAGCTCGCCCTGGCATACGGCGCCATTGCCAATGGCGGCCGGCTGATGGAGCCAAGTCTCATCAAGCAGATCCGCAATCCTGACGGGACGGTGAAGTGGAGTCACACGCCACGGATCGTACGGCACGTCTTCACGCCGGAGATCGCACGGCAGATGCGCGAGCTGCTCAAGCATACCATGAGCGACGGCACGGGCCGGGCTGCCGCGCTCACGAAATTCGAGCTCGCCGGCAAGTCGGGCACCACCAAGCTGCTGCGCAACGGCAGCTACAACTCGGGCGACTATACCGCCAGCTTCGTTGGGCTGTTTCCGGCCGACTCGCCGCAGCTCGTGATTCTCACGAAGCTCGACCGGCCTCGCGGCGGCTCGGTGTACGGTGGCGTCATCGCGGCGCCGATCCTGAAGGCGATCATCGAGGGTGCGCTGGCGTCATGGCGGACGTCCATCGATCGCGGTGAGCTCGCCTCGCAGGTGATTACCCCCCCGGTGCGCGTGCCCGTCGACGATTCGGCGCCGACCCCGCAATCGCAGTCGGTGCCGGCTGCCCGGATCGCGCGCCGCGCCCGGGCCGAAGCCCTCGAAGGAGCCGTGCCGTTCCTCATCGCGATCGCGCCCGAACGCCGGACCACGTCGGCGCCGCCGGTTGCGGAGCGCAGGGTCCCGGATGTGTCGCAGCTCACGCTGCGGGAAGCGCTGTACACGCTCCACGAGCGTGGCTTCCGCGTCCGCGTCGATTCCGCCGCACCGACGGGCACGACACCGGCCGCCGGCAGCAGCGCCATGCCCGGGAGCCTGGTGCGACTGCACAACGCGCCATGACGCCGCCAGTGGCCATTGCCGTGATCCGGCACGCGCTGCAGGCCGCCGGCCTGTGGCTCGCGGAGCGTGGTGAGATGCCGGCGACGTGCGCCGCATTCACCGCCGACAGCCGTGCGGCGATCGCGGGGACGCTCTTCGCCGCGGTGCACGGCGCCGTCGACGATGGGCACCGGTACCTGCCGCAGGTGGAGGCCGCCGGTGCAGCCGCAGCCATCGTCGGACATGCGGACGCGACCACGCTACCGGCATTCATCGTCTCCGATACGCGCCGCGCCGTGGCCGTCGCTGCCGCCGCCTGGTACGGCGAGCCGGCGCGTGCGCTGCGGCTGGTGGGCGTGACCGGGACGAACGGGAAGACGACGTCGGCCAGCATGCTGCGCCACCTGCTCTCGACCGACGCACAGCCTGCCGCGTCGATCGGAACGCTCGGCGTGCTCGTCGGGTCGGCAGGACGGGTGCATCCCGGTGGCGGCGGTCTCACCACTCCCGGGCCGATCGAACTGCAGCGGATCCTGCGCGAGCTCGCCGATTGCGGCGTCGCGTGGGTGGCGTTGGAGGCGAGCTCGCACGCGCTGCATCAGCATCGGATGGACGGACTGCGCTTCAGCGCGGCGCTGTTCACGAATTTCACACGCGATCATCTCGACTACCACCAGACCATGGCGGCGTACTTCACCGCCAAGGCCAGGCTGCTGGAGCTGCTGACCGACGACGCCTGCGTCGTCGTGAACGCCGATGACGAGGCGTGGCGCGCGCTTGCGCCGACGTCGCACGCGCGCCTTCGCTTTTCCGCCGGCGCGCAGATGGCGGAGGTGTCCGCGCGGGGTACGCGGTTCACGACCACCGGGAGCACCTTCGCGCTCCATGCGCCGGCCGAAGAATCGGTGACGGTAGAATCGGTGACAGTGCATCTTCCGTTGCTGGGCGATTTTCAGGTGGAGAACGCCGTTGGTGTCGCGGCGGTCGGGGTTGGGCTCGGACTCGCGCTCGACCACATCGGTGCGCGCCTCGCGACCATGCCGCAGGTACCAGGCCGCCTCGAGCGTCTGAGCTCGGCTCCCGCGGTGCTGCGTGACTACGCGCACACGCCCGATGCCCTCGAGCGCGCACTGCGCTCGGTGCGTCCGTTCGCCCGTGGCAAGGTGATCGTGGCGTTCGGCGCGGGAGGCGATCGCGATCGTGGCAAGCGCCCCGAGATGGGCCGCGTCGCCGCCGCGCTGGCCGATACCTGCATCGTCACAAGCGACAACCCACGCACCGAAGACCCGGCGCGCATCATCGACGACATCGTCGCTGGAATGCCCGACGGTCGCGCCATCCGGGAGGAGGATCGCCGCGCCGCGATTGCACGGGCGATTACACTGGCGGGGGACGATGATCTCGTGCTCCTCGCCGGCAAGGGGCATGAGACGTACCAGATTCGTGGCACCATCAGCTACCCGTTCGACGAGGCGGTGATCGTGGCAGAACTCACCGGACGCCGATGACGGCACCGCGGACGCCACTCGCCAGCGACGTGCCGTTCACGGCGTCGGGTCACCTCTTCTGGACGATGGACCGGGTCGCGCAGGCGCTCGTCTCGTGCACCGACGTGCCGTTGCCGACCGGTGCGCGTGAGTTCACTGGCGTCAGCACCGACACACGCTGCATCGGCGCCGGGACGCTCTTCGTCGCGCTGCAGGGTGACCGCTTCGATGCCCACGACTTCCTCGCCGACGCAGTGCGCGCTGGCGCGACGGGTCTGGTCGTGGCCGACGCAGCGCGCGCCGCCGGCATCGGCGTGCCAGTGTTTGCCGTGCGCGACACACGCGTGGCGCTCGGTGCGCTCGGCGCCTTCCGCCGTCACGCCTGGGGCAAGCCCGTGATCGCGATCGGTGGATCCAATGGCAAGACGAGCACCAAGGCACTGATCACCGCCATGCTCGCCGGCGCCTACGATGTGCACGCGACGCCGGGCAACCTCAACAACGAGATCGGCGTCCCGCTGACGCTGCTCGCACTGCCCGACGATGCGGACGTCGCGGTGATCGAGGCCGGCACCAACGGCCCCGGTGAGCTCGCACGGCTCCGGGCGATCATCGCGCCTGACGTGACGGTGATCACGTCGATCGGTGAGGAACATCTCGAGGGGCTCGGGGACATCGTGGGTGTGCTGCGCGAGGAACTCGCGCTCACGCTCGACGTGCCGGTCGTCATCACGCCGGCGGCGCACCCCGAGGTCGCTGCCGGCGTGACCGGTGCGAACCAGCAGGTGGTGGTTGCCGGACTCGATGAGGGTCATCTGCAGCCGCTGCGCTGGCGACTCGAGCCGGATGGCAGTGGTGTTCTTACCTTTGCCGACGGCGACCTGCACATCCCGCTGCGCGGTGTGCACAACCTGCGCAACGCGATGCTCGCCGTCACCGTCGCGCGAGGGTTCGGTGTGCCACTCGACCGGATGCAGGATGGCCTCACGCGCATCACACAGCCGGCCATGCGTGCGGCCGTTCAGCCACTCGGCAGCGCGCTGCTCGTCAACGACGCCTACAATGCCAATCCGCCGTCGATGCGAGCCGCCCTCGACTTGCTCGAAGCCGTCGGTGGCACGCGTCCCCTGGTCGCGGTGCTCGGCAGCATGCGTGAACTTGGCGCCACCGCTCCCGCATTGCACGACGACATCGCGCGCGACGCGCTCGCACGCCAGCTCACGCTCATCGTCGGCATCGGCGACTTCGCTGACGCACTGAAACGCGTTGCCCCCGATGATCCGCGGATCATCACGGCGGAGGATGTGCCGCTCGTGACAGCCGGTCTCATCGCACGACTCCCGCACGACGCCGCCATCCTCATCAAGGGATCGCGCGGCGCGCGGCTCGAACGTCTCGTCGCTCCGCTCACCGACTGGGCTACGCCCTCCTCCTGACTCCAGCCCTCCCCGCGACGTGCTGTTCGACCTGCTCACTCCGCTCCAACCCTACTGGGAACCGCTCCGGCTGATCTACTACATCAGCTTTCGCGCCGTGGCCGCTGCCGTCACGGCGCTGCTCATGGCGTTCGTCGTGGGACCACTGATCATCGGGCGCCTGCGGTCGATGGCGCTGCACCAGATCGTGCGCGAAGGAACCCCTGACTCACATCAGGCCAAGGGTGCCACGCCGACGATGGGTGGACTGATCATTCTCGCCGCCACCATCATCCCGACGTTGCTCTGGGCACGGCTCGACAATCGATATGTCCTGCTCGCGCTCGGTGTCATGACCTGGATGGGCGGTATCGGCTTTCTCGACGACTACCTCAAGCTGCGCCAGAAGCGGCTCGGCGTGAAGAATGAGGGACTCGTCGAGCGGTACAAGCTGGCGGGGCAGGTGGCGATCAGCGTTGCGCTCGGGCTGTATCTGTGGCTCGACCCGATCAGCACCCTGCCTGGCGCCTCCACCACGTTGCCGTTCCTGAAATACGTGCTGCTCGTTCCGATGTCGGCCGGCTTCGCGTGGACGTACGTCCCCTTCGTGACGTTCATCCTGACCGGGACCAGCAACGCGGTGAACTTCACCGACGGCCTCGATGGCCTCGCCGCTGGACTCTGTGCCATCGCCGCAGTGACGTTCGCGATTTACGCCTATGCGATGGGACGCATCGACACCAGCGCCTACCTGCAGCTCTTCTACCTGCGGGGCGCCGGCGAGCTGACCGTCTTCTGCGCGGCCATCTTCGGCGCGCTCATCGGGTTCCTCTGGTTCAACGCGTTCCCGGCACAGGTCTTCATGGGCGACACCGGTTCGCTCGCCCTCGGTGGCGCCATCGGTGCGGTCGCCATTCTCCTCAAGAGCGAGTTCCTGCTCGCCATCGTCGGCGCCGTCTTCGTGGCCGAGATGGTGTCGGTGATCATCCAGCGCACGGTGTTCAAGTACCGGCGAAAGAAGTACGGACTCGAGTTTGCGCAAAAGAACCGCGTCTTCCTGAGAGCGCCGCTGCACCATCACTTCGAGATGAAGGGATGGCCCGAGTCACAGGTCGTCGTGCGATTCTGGATCATCGGCATCCTCTGCGCCTTTCTTGCGCTCGGCACGCTGAAGGTGCGATGACCCACGCGCTGTTCGAACGACTCGGTCGGACGGCGGGCGAAGTCGCAGTGCTCGGCCTCGGGAAGTCGGGCCGCGCCGTCACGGTGCTGCTGCGCCGCGATGGGTGTGCCGTCTACGCCTCCGACGGCAGCACGACCGACGCACTCGAGTCGGTCGCGGCCTCACTGCGCGCCGCTGGAGCCGAGGTGCAGCTCGGTGGCCACGACCTCGATCGGATCGCCCGCGCGGCGATCGTCGTGGCAAGTCCGGGTGTCCCGCCCACGGCGACGCCGATCGTGACGGCAGGCGATCATGGAGTGCCCGTCGTCGGCGAAATGGAGATCGCGCTCCAGGCCATGCCAGACCTGCGCTACATCGCCATCACTGGTACCAACGGCAAGACCACCACCACCGCACTCGCCGGACACCTCCTCCGCGCGCTCGGCCGGAGCGCCGTCGACGCCGGCAACATCGGGATCCCGCTCGCCGAGGTCGCACTCCGTGACCCGCAGCCCACGTGGGCTGCGCTCGAGTGCTCGAGCTTCCAGCTGCACGACACGCCGGGCATCGCGCCAACGGTCGGCGTGGTCACGAACCTCAGTCCCGATCACCTCGACCGCTACGCCTCGCTCGACGACTACTACGCCGACAAGGCCCGCCTCTTCGTCAACGCCACGCCCGCGTCGCGATGGGTGTTGAACGGCGATGACGTCCAGGTGTTGCGACTGCATGAACGGATTGCCGAAGGCAGGGCGCTGGCAGGGCGCGTCTTCACCTTCCGGATCGGGACCCCGGCCGACGCCTGGTACGATCCGGGCAGCGGTACCCTGCACCTCCTCGGTGAACCGTGGATCCAGCGCGAGGAGCTCGCGCTCGTCGGCGATCACAATGTCGCGAACGCCCTCACCGCGACCCTGGCCGTCGCCGTCGCTGATCCCAGCCATGCCACCGCGGACGCCCGGGCAGTCATGGCGGAGGCGCTCCGCTCGTTTTCGGCGCTGGCGCATCGGCTCGAGCCGGTGCCCACCAGCGATGGACGCCTCTGGCTCAACGACTCGAAGGCCACCAACGTCAGCTCGACCCTCGTGGCGGTGCAGGGAATGGCGCGACCGTTCGCACTCCTCCTCGGTGGTCGCCACAAGGGTGAAGGGTACACTGCGCTGGCTGCACCTTTCACGACGTTCGGCCGTTGCGTGATCGCCTACGGCGAGGCAGCGGCAGTGATCGAGCAGGACCTCGGCGCGCTCGTCCCGGTGGTTCGCGTCGGTGGTACATTCGCGGACGTGATCGAGCGTGCGCGTGCCCTCACCGCACCCGGCGACGCCATCCTGCTTTCTCCTGCCTGCTCCAGCTTCGACATGTTCCGCAACTACGAGGAACGCGGTGCGGCGTTCCGTTCACTGGCTCAGGACGGTCCGGCATGACCGCTGCGGTCACAGTCGAAGTGATGCGTGAGCGGTGGCGCATGGGGGTGGAGGCGCGAGCCCTCCTCGTGATCACGGCGATCCTCCTCGTTTTCGGACTCGCCACGGTCTACAGCTCCACCGTCATCGTCGCACAGCAGAAAAGCTATCCGCAAGAGTACTATCTCATCCGACAGCTCACCGGCGCCGGGCTCGGCATCGTCGTCTTCGCGATCTGCGCCAAGCTGGACGCCGAGCAGTTCCGGAAGTGGGCGTGGTACATCATGGGGTTGTCGATCGCAACGATGGTGGCCGTCCTCTTGATCAAGGGCGACGTTCACGGCTCGAAACGGTTCCTGTTCAGCCGAGCCGTGCAACCCTCCGAATTCGCCAAGATTGCGGTGATCATCTGGACCGCAGCGCTTGCGGCGAAGAAAGGGGAGCAGCTGCGCCGGCTGGGGAAAGGCCTTCTTCCGTTTTTTGCAGTGAACGGCACCCTGGCGGTGCTCGCCATTCTCGAACCCGACATCTCGGTCGCCCTGTTCTACATGGCACTCATGGGGGCAATGCTTTTCGTCGCGGGCGCCCGGGTGGGTCACTTCCTGCTGATCGGGCTGCTGCTCACCCCGATCGTCTGGGGAAAGATGAATGGTTACGTGAAATGCCGAGTCGCCGGATGGCGTGATCAGCCGACAGTCGTGGGCTGTTCGCAGGACGTGAATCTCCAGACGCGGCAGTCGAAGATCACCATCGGATCGGGACGGATGTTCGGTGTCGGCTTTGGGCAGGGCCGGCAGCAGAGCGGGTTCCTGCCGTTCCAGTACACCGACTTCATCGGTTCGAACGTTGGGGAGGAGTGGGGCTTTCTCGGACTTGCCGGCGTGATCGCCCTGTTCTCCGGGTACTCGTGGCTCGGGTTCCGCATTGCGCGTGATGCCCGCAGCCAGTTCCTGCAGCTGGTGGCGGTGGGCCTCACCCTGACGACCGTCATCACGGCATTCGTGCATCTCGCCGTGATCACCGGACTCTTTCCCAACACGGGCCTGACGCTACCGTTCATCTCGTACGGCCGCAGCAATCTGCTGCTGTCGCTGGCGATGACCGGGATCCTCGTCAACATCGGCAGCACGCGCGAGCGCGTTTACAGCGACGCCTTGCCTGACCCATTGCTTGCTCGCGGCTCGACCTGATGGCTGGTCCCGGGTGCTTTTATATCGCCGGTGGCGGGACCGGCGGCCATCTGTACCCCGGCCTCGCCATCGCCGACGCCCTGATCGAGCAGCGACCCGATCTGGATATCGCCTTCATCGGTGCGCGGCGTGGCATCGAGCGGATCGTGCTGCCGACCACCCGGTGGCGGCACGAACTGCTGGATCTGCACCCGCTGTACCGATCCGCACCCTGGAAGAACATCCACACGATCCGTGGCATGGGCTCCGCAGTGTCAAGAATTCGGACACTCGTCAGCCAGCGACCTGCGATCGGCGTGCTCGGTACGGGCGGTTACGCCGCAGGAGCGCTGTTGGCGTACGCCCGCGTCACCGGCACGCCCTATTTCCTGCAGGAACAGAACGCTTACGCCGGTCTGACGGTGCGACTCTTCAGTCCTTCTGCGCGAGCCACATTCCTTGGATTTCCCGAGGCCGCATCGACGCTGCCGGCTACCGCGCGTGCGAACGCGCGATTCACCGGCAATCCGATCACCCCGCCACCGCAGCCACGTCCACTCACAGCCCTCGGTCGCGCCCGCTGGGGATTTCCGGAGGACGTGAGGCAGATTTTGCTCGTGTTCGGTGGCAGTCAGGGCTCGCGTGCCATCAACGACGCCATGGCAGCATTTGTGGCTGCGGGAGAACTGCCGGAGCGATGGGGGATGCTCTGGATCACGGGCCCGAACGAGCATGCCCGGCTGCTGCACCACGCCAGCGACCGGATCCGCGTGATCGCGTATCAGCAGCCCATGGCGCAGGCGTACGATTCGGCCGATCTTGCGGTCGGTCGCGCAGGCGCGATGAGCACGGCTGAGCTCTGCGCATGGGGCATTCCGATGATCCTCGTCCCGCTGCCGACTGCCGCCGCCGATCATCAGACGATCAACGCACGAGCACTCGCCGCCCACGGCGCTGCCGCATCGGTCCTGCAGGCATCGCTTGGCAGCGGGGCGCTGGGCGACGCGATCCGCCGGATCTGCCGCGACGCCGCGACCCTCGCCACGATGGGGGGCAAGGCGCGAGATCGGGCACGAGTGGACGCTGCGCAAGTGATTGCGGTACAAGTACTTGAATCGCTCGACCTCACGTAATTCATTGACGTCATGGCCGTAGACTCCGAATCCAGCGCCCGCATGCGTGAGGCCGCACTCCAGCTCCTCCGCGAACCCGATCACCGGCCGATCCACTTCGTCGGCATCGCCGGCGCTGGTATGAGCGCCCTCGCCGAACTGTTTGCACGGCGTGGCGTCGCGGTCACCGGAAGCGACTTGAACGCCGCCGGGAACGCCGATCTCGAAGCGCTGGGAATCGCCGTCCACCGAGGCCATTCGGCCGCGTTCGTCAGCGGCGCCCGTGCCGTCGTCACCTCGTCAGCCATCCCCGCAGACCACGTCGAACTCGCCGAAGCCGCCCGCCTGAGCCTCCCGATCATCCGACGAGCCGAAGCGCTTGGCGCTGCCGTGGCTGGCATGGAGATCGTCGGTATCGCCGGCACACACGGCAAGACGACCACCACCGTCATGACCACCGAGGCCCTCATCGGCACCGCTGCCTCGCCGACCGGCATCGTCGGCGGACGAGTCGAACGCTGGGGCGGGAACCTGCGCTGGGGCGGCGGCAACACCGTCGTCGTCGAGGCGGACGAGTACGACCGCTCCTTCCTCGCGCTGCACCCGACCATCGCCGTGGTCACCAACGTCGAGGCCGACCACCTCGACATCTACGCCGACCTCGCCGACATCACCGCCACCTTCGAGGCTTACCTCGCCGGCGCCCGAGGCATCGTCCTCTGCGCCGACGACCCAGGCGCTGCAGCCCTGAAACTACCGGACTCGGCCGAGGTGATCCGATACGGCACGACCACCGTGGATGCCCGTCTGGTCGGCATCGTCAGTGGCTCGTCCATGGAGATCATCTTCGACGGAGCCCCGCTTGGCTCACTGACGTTGAAAGTGCCCGGCGAGCACAACCGCCGGAATGCCCTCGCTGCCATGGGCGCAGGCCTCCTGCTCGGCTATCCATTCGACGAACTCAGGCAGGGACTCGAGGCCTTCGCCGGCGTCGAGCGACGCTTTCAGCGAAAAGGCGAAGCTGCCGGCGTGCTCGTGATCGATGACTACGCCCATCACCCGACGGAAGTGCGTGCCACGCTCGAGGCTGCCCGGGCAGCGTACCCTAACCGCCGCGTCGTCACCCTATTCCAGCCGCACCTCTTCTCCCGAACCCGCGACTTCGCGGCCGAGTTCGGCCGGGCGCTCGCTGAGGGCAGCGACGTCGTCCTGCTGACCGACGTGTACAAGGCCCGGGAAACGCCGATCCCTGGCGTCTCGGCCGAGCTGATCAGGAGCGCCGTCGAGGCGGCAGGGCACTCCGTCGAATGGTTGGGCCTGCGAGCTGACGCCACCGCTGCCCTCGTCTCGATCGTGCGCGACGGCGATCTCGTCCTGACCATGGGCGCCGGCGACGTCACAGCAGTCGGCCCGGAACTCCTCGCCGTTCTCCTCGTGTCCGCATGAGCTCGGCCGCGAATGCTCTCGCACCACCGGCCAAGGCCGTTACCCGAGTGGCCATGATGATGGGCGCCGTCGCTGCTGCCATCCTGCTCCTCTGGTTCGCCGCCCCGCCACTGCTCGGGAAGCTCGACTATTTCCACGTGCAGAATGTGCAGCTCGAGGGATCCCGCTTCCTGACGCCAACCTCCGTCATGGCCGCGCTCGGCGCCGACACTGCCGCCAGTGTCTTTCAGAACCCGACCATCATCGAGGCACGGGTCGAAGCCCTGCCGCTCGTCGCCAGCGCGCGCGTTCGCCGACGTCTGCCTGGCACCCTCGTCGTCACGATCGTGGAGCGGATTCCGATCGCTCTCGTCGCGACGGCGGATGGATTTCAGGGCGTCGACGCCACCGGCGCCCGACTCCCGATCGATCCCGCACTGACCTCCTTCGACGCCCCCGTCGTCCTGCCGCCGCTGGGCCCACGTGACACGGCCGCCGATCGACGGCTCTACACTCTGCTCGGCTCGATGCGAGTTGACGCCCCGGCCCTCTTCGATGCCATCGAGGAAGCACGGCGCATCTCTGCCACCGAATGGCAGCTGCGGACCACCCGCCAGCGGGTGCGCGTCACTCCGCAGGTGACGCTGGCGCGCCTCGCAGACATCTTTCCAGTCGAGCAGGACCTCGCCCGCCGCCGTATTCGCGCGGCTGAGCTCGACCTCCGGTTCCGAAACCTCGTCATCGCCCGCCTTCCATGAGCTCTGATCGTCTCGTCGCCGCGCTCGACATCGGCTCATCGCATACCACCGCCCTCATTGCCGAGGTGATCGGCGAGCTCCCCCGGCGCCCGATGCTCAAGGTCCTCGGCGTCGGCACGGCGAAGACGGCCGGATTCCGCCGCGGCGTCGTTTCGGACATCGAGGAGACGACACGCTCCATCGCGCAGGCCCTTGGCGATGCCGAACGCATGGCAGGCCAGAAGGTCGAAGCCATCTACGTCGGCATCGCCGGTGAGCATGTGCAGACCATGACGAGCCAGGGCATCGTGGCCGTCAACGGCGACGAAATCGTCCGCGCCGATGTCGACCGCGCCAACGAAGTCGCCCGCGCCCAGTCCATTCCGCGCGAGCGTGAACTCCTGCACGCCATCGCACAGGAATACACCGTCGACAAGAACCTCGGCGTCCGCGATCCGGTCGGCATGGTCGGGACCCGTCTCGAGACGGAGATGTACCTGGTCACCGTCGGCGCCTCCCCGGCCAACAACATCCGCAAGGCCGTCGAGAAGGCAGGGTATCGCACCCGCGACCTCGTGCTCGCACCGCTCGCCAGCGCCCTCGCCGCCCTCACCGAGGACGAGAAGGAACTCGGCGTCGTCCTCGTGGAAATGGGATCCGGCACCACCGACGTTGCCGTCTTCCTCGAGGGAAAGATCCGGCACGTGGCAACGATCAACCTCGGCGGCCAGAACGTCTCTGCCGACATCGTCCACGGACTCGGGGTCTCACCGGTCGACGCCGAACGCCTCAAGGAAGAGTACGGCTGCGCCTACGAGCCGATGATCCAGCCCGGACAGTTCATCACCCTGCCCAGCACGGTGACACAGGGCGACCGGCAGATCCCCTACGAACTCCTCGCCCACATCATCCAGCAGCGTACCGACGAGATCTTCGATCATGTCCAGCGCGACCTCGAGCGAGCCGGCTTCGCCAAGCAACTCAACGCCGGCGTCGTCGTCACGGGCGGCGCGTCGGTTACCGCCGGCATCGCTGAGCTCGCATCGGATCTCTTCGGCCAGACCGTGCGCATCGGCAGACCGGAGGGGGTGGACGGACTGGTCGAGGCCGTCAACTCGCCACGCTTCAGCTGTGTCGTGGGCCTCGCACAGTTCGCCGCCGGACGCGTTGCGATCGCCTCGATGCTGCAGCCGGCAGCAGCGGGGAAGCGCACTGCGGCTGCGTCACCAGCCGGCATGAACCAGCTGGTGGGCAAGCTCAAGGAATGGTTTCAGGATTTCTTCTGAGATGCCTCGCGGTTCACGGCGCTTCTGTGGCAAAGACGCCGTTCGCACGCTGATCGTCGAGTCGACACTGCGGTGCTGACGGCGGGCGGGTCCATCACGGATCCGCCCGCTTTCCTTGTCGAATCGATTGCGTGAACCAAGGGCACGCGAGTCCGCACAAGGCGCTGCTGCGCCCGAGCGACACATCGTGTGACGAAGCAAATTGCCGAAATGGCTCCAGTGATTCGGAGCAAAATATTCTCACACCGCTCGGTCGCCCGTCCGGTGCCGCGACCGCTCCACGCTCCTGCCGCACAGCGTGAGCTCGGCGACGTAACTCCCGACCTGTGCAAATGTTGGGACGGCTCAACCGTTGGTCGCGCGAGGAGCCAGCGCCGCCACGGCCGACGTGCGTGACGCCGCACGACCCGGGCGTAGCGTTGCACTCCGACGTTTGCTATACTCTCAACCTGTTCAGGCCTTCGAGAGCGGTCGTGTCTCCGGGCCAGTCCGATCACCACTCGGTTCGCGAGCCGGCAGCCCGGTCTCCCTCCCGTCTTTCCGCGGAGCGCAGCGCCCCATGACCGCCATGATCTTCGAGTTCGAGGAACGCAACGCATCCAACGCCGTCATCAAGGTGATCGGAGTCGGAGGCGGCGGTGGAAACGCCGTCAACCGCATGATCGAGGAACACCTCAGCGGGGTGGAGTTCATCTCCGTCAACACCGATGCGCAGGCTCTCCACAACTCGAAGGCCGACGTCAAGATCCAGATCGGCCGCAAGCTGACGAACGGACTCGGCGCCGGTGCCCGGCCCGACGTCGGACGTCAGTCGATCGAGGAGAATCGCGAGGAAGTCAGCCGCACCGTCGCCGGTGCCGACCTCGTCTTCGTGACCTGCGGCATGGGCGGCGGCACCGGCACGGGCGCCGCGCCGGTCATCGCGGAGCTGGCGCGCGAAGCCGGAGCACTCACCGTCGGCATCGTCACCAAGCCCTTCCTCTTCGAGGGACGCAAGCGCATGCGACAGGCTGAGCTCGGTATCAGCGAACTGCGCAAACACGTCGACACCATGATCATCGTCCCGAACGAGCGGCTGCTGGCCGTGGTCGGGCGGGGCATGCCGTTCCAGGATGCGCTGAAGAAGGCCGACGAGGTATTGCTCCAGGCCACCTCAGGCATCTCCGGCATCATCAACACCTCCAGCACGATCAACGTCGACTTCGCCGACGTCCGCACCGTCATGCAGAACGGCGGCTCGGCCCTCATGGGTTCCGGCATCGGGCGTGGAGAAAATCGCGCCATGGAAGCGGCCCAGCAGGCAATCGCCAGCCCCCTGCTCGACAGCGTGTCCATCAGCGGGGCGCAGTCCGTCCTCATCAACATCGTCGGCGGACCGGATCTGCAGCTTGGCGAAGTCCAGCAGATTGCCGAGCTCGTGCAGGAGTCCGTCGGTGACGAGGCGGAAATCATCTTCGGTGGGGACTCCAGCAACCCGGCCATGGAAGGCGAGATCCGTGTCACGCTGATCGCCACCGGTTTCGACCGGGCGCTCGGCCAGGCCACGCCCGACTTCAAGCCGGGCATCCTGACGCACGGCGGCACCGGCATGCGGAACAGCCCTCCACAGCTCGTGGTACCGAAGCCCAGCAGCATCGTCCGACCCGGTCAGTCGGGTGGGGCCGGCAGCCCACCGGCGCATGGCAACACACAGGCTCAGCCGACCTCCGGCCCGCGCCCCGTCAATGGTGCCGCTCGTCCCATGCGGCCGGTCAGTCAGGACGATCTCGAGATTCCGACGTTCATGCGGCGGCAGATGGATTGAGGATGGTGACACACCGGGCCATCATGCGGAGATGCCCGACGTGCCAACCGATGAGCGGTACCGATCGAGGAGACAGCGCGCGCTTGAACGCCGGACCGGGCGTCGGGCGCGCGCTGTCGTCTTCGTCACGGTCGCCGCGCTCGCATGGCTCGTCCTGTTCAGACAGCCCCGCCGGACACCGCGTGCGCGCGACGTTGCCGAGCGTGTTGCGCCGGCGGGACCCCGGGCCATCAGGGACACCATTCGTGCCAAGGATGGCGTCGTCAGCGTGCTCGTCAGGGCAGGCCTCCCGGCGCTGGATGCCAGAGCGGTCCTCGCCGCATCCGAGTTGCGCGGCCGGGCCCGCCGCGACATTCCGGTCTCCGTGTACGCCGACAGCGCCGCTGCGCCGGTGCGCGAGGTCGAGTTCCAGATCGCCGACGACCGCAGCATCCGCGTCATCCGCGTTGCCGGAACGACGTGGACCGTCACCGAGCGGCGTGAACTGTGGCGCACTGACACGGTCACGGTCGTCGGTCCCATTCGCGGCACACTCGTCGAATCCTTCCGGAACGCCGGACGCGGCATCCTGACCGTGAGGGGACGCCTCGAAGCAGCCTATGCGATTGCGGAAGCGTTCGAGTACAAGTTGGATGTCGGCCGGGATCTCGAGACCGGCGATAGCGTGATCGCCGTCGTCGAGCGCCGCCGCACCGCCTTCGGCGCGGAACGGATCGGCGCACTCCTGGCGGGCGGACTCTTTCACGGGGGGCGTTGGCTGCGCACCTACCGGTTCTCAACCTCCGGCGGCACCTCCGAGTATTACGACGCGGAGGGACGACCCATGCGCACGACCTTCCTCGCCGCGCCCGTCGAGTTCCGGCGAATGTCGAGCCGGTTCGGCTTCCGGCTGCATCCCATTCTTGGTACGCTGCGGCGCCATGACGGGATCGACTTCGCTGCCCCGAATGGCACGCCGGTACGTTCGGTGGGTGACGGTGCAGTGATCAAGGCGCGCTACAGCGGCGGGTTCGGCAATCTCGTCGAGATCCGGCATCGCAACGGGATGATCACGCGGTACGGGCATCTTCGCGGCTTCTCCGCCACGGTGCGCGAGGGGCGTATGGTGACGCAGGGGCAGGTGATCGGCTACGTCGGGTCCACCGGATTGTCCACGGGCCCCCATCTGCACTTCGAGACTCTCGTGAACGGCGTGTCCAGGGAACCCACGCGTACGCTCCGTGAAGCGAGCGGCGTTTTGCTGCGCGGGCCATCGCTCGTCGCCTTCGCGGCGGCGCGTGACGCCATCGCCTCCCGCCTCGGTCTCGCGGCGCCGGTTCCGCTGAACGCGACCTCGCGCACGGTCGACAGTGGCCGTCCGCCTGTCCAGACCGGCTCCGGCGTGGACGCAACGAAGTGAACGGCATGCTCGGCTGGGGCCTCGCAATCGGAGCTGGTCTTGCGGTGGCATGGCTGGCCTACCCCGCCGCCGCTGCCGCACGCTGGCGGTTGCGGCTCATGGGGGTGCGGTCGCTGGCGGTGATGGCGATCGTCGCGCTGCTGCTCGACCTCGCCATTGGCAGCGATCGTCCCTCGGCGCCACTCGTTGCACTCGATGTCTCCTCGAGCTGGACCCGGAGTGTCGATCGGAGCGCATGGCGCGCGGCCCTCGACTCGGCCCGCCTCGCGGCCGGCGACGGCGAACTCATCCTTTTCGGTGACTCGGCTCGGCGAGACGTCCTGCCGGAATCGGCACGTGATGCGGCGTCTGCCGTGGCGCCCGCCGTACAGTTGGCGACGTTGGAAGGGCGGCGTCTCCTCGTCATCACCGACGGCGCGCTCGACGATCCGGAGGCGCTCCAGCAGACGGCGGCGGGCTCGAGGCTGCTCGTCATGCCGCCGGCCCCAAGCGCCGATCGTGCCATCACCGACATCGGCGCGCCGCGCGATGCGCGCGCTGGCGATACCATCACCGTGACGGCGCGCGTTGCCTCCGATGGAGTGATGCCGGCCAGCGCGACCCTGCGATGGCTGCTCGATGGCATCGTGCTCGCCGACGTGTCCGTTCCCGTCCTTCCTGCCGGCGGCGAGGCGGTCGTGGAGAGTCGTGTGGTCATCCCCGTCGGCGATTCGCTGGCGGTGCTGCGGGCGGTCCTCGCCGCTGATGACGCCCAGCCGCGAAACGACACGCTGGCGGTCGCATTCCGGCGCGGAGCGCGGCAGCGCGTCGTCATCGTCTCGACCGCCCCGGATGCCGACGTGCGCGACCTCGCGAGCGCGCTGCGCACCAACGTCGCCATGCCGACCGACGCGTACTACCGCATTGCACCAGGCCGATGGCTCCGCGAGGGGGCGCTGCAACCCGTGCAGGAATCACAGGTCAGGGCTGCCGTCCGCGGCGCGACGCTGGCCGTCCTGCACGGCGACACGGCCTCGATGGGGCTGCCGGCAGCGCTCGGCACTCGCGCGCTGCTCCTGCTGGTGCCGCCGGCCGACGAGGCGCGCGAGTTGCTGGTCCGCGTCGCGCCGCCGTCGCCCTTGCAGGGTGCGCTCTCGGGAATGGTCGTCGAGTCACTCCCGCCGCTGCTCGCCACCACTGCCGCACGCGGCGGGGTGGCCGTGCTGACTGCTGCCCCGGGATTTGGTGTCGTTGGCCTCATTCCGATCGCCACCGTTCTCGACGGCGAGGTGCGGCGGATGGTGGTCACGGCTGCGGGCTACGGTCGCTGGCGTGCGCGTGGCGGCGTCAGCGAAGCGGCGTTTCAGGCCTTCGTCGGCGCGGCCACGGACTGGCTGCTGGCCGCGCGTGGCCGCACCACCGCTCCCGAACTGACCGCGCCGGTCGTCCGCACGGGGCTCCCCCTCGGCTGGCGTCGTGGCGCGTTGGCGACGTCGGCTTTGCAGCTCACCCGCGATGGCGACCGCATTGCCACACGTGCATCGATCCAGTTCGCCGATGGTGCGCTCGGCACCTCACCTCCGCTCGCCGCGGGAATCTGGCGAGGGACCGTCGATGGGGCGGCCGTGATTGTCCCCGTCAGCCAGTCTCGCGAATGGCTGCCGCGGCCGATCGCGCTGCGCAGCGGCCCGTTGAACGGGGAGGCACGTCCGATTCGTCGCGGTGCGCGCACGCTCGGGTGGCTCTACCTTGCCTCCCTCCTGCTGCTGGCGGCCGAGTGGCTGCTGCGGCGTCAGGCGGGGCTGCGGTAGGAGCCCTGCCGTCGTTCACCTCCGGATCTCATTCGCATGGCGCGCCTGTTCCGTCGCGACGGCGACCTCCCGAAGAAGTCGTTCTGGCAGAAGGTCAAGTCGGTCGTCACCACCAACTGGCGCGTCGCCGTCCGCGGCGGCGTCGACCAGGGTTCACTCGAGCAGCTCGAGCAGGTGCTGCTCGAGTCGGATTTCGGCGTGCCCGTCACGCTGCGCCTGGTCGCCGCGGTCGAGGATCGTGCGCGGCGCGATGGCATCCGCTCCGAGGAGGAGTTCGCGGCGGCGTTGCAGGAGGAGATCGCTGCTGCGCTGCGCGCCGGCAATGCCGATCCGGCGCTGCACTTCCAGCCTGCGTCCCCGACGGTGATCCTCGTGCTCGGCGTCAACGGTGCGGGGAAGACGACGTTCATCGGCAAGCTGGCCTCTCGGCTGCGCGGGCAGGGCAAGCGCGTGCTCGTCGCCGCCGGCGACACCTTCCGCGCCGGCGCCATCGAGCAGCTGCGTGTCTGGTCCGAGCGTACCGGAGCCGACTTCGTCGGTGCGTCGCCGGGGACCGATCCGGCCGCGGTTGCTTTCAGCGCCATTGACGCCGGTGTGACGCGCGGTGCGGATGTTGTGATCATCGACACCGCGGGCCGACTGCACACCAGCGATGCACTCATGGACGAGCTCCGCAAGGTCGTGCGCGTGATCACGAAGCGGCTGCCTGGCGCGCCGCACGAAGCGTTGCTCGTCCTCGACGGCACCATTGGGCAAAACGCCGTGCAGCAGGCGCGCACCTTCGCCGCCGCGGTGCCGTTGACGGGACTCGTCGTCACCAAGCTCGATGGCACCGCGCGCGGCGGCGTCGTCATCGCCGTCCACGAGGCCATCGACGTGCCCGTGAAGTTCATCGGTACCGGCGAGGGTGCCGATGACCTGCACCCGTTCGACGCGACGCAGTTTGCCGAGGAGCTGTTTCAGTCGTGATGGCCGGCGCGTGAGCGGTGATGGCGCGGCCGGGCGGCGCGAACGGCGCGGCGGCGGTATGGCACCGGCCGTCACGCTGCTGACGCCCGTCACGTACCTCAAGGGCGTCGGGCCGCGCCGGGCCGAGCTCCTGGCGAAGCTGGGCATCACGACGGCGGTGGACCTGCTGATGCACGTACCGCGGCGCTACGAAGACGCGACGACCGTCCTGCCGGTCGCGCGTGCGCAGCCCGGCCACGACGTGACGGTCCTTGGCCGCGTGATCTCGAAGGGGATCATCCCGACCCGTCGCGGGCTGCGAATCTTTCAGGCCGTGATTCAGGATGCGAGCGGCCTGCTCGAGGTGGGTTGGCCCGGTCAGCCGTATCTCGACCGCACGATCAACATCGGCGACGTGCTCCTGCTGAGTGGCCCCGTCCGGGTCTTCAATGGACGGCAGCTGGCGCCGCGCGAGTTCGTGAACCTCGGTGCCGATGATGCGGGTACTGCCGGCGGTCGTGTGCTCGCGGTGTATCCCACCACGGACGGCCTCCCGACCAAGTTCCTGCGCGAACTCGTCGAGTCGCAACTGGATGCGCTGCTCCCGCACGTGCAGGATCCACTGCCCGCGGCGGTGCTCGCCGTCGCCGGAGTCCCCCCACTGCCCGAGGCGCTGCGCCTCGTCCATCGTCCGGCCAGTGTGCGTGAGGCGGAGCGAGGACGTGCACGCCTGGCGTTCGAGGAGCTCTTCTGCGTGCAGCTGTTGCACCGGCGCGCGAATCAGCTCGAGCGCACCGTGCGCGAGGGCATCACGTTCGTCAATCGGCGCCGGCTCACGACGGCGCTCCGTGAGCGGCTGCCGTTCACGTTGACCGGGGCGCAGGGGCGAGTACTCCGTGAGATCGTCGCCGACATGACGAGCGGCCTGCGCATGCATCGCCTGTTGCAGGGTGACGTCGGCAGCGGAAAAACCATCGTGGCACTCTTCGCAGCGCTGGTGGCGCTGGAGAACGACTGGCAGGCCGCCCTCATGGCACCGACGGAGCTGCTCGCCGAACAGCACCTGCGCACCTTCACGACGTTGCTGGCACCGCTCGGCGTCACACCGGCGCTCCTGACGGGCCGCATGGGCGTCGTCGAGCGCCGCGCCGTGGCCACGCGGCTCGCCTCGGACGAGCCCGTGCTGGTGGTGGGCACGCATGCCCTCGTGCAGGAGGCGACGACGTTCGGGAAGCTCGGGCTCGTGATCGTCGACGAACAGCATCGCTTCGGTGTCGAGCAGCGCAAGGCCTTGCAGGCCAAGGGCGCGACGCCCGACGTGTTGCTGATGAGCGCGACGCCGATACCGCGCTCGCTCGCGCTCACGATCTACGGCGACCTCGATGTCAGTCTGCTCGACGAGAAGCCACCGGGGCGCGTGCCGATCGTCACCACGCGCCGAGCCGAGTCGTCCCGCGATCGCGTGATGGCGTTCATCGAGACGCAGCTCGACGCGGGCCGGCAGGCGTACGTCGTCTATCCCGTGATCGAGGAGTCGGAACGCAGCGACCTTCGCGCGGCTACGCAGATGGCGGAGGAACTCTCGGGCGGCGTGTTCGCAACACGTCGCGTCGGCCTGCTGCATGGCCGGCTCAAGGCGGACGAGAAGGATGCCGTGATGCGGGCATTTCTTGCGCGTGATCTCGATGTGCTGGTGGCGACGACCGTGATCGAAGTCGGCATCGATGTGCCGAATGCCTCGGTGATGCTGATCGAGCATCCGGAGCGTTTCGGCCTCTCGCAGCTGCATCAGTTGCGCGGCCGGGTGGGGCGAGGGGCCACCGACAGCTTCTGCATCCTGCTTGGTGATGTCGGTCCCGAGTCGGCCACGCGGCTCGATGTGTTCGTGAGCACCGACGACGGCTTCGAGATTGCGCGCGCCGACATGCGGCTGCGCGGGATGGGTGACCTGTTCGGCGAGCGGCAGAGCGGCCTGCCGAGTTTCCGGGTCGCCGATCCGTTGCGCGACGAGGCGCTGATTCCCGTGGCGCGAGCGGCTGCGGCGGACGTGCTGGCGCGCGATCCCACGCTCTCGACGCCAGAGCATGCGGCGCTGCGCGAACTGCTCACCGGCCGCTACGGCCGCGCGCTCGAGCTGTTTCGCGTGGGGTGATCGCGGCGCGGTCTGTCAGGGGGCGCTGAGTCGGCGTCGCAACCGCTCGATCTCGGTCGCCAGCTTGCCAATCGAATCGCGGGCGGTCTTCAGCTCATCGTCTCGAGTGGCGGCGGTCTGGGTGGCCTGCGTCCGTCGCCGGATCTCGGCACGCCGCAGCGAGTCGACCGCAGCGAGACTGCGTCGCACGAGGGTCACTTCGCCGCGAACCTCCGGCGCAATGGTGGCCCCGAGCAACGAATCCATCAGCCAGAAGGCAATCGACAGATCGCCGGCCGCGGCGCGCTGGTCGGCGCGGATCATGGCGCGCCACCAGCGGGCCCGGTCGCTCTCGGCGGTGGGCCCATGCTCGCGCACGAACTGCTGCAGCAGCGCGTCGGCCGCGGTATAGCGGTCCTCGTCGACGAGTTTGATCACGGCCGGTGCCACGCCGCTCCATCGGGAGACCGGGACGATCACCGGTTTCTGTGGCTCGGGTGCCGTGGTGACGGCAACGGGTGCCCGCTGTCGGCAGGCGGCCAGCAGCACCAGCGCGGTCAGCAGCGCCGCAGCACGCGGCCTGGGAAACGATTGCATCAGTCGACGAGGGGAAGTGCAGCCGCGGTGGCGGGCTGCTGCGGTGCGTGAGGGTGCCGCCGCGCCGTCGGAGCCCGTTGAGGCAGCGAGATCGTGAACGTGGTGCCGACCGCGACCTCTGACGAGACGCCGACCGTACCGCCATGCGCCTCGACGATCCCGCGGACGATGGCAAGGCCAAGCCCGGTGCCGCCCACGCTGGCCGCCGCCTGATTGCCCGCCTGAAAAAATTTGCGGAAGACGTGAGGCAACTCTGGCGCGGGAATCCCGACCCCGCTGTCGCGCACCTCGATGCGGACGCGACCGGGGTCGCCGTCACCGGTCAGCGACACGACGCCGCCGCGCGGCGTGAACTTGCAGGCGTTGGTGACGAGATTGCCCAGTGCCTCGGTCATCCGGTCATGATCCCACCAGACTTCGGACGGCATCCCGTCAGCGCACGACACGCTGAAGACCACGCCGCGCTGATCGGCGAGCACCCGAAGCGATGAGTCCAGCTCGTCGAAAAAGGACCGGGTGTCGATCGCCCCAAGACGCAGCGTCGCCCCGCCCGCATCGAATTTCGAGACGTCCAGCAGCTGCCGCACGAGCCGATTGAGCGAGTGACTCTGGCGCTCGAGCGTGTGCACCACGTCGCGCTGTTTGTCGTTGAGCGGTCCGTACACGCCATCGTCGAGCAGCGTGAGGTAGCCGAGGATGACGTTCAGCGGCGTCTTCAGCTCGTGCGACGCCATCGACACGAATTCGGCCTTCAGTCGGTCCAGTTCCCCAAGTCGTTGCGCCATGGCCGCATAGCTCTCGGCAAGGTGCCCGAATTCATCCGTTCGGCCGTCGGAAATTGCCAGCCGGTGGTCGAATTGGCCGGCTGCCACGCGTTCCATGCCAAGCTGAAGGTCTGCGACCGGGCGCGAGATGCTCACGATGATCCAGCCTGCGACGAGCGCCGCGAAGACGAGGGCGACCAGCAACGCGAATCTCGAGACTTGCAGGGTTCGTTCCGTTGCGACTCCCGCCCGGTTCACCTTGTTCCTCGTCTCGGCTCGTAGCGTCGCTTCGGCCGAGTCGAGCGCAGTGACCAGGCGGACCAGGCTCGGGCTGAGTTCCGTGAGCGACAGGGTGTCCATCATGTCGAAGTCACGCGCCGACATCAACGCAAGGCTGCGGCGCGCAATGGCCTCCACGTCAGTCACCGCGCTGTCGACCGTCGCGGCATAGGCGCTGCCTCGCGTGCGAGCGCGCAGACTGTCGGACTGCTGACGGAGCCGCCGCACCGCCGCGCGGAACTTGACCTGTGGCGCCGGCATCGTGTCGCGGAGCGCGCCGATCTGCTTCTCGCTTTGACGCACCTCACCAGCGGATGCGCGCAATCGGCCGAGGAGCAGCGAGGCACCGAAATTCTGGCTCTGCAGCTGCTGGAGATCAGTGAAGAGCTCCGTCAGGGAACCGCGTGTCACCATCAGCGGCGCGATCAGGATCGCGGCCAGCATCAACAGCCCCAGCACGAGGCGCACGCGCAGCGGCACGCCACGGCGAGTCGCGACGCGGGGGGCGGCAGGCGTGGGCGGCGTGAAGACAGGGCTCACAGAAACGGTGCAGGTTATGGTGCTGCAATGCGTTGACTCGCCTTCCGGCGATCGGTACGTTGCCCCCAATCTTGCGAGCGGAGCAGTGCAGAACAATGACAGGTCAGGTGCGGTACATCGACTCGCTGCCGGCGGCGGCGGGTGACACGGTCACGGTGCGCGGCTGGGTCCAGCATGTGCGGACGCAGGGAAAGGTGGCGTTTCTCATCGTGCGCGACGGCACCGGCGTCGTGCAGTGCGTCTTCGTGAAGAATCAGGTCGCGCCAGAGGTGTGGGAACACTTCGGCGCGCTCACGATCGAGAGCTCGGTCGCGGTCACGGGTGAGGTGCGCCTCGAACCGCGCGCCCCCGGTGGCGCCGAAATGGGCGCCACGGCGCTCACGATCCTTGGCACCAGTCCGGTCGACTATCCGATCCAGCCGAAGGAGCACGGCGTCGATTTCCTCCTCGACAACCGGCACCTCTGGCTCCGGGCGCCGCGACAGGTGGCGCTGCTGCGCATCCGGCATGAGATCGAGCAGGCGATTCACGACTTCTTCTACGCCCGCGACTTCATCCACTGTGACACCCCGATCCTCACGGCGGCGATCGGAGAGCGTTCCGGGCTCTTCAGCACCGAGTACTTTGACGAGGGCAGTGCTTACCTCGCCCAGACCGGGCAGCTCTATGGCGAGGCCCTCGCGGCCTCCCTGGGCCGCATCTACACCTTCGGCCCGACGTTCCGGGCCGAAAAGTCGAAGACCCGTCGCCATCTGACCGAGTTCTGGATGATCGAACCGGAAATGGCGTTCTACGACGTGCACGACAGCATGCAGGTGCAGGAGGACCTGCTGCTGGCAATCGTGCATCGCGTACTCGAGCGGCGCCGTCCGGAACTCGCCGTGCTCGAACGTGACGTCAGCCACCTCGAGGCCATCGTCGGACCGTTCCCGCGCATCTCGTACACCGATGCGGTGGCCACGCTGCAGCTGAAGGGCAGCAGCACCACCTGGGGCGAGGATCTCGGTGCCGAGGACGAGGCGCTGCTGGTGGCCGACTACCGCACGCCGATCTTCATCTGCAACTATCCGAAGGAGGCGAAAGCCTTCTACATGAAGGAGAATCCCGATGATCCCCGCACGGTGCTCTGTGCAGATTGCCTCGCGCCCGAAGGCTACGGCGAGATCATCGGCGGATCACAGCGTGAAGACGATCACGACAAGCTGCTCGCGCGGATTCAGGAGGAAGGCCTCGATCCGGCGGCCTACGGCTGGTACCTCGACCTGCGCAAGTACGGCACCTTCGTGCACAGTGGATTCGGGCTCGGGCTCGAGCGCACCGTGGCGTGGCTCTGTGGTACGCCGCACATCCGCGAATGCATTCCTTTCCCGCGCCTGATGAACCGCTTGCGGCCCTGACGCGGCGGCGGCCGGGTTGGCCTTCGCGGCGTCAGCCCGCCATCGCAGGGAAGCCGGTCGCGTTGCGCACCTCCGTCGCCTGCCAGAGGTGCCGGCGCTCATGGGCCAGCAGCATCGCCAACACGCTGCCGAGGGCAGAGCGTGCGACGCGAATCGTGGGCAGCGTCACGCGCACATGGGTGAGATCGAGTCCGGCCGCACGCTCGAGTCGCAATTCGAGCAACTGCTGAGAGGCGAGATATCGATGCCGCGCCTCGACCGGGCCGAGGTCTGCCGGCGGCAGGAAGGCTTTCGGGGCACGCATCCGCAACCGCACGGGCGGCTCCATGTTCCAGACCACTGCCCGGCTCACCATGCTGCCGCGAAATGCCCGGTCGCTGTAGGCGGCTGCGTCGTGGCCCGCCCGGATCGCGGCGTCGAGGGCCGGTAGATACAGCGACGCGGTGGTGGCCAGGTGCCCGCCGATGTCGGCCAGCCCCCACCGCGTCGCGGACGGGCGCCACGCCAGCTGAGACGCATCGAGGCCCTCGAACAGTGCCAGCGCCGTCTCCCGGTTCACCGCCAGTTCCCGGAAAAACGGCTGCATGGTCGTGAGTGACTTCGGCGTCGCCACGGACTGGAGCACGGTCAGCCTCCCGCCGTCTTCACGTCGTCCCACAACCGGTCCAGTTCCACCAGCGAGGCCGTGCCGACGTGGATGCCGCGCTCGGCCGCCAGTCGCTCCACGGCCGTAAACCGCCGCACGAACTTCACGTTGGCCCGGTCGAGCGCCACCGCCGCGTGGACGTTTGCCTTCCGACAGAGGTTGACCACCGAAAACAGCAGATCGCCAAGCTCCCCTTCGAGGCGATCCTGGGCCTCGACGCCGTCGGGCGGCGGGGCGTCCAGCTCAGCCGCCACCTCGTCCACCTCTTCGCGCACCTTCGCCAGCGGGCCCGCCACATCATCCCAGTCGAACCCGACCCCGGCAGCACGATCCTGCAGCCGGTGCGCGCGGTGCAGGGCGGGGAGGTCGATCGGCAGCCCGTCGGCGAGCGACTCGCGCGCCTTCGCCTTCTGCCGCTCCCACGGCACCGCCTCGCCACCCTCGTACAGGTGCGGATGACGCTGCTTCATCTTGGCGATCAGTCCACCGGCCACGTCATGGAGGTCGAATGCGGCGCGTTCTTCAGCGATCACACTGTGAAACAGCACCTGCAGCAGCAGGTCGCCCAGCTCGTCGCGCAGCATCCCGTCGTTGCCGAGTCGGAGCGCATCGTCCACCTCGTGCGCCTCCTCGAGCAGGTACGGTCGCAGCGACTGGTGCGTCTGCGCGGCGTCCCAGTCACACCGGGCGCGCAGATCGCGCATCAGCGCGAGGGTATCCTCAAGACTGGCTTTCGCTTGCATCGTTACGACTGCCCCCGGTAACTTCCTAGGCTGTGACCGCCACTCCCGCCGACGCCCGCGCCATGAGCGCCATGCTCACCGTGGACCTCACCGCGGTGCAGGAGAATTATCGCCTGCTGGCGCGCCGAGCGGCGGTCCCCCTGCTGCCGATGGTGAAGGGCGATGCCTACGGACTTGGCGCGGTCGAGGTCGCTGAGTGTCTCGAGCCGCACGCGCCGGTCGCGTTCGGGGTCGCGTCCGTGCGGGAGGGCGAGGCGCTCCGTGCCGCAGGAATCACGCGAGCGATCGTCGTCTTCACCCCCGTCCCGCCCTCCCAGTTTGCCAGCGCCGGCGCCGCCGCGCTCACGCTCGCGCTCGCGGATCCCGCGCACCTGCGGCTCTGGGCCGGCTCGGGGGGACGCTGGCAGCTGCCCGTCGACACGGGCATGCAGCGGACCGGCGCCGACTGGCGTGATGACGCGCGCATCCGCGACCTGCTCGACGCCGGTGGGACGCCGGATGGGGCGTTCACGCACTTCCACTCGGCCGATTCCGACCCTTCCTCGATGGTGATCCAGGAGGAGCGCTTCGATCGCGTCATCGCCGCCATGCCCGTGCGGCCGGCCTCGATCCACGTCGAGAACAGTGCGGCGCTGCTGCAGCGTGGCGCATCACGCTACGACTGCGCGCGACCCGGCATTGCGCTCTACGGCGTGGCCGTCGGGCCGGCGCTCTGGGCGCCGCGCGCCGTTCTCACGCTCGAGGCACCCGTGGTGGAGCTGCGCGACGTCCAGCCCGGTGACACGGTCAGCTACGGCGCCACCTGGCGTGCGGACGGACTGCGCCGGATCGCCACCGTCGCGCTCGGGTATGCCGACGGATACCCGCGCGGCATGGCCAGCGGCGGGGCGACGGCGGTGGTCAACGAGCGGCAGGTGCCGGTCGTCGGCCTCGTCACCATGGACATGACGATGTGTGATGTGACCGACGTGCCGTGTGAACTCGGAGACCGGGTCACGCTGATGGGCAGCCATGCGGCACTCAATGTGGCGTCGGTCGCCACACGAGCGCAGCGGTCGCCGTATGAAGTGCTGACGGGCATGCAGGCGCGCAGCATCCGCTGTCACGTCGGCAACGCCCCCTCGGTGAGGAGCGTCGCCGCATGAGCCGGCGCGTCCTACTGATCGTGCTCGATGGCGTCGGGTGCGGCGAGGCCCGCGATGCGGCCGACTATGGCGACACGGGCAGCAACACCCTCGGTCACGTCCTGTCGGCGGTTCCCACACCGCTCCCTGCGCTCGGCGCGCTGGGACTCGGCCATGTTGGTGCACTGCGCGGCGTTCCGCCGGCGGTGCTCCCCGCGGGCGTCGTCACGACGCTGGCCCCACGGAGTGCCGGCAAGGATTCCACCACCGGGCACTGGGAACTCGCGGGCGTGATCCTCGACCTGCCGTTCCCAACCTTCCCGCATGGGTTTCCGGCGCCGGTGATCGAGGCCTTTGCGCAGGCAACAGGGCGTTCGGTGATCGGCAATCGTGTGGCGAGTGGCACCGCCATCCTCGATGCGCTCGGCGACGAACAGGTCGCCACCGGTGCGTGGATCGTCTATACCTCGGCGGACTCGGTCTTTCAGGTGGCGGCGCACGAGGACGTCGTGCCGCTCGCGGAGCTCCATCGTGCCTGTGAGATCGCGCGCGCGATGCTGGTGGCACCACACGATGTCGCACGCGTCATCGCCCGCCCGTTCGTCGGGACGAACGGGGCGTGGCGGCGCACGGGCAACCGTCGCGACTATTCGCTGGCGCCCGTGTCCGAGACACTGCTCGACGCGCTGGCGCAGGCCGGCATCGCGCGGACCGGCATCGGCAAGGTGGACGATCTGTTCGCGGGCCGTGCGATCACGTCGACGCATACGCGCGACAACGTCGAGGGGTTGCGTTGCATCGGCGACTGGTTGCAAACGTCGAACGAAGGTCTGTTGTTCGCGAACCTGGTGGATTTCGATCAGCTGTTCGGTCATCGCAACGATGTTGCGGGATTTGCCGGCGCGCTGGCGCAGTTCGACGCCGCGCTGCCGTCGCTGCTCTCGGCACTGCGTCCTGACGACCTCCTGTTCATCACTGCCGACCACGGCAACGATCCGACGACGCCGTCCACCGATCATGCGCGTGAACGGGTCCCGCTGCTCGTGGCTGGCCCATCCGTGCGGCCCGGCGTGCTCACCGAGCGTGCGACATTCGCCGACGTTGGGGCCACGGTCGCCGAGGCGTTCGGCCTCACCTGGCGCGGCCGTGGTGTGAGCTTCTTCGGCGAGCTCGGGGTGGCGGCATGAGTGCGTCCTCCGAGGCCCGGCATGCCGCCCTCGCCACCGCCGCGAGCGACGCGATGCAGCGTGCTTATGCGCCGTACTCGAAGTTCCGCGTCGGTGCGGCGCTACTCGCCACCGACGGGTCTGTGCACATCGGCTGCAACGTGGAGAACGCGAGCTACCCCGCCGGCATTTGCGCCGAGCGCACCGCGCTCTCGCGGGCCATCGCCGATGGCGTGCGCGAGTTCGCCGCCATCGTCGTCTGCACCGAGGCCACCGTGCCGACGCCGCCGTGTGGCATCTGCCGGCAGGTGCTGCACGAGTTTGCGCCCCTGCTCGAGGTCACCAGCATCACCACCAGCGGTGCGCGTCAGACCTGGCGTCTGGATGCACTGCTTCCCGCTGCCTTCGCGGCGAACCTGATGACCGTCTCCTGACGGCTGTCACTCGCTTCTCTCCGTCCCGCCTCCGTGTCCCTCCGCCCGCTCTTCCGTTTCCTCCCGCTCGCCGCGATCGCCGTCGTCGCGGCATGCTCGGAGCGCCTCGATACCAGCGAGAACTGTCCGCTGCTCTGCCAGTCCAACGCGCTGGTGCTCAAGGACACCACGTTCGAGATCGTCCAGCTCGACTCCGCCTTCGGTGGCTTCACCGGGGACGGGGAACGGTGGCGGGCTCCGGCACTTCCCACCGCGGATGAACGGGGATTCCTGTACGAGACATTCGTGCCGGTCATCACCCGGCCAGACTCGGTGGACATCCGCCAGGTCTTCCGGTTCGACACGCTGCCGGTCCAACGCTCCGCAACCGACACGACGACGATCACGACGGTCACCCAAAGCCGGATCCTGCTCGTGGTCGATACGTCACGCTCGGTGCTGTCCGCAGCGCCGAGCACGATCGCGGTCTACGACGTCGACGACATCACGGAGACCGGTGAAGTCAGTGCAGCCGTGCTGGCGTCGCGGTTCACGCCGGCGCGCCTGATCGCCTCACGCACCTTCACCCGTGCCGAGGTGTTCGCCGACACGATCCCCGGGTCCGGGGCGCTGGTGACGATCCGACAGTTTTCCGTCGCGATCCCGGACTCGGTGATGTTGCGTTTCGTTCGCACCACGCGACGTGCCCGACTTGGATTCCGCTTGACGTCCGCCACCTCGACCGCGCTGGCGTTCGTCGCGCCCCGCGTGAATGCGGCTGGCCTGACGCCGCGCATCAGCTACGATCCGTCACCGGACACCCTCGTGCAGCCCTGGGTCGTCCAGACGCGCTTCGTGGGCAACTCGGTGATCCCTGAACAGCAGCGCGCGCAGACGGTGGTCGTGCGTGACAACACACCTGTGCGCGCGGACGGCTCGATCGAAGTGGGAGGGCTCGTCGGTGTGCGGACCGTGCTGCGCGTCAGGATTCCGCGGAGGTTCCTCGACACGGTGACCGTGGTGCGAGCATCGCTCGACCTGACGCAACGTCCGCAGCGCACCATGCCGGGGGCGTCCGACGCAATTCGCCTTCGCTTTCGACTCGGCATCGCCGGTTCGGCACTGTTGAGCGAGCCACGACGGATCGCCGAGGTGCTCGATCCGACCATCGAGGGGGTGCAGCTGCTGTCGTTGCGGCTCGCGCCATCCGATTCCGGCGTCAAGGCGTTCGATATCGGTAGCGCTCTGAGCCTCTGGCAGTCGCAGGACAGCGCAGCTCCCACGAATCTGGTGCTCTTCAGCGAAGGCGAGACGTTTCAGACGCAGCGGTTGGCATTCTTCTCGCAGCGCAGCGGCACGCCGTCGCTGCGTCCGCGCCTGCGCGTGACGTACACCGTCCGTCGCGAAGGAGCGATTCCGTGAGCCCGGTCCGACGCAGGTCGTCGCTCGTCGCCGCGAGGTTCGTCGCCGCGAGGTTCGTCGCCGCGAGGTTCGTCGCCGCGATGTTCGTCGCCGCGATGTTCGTCGCCGCCGGCCCGCTGATGGCGCAGGGCACGATTTCATTGCAAGGGTTTGGCTATCCGCCGGGACAGCTCACGACTCGGGCCGCCTCGACCGGGGGGGCGCTCGGGGAGTTTGACCAGGCCGGCCCGCTCAACCCGGCAGCGCTCATGAACTGGGGCGTCGGAGGCGGCTACATGCAGTACTCGCCCGAGCGCCGCTCGACGTCGGTGAACGGACGCACCGTGAGCACGACCGTGGCCCGATTCCCGGTCGTCGCGGTGGGACTGCCGATCGGCCGACGCTTTGCGTTCGGGCTCTCGAGTTCGACGCTGCTCGATCGCACGTTTACCACCACCACCTCGCAACGGCAGCAGATCCGGACCGATTCCGTCACCACCAACACGGCGGTCTCGTCGCGCGGTAACATGAACGACGTGCAGTTTGCCGGGGCCATGCAGGTGAAGCCGTGGCTGCGGGTCGGCACCGCCGTGCATGTCATCACCGGGGAGAATCGCTTCAGCACCGTGCGCAGCATCTTCCCGGACACCGGTGCGCGCGCTGACACCGTCGCGTATGACAACATCAACGAGACGAGCACCGCGACGTTCGGCGGCTCCGGCCTCTCGTTGGGTGTCGAGGTCACGCCGATCGCAAAACTGAGCGTCGCCGCCTCGGCACGGATCGGCTTCAACCTGCGCGCCGATCTCTCCGACACGACCAAGGTCACCGCCAACCTGCCCGGTCGCGCCGGGGTGGCGGTGCGCTGGGAAGTCGGGGGCTCGAGCATCGCCGCGCGCTACAACTGGGAAGGGTGGTCGGCGATGAAGGGCCTCGGTGCGCAGGCGGCCGGTGTGTTCGACACACGCGAGTACGGCATCGGTGCCGAAGTCCCGGGGCCGAGGATCCGTGGCGGGCTCGTGCTCCTCCGGGCCGGCGTCCGCACTCGCAACCTGCCGTTCGGCGTGAACGGTGTGCAGCCGACCGAGAATGTGCTGGGTGGCGGCCTTGGCCTTCCACTCGGCTTCGGCCGTGCGCTGATCGACCTCGGGCTCGAGCGCGCAACCCGCACGGTGCCCGGCCTCGACAACGTCAGTGAGCGGGGCCTCATCATGTCGTTCGGATTCCGTCTCCGGACCTGACCTGATGGCGGTGCGTGTCTTCCTGCGGACGTTCGGCTGCCGCGCCAACCAGTACGACTCCGAGTCGGTGGCGGCGATGGTCGTGGCGGGTGGCGGCACGCTCGTGCCGCGGGTGGAGGACGCCGATGTCGCGGTGTTCAACAGCTGTGCCGTCACCGCAGAGGCGGAGGCCGACCTGCGCCAGCAGCTGCGCCGCGCCGCGCGCCGCGCTCCGGAGATCCGCAGTGTGGTGATGGGCTGCGCCGCGGCGCGATCGGGGCCGCAGCTGGCCGCGCTCCCAGGTGTCGCCGCGGTGATCGGCGGGGCTGATCTCGATGCAATCGGCGCGGCGCTTGGTCTCGACGTCGCCACGCGCGTGGCCGGCGGGACCACGCAGCGGGGGACGCGCGGACTGTTGCGGATTCAGGACGGCTGCGACGAGCACTGCACCTTCTGCGCGACGACGCTCGCGCGCGGTGCCAGTCGGTCTCGCGACATCGCCACGCTGGTGGACGAAGCCACGACCCTTGCCGCACGTCATCCGGAGATCGTGCTGACCGGCATCCACATCGGCACGTATGGGCGCGACACGGGGACGACGCTGGCCGCGCTCGTCGCCGCGCTCGTCGTGGCCGTGCCGTCGGTCCGGTTCCGCCTCACGAGCATCGAGGCGACGGAGGTGGACGAGCCGCTTGCAGAGCTGCTGACGGCTGATGCCCGCCGCGTGGCGCCACACCTGCACGCGCCGCTCCAGTCGGGCAGCGACGCCGTGCTGCGGCGCATGGGGCGACACTGGTACGACGCCGCGCGCTACGCCAGCGCCGTCGAGGGCCTCACGCGTCGTGCCACGGGAGCGTTCGCACTCGGCGCGGACCTCATCACGGGGTTTCCCGGCGAGACCGACGCCGATCACCGCGCGACCTGCGCGCTGGTGGAGCGGCTGCCGTTCACGTCGCTGCATGTGTTTCCGTATTCGCCGCGCCCCGGGACCGCAGCCCTGCGGCTGGGGCATGAGGTGCCGGCCGACGTGCGGCGGGCACGGGCGGCCGAGTTGCGCACCATCGGCGCCGATCGCGCAGCGGCTCACGCGCAGTCGCGGATCGGGTTCGCGGCCGACGTCATCGTCATCGGCGACGCTGACGGCACACGACACGGACTCACGGAGGATTACCTTACGGTCGAACTCGCGTCGCCGGCTCCCGCCCGCGGCACGCGCTTCGCCGCGCTGCTCGGCACCGGAGTGTCCCCGCTGCGCCCCGTCGCGATCCCGACCGCCTGACCTGCCCATGACGCCGCGCCCCACCGTCTTCATCGAAACATACGGCTGCCAGATGAACATCAGCGACTCCGAGCTGATGCTCGGCAAGCTGACGTCCGCCGGCTACGATGCGGTGGACAGCCCTGACGGCGCCGACGTGATCCTGCTCAACACCTGCGCCATCCGCGATCACGCCGAACAGCGCGTGATCGGACGGCTTGGTGAGCTCAAGCGGCACATGAAGCCCGACACGGTGATGGGCGTGACCGGATGCATGGCCCAGCGCCTTGGCCCGCGACTGCTGGAGCAGGCGAAGCATGTGTCACTGGTGATCGGGCCAGATGGCTATCGTGCGCTGCCGTCGCTGGTGGACGGGGCGCGGCAGGGGCGGCGGGTCGCCGCCACGACGTTCGACCTCGAGGAGCACTACGAGGACTTCACGCCGCGCCGATCCGACCGGGTGAAGGCGTGGATCCCCGTGCAACGCGGCTGCGATTACAAGTGCACGTACTGCATCGTCCCGACCACGCGCGGCAGCGAGCGCAGCCGCCGACTGCACGATGTCGTGCGCGAGACGGAACAGGTGGTCTCGGAGGGGATGACCGAGGTGGTGCTGCTCGGCCAGACCGTGAACAGCTACTTCGACGGCACACATGATTTCGCTGACCTGCTGCGCGCCGTCGGGACGGTGCCGGGCGTGCGACGTCTGCGCTACACCAGTCCGCATCCCAACGATTTCAGCGACCGCGTGATCGCGGCCATGGCCGAGACACCGACGGTGTGCGAGCACGTGCACCTGCCGATGCAGAGTGGCTCCACGCGCACGCTCAAGCGGATGCTGCGCCGGTACACGCGTGAGGGCTTCTTCGAGTGCGTGGCGCGGCTCCGCGCCGCGATCCCGACGATCGTGCTCACCACCGACATCATCGTGGGCTTTCCGGGGGAGACGGAAGCGGACTTCGGCGAGACGTTGAGTGCGTGCCACGAGATCGGGTTCCTCGATGCATTCACCTTCAAGTTCTCTGCCCGCGAGGGGACGCCGGCCACGCGCATGCCGGCGGAAGAGACCGTGCCCGACGACGTGGCGAGCGAGCGCCTGCAGCGGCTGGTGGACACGGTCCGCGCCCGAAGTCGCGACGACAACATGACCCTGCTCGGCACCCGCCACGAGATCCTGATCGAGAAGCCGGCTCGCCGCGGCGACCTGCTGCAGGGGCGCACGCGTGACTACCGCACGATTCTGGTGCCGGGTGACGTGTCGCTGATCGGCACGTACATGCACGTCGAGATCACCGGGACCACCGGGCACACGTTCACCGGTGCGCCTGTCGCGCAGCGCGCTTCGCTCCCGGTGGCCGTCTAGCCCGCGCTGCTTCCGCGCGCGTGTGATCCGTCGCGCGTGATGTGGGTGGGCGCTCGTCACCTGCATGACGCAGCGTGCCGGCATGCCCGCCACGTCCTGGCTCCAGCTCTGCGCCATCATCGGCGCTGCCGCCGGCAGTGGCGATGCGGCGATCCTGACGGCTGCCGCAGTCGTCAGCGTCATGCTGATTGCGCACCACCTGCGCCGGCATCGAGGTCGGGTGGCACTGGCCGCGCCATTGATCGCCCTCGCCGCGGCGGCGCATGCCACGGCCGCACGATGGGAAGCGGCGCACTGCGTCGCCTCCCTTGCCGGTGCCGCTCGCGTCGAGTTCGTGGCCGACTTCGACCTCGCCCCGGGTGACGCCGGACCCGCGGTCGCCGCGGCCGGCGCGTGTGCGGCACCGGCGATGGTACGCGCACGAACGGCGATTCGTGGTGGGCAGTGGTACGCAACCCGCGACCGTCCGAGCCCGGATCGGGCGCGGCTGCGCCTGACCGTCCGCGACGCGACGCCGCTGCCGCGCACCAGCCTCCGTGCCAGCCTCCGCGCCGCCGGCGTCCGTCGTGTCGATTCCGTCTTTGCCGCAGAGGCCAAGGATGCCGCATTCGCGCGGGCCTTGCTGCTGGCCGACATGCATCTCATCACGCCCGAACTCCGGCAGCGCTGGTCGCGGGCAGGGCTGGTCCACCTGCTGTCCGTGAGCGGTGTGCACGTCGCGATCATCGCCGGCGCTTTGCTGATGCTGCTCCGGGCGCTCCGCCTTGGCGAGCGCCACGCGACACTGGGGGCGCTGTCGATCACGGCATGCTACGTGATCATCCTCGGGCTTCCACCCCCGGCGGTGCGCGCGGCAGTCATGTTCGGCGCCCTGCTCGTCGCGCGCCTGCGCCAGCGTCCGGCATCGCAGTGGTCGGTGCTGACGCTCGGGGCGCTGCTGCCGGTGCTGGTCGATCCCCGCGCGCCGCTGGACCTGGGCTGGCAGTTCTCGGTTCTCGGCGTGATCGCGCTCGCCGCCAGTGCGCGGCTGGCGGCGCGCCTCGAGTGGCGCGGGGGGGCACGGACCGCATCGCTGCGCCGCGAATTCCTCGCGAGCGTCGTCGCGAGCGCGGCGTCGGCCCCGCTGCTGGTGTGGCACTTCGGGACGCTCAGTCTGATTGCACCCATCGCCAACCTCGCCGCGGCGCCGTTGGTGACCGTGCTGCAACCCACGCTCTTCCTCGCGCTGATCTGTTCCCCGGTGCTGCCGGTGGCGCGATTCATCGCGGGTGCGGCACACCCGCTGCTGACCGTACTCGACGGCGTCGCCGAGACGGCTGCACGTCCGGCGTGGGCCGCCGTGGACGTCACGCCGACGCTGGTCGAGTGCGGGATCGGCGCCCTGCTGGTCGCGGCGCTCCTCGTGGCGATGGTCCGGCGTCGCGTGGCTCCGCCGCTGCTCGTCGCCGGTGTCTCGGCTGGTCTGCTCACGTGGTGGGACGTGCTGCCGACCCGCGGGCCCGGAGTCCTCGAGCTGCACATGCTCGACGTGGGGCAGGGCGACGCCATCGCACTGCGGACGCCGCACGGGCGATGGATCGTCGTCGATGCCGGCGGCGGAGCACCGGGCGTCGATCAGGGGCGCCGTACCGTCATCCCTTACCTGCGGCGGCTTGGCGGCACGGTCGAGGCCTTCGTCCTGTCGCACCCGCATCTCGACCATGTGGGCGGTGCGCCCGCGCTCATCGGTGCATTGCGGCCACGGCGGTACTTCGATGGCGCGTTTGCGGGCGCGACCGAGGCATACCGGGCCTCGCTGGAGAGCGCGACCGTGCACGGCGTCGCCTGGTCGCGAGTCCATCCGGGGGATATCGCCGACATCGACGGCGTCCGCCTGCGCTTCCTTGCGCCCGATTCCACCTGGACGGCCGGGCTCACCGACGCCAACCTGGCGAGCACGGTCCTGCGCGTGGAGTACGGCACCGTGGCCATGCTGCTCGTCGGCGACGCGGAACGTGAGGAGGAGGAGTGGCTTCTGGAGCATGTCGCGCCACGGCTGCTGCGGGCCGATGTGCTCAAGGTCGGCCACCACGGCAGCCGGACCAGCTCCACACCCGCCTTTCTCGACGCGGTGGCGCCCCGGCTCGCCCTCGTCTCGGTGGGGCGGGGGAACACCTATGGGCATCCCTCGCCGCAGGTGGTCGCGGAGTTCGCGCAGCGCGAGGTCCCGCTCTTGCGGACCGATGTGGCAGGCACCAGCGTCATACGGACGGACGGCACGCGAGTCACCGTCACCACCGCCGCACGACACTGGAGCCTCACGTCATCGGAGTTCGCCGCACCATCCGCCGCCGCCTCCTCCGCCCCCTGATCGGGGAGCCGGATCGGCTGCCGGGTGCCCTTGCCGCGCAGTGGCCCGAGCTGACGACGGTGCGCTGGCGCCGTGGCGGCCTGCCGCCCCGCATCGGCGGCTGGTGCCTCGGCCGATCGTCCGTGGACGGGATCACGCTCTGGGGCACCGTCTTCCTCGCGCCGGGCGTCGCGTGGGAGCCCGCGCTGCTCCTTCATGAGCACCGTCACGTGGAGCAGTTTGCCGAGTCGGCCCTCTTCCCACTGCGGTATCTCTGGGAATCGCTGACACGTGGCTACCTTGGCAATCGCTACGAGGCAGACGCCAACGCGTCGGCCGCCGTGCGTTTCGCACAGTCTCAACCAACCCACCTTCCTCCGGGCGCGTGAACGTGGTCAACCACACCCCCGTTTCTGTCGTCACGATCGAGCGGTTCATCATCGAGCAGGAACGCCTCTACCCCGAGGCGAGCGGCGAGCTGTCCGGGATCCTCTACGACATCGCCCTGGCCGCGAAGATGATCTCGAACAAGGTCCGCATGGCGGGCCTCGTCGACATCATCGGCGCGACCGAAAACGAGAATGTCCAGGGCGAGACGCAGCAGAAGCTCGATGTGCTCTCGAACGACATCATGATCAAGGCGATGGATCATGGTGGTCGCCTCTGTGCCATGGCCTCGGAAGAAGAACCCGACATCATTCCCATCCCGGACCGGTTCCGGATGGGCAAGTACTGCCTGATGTTCGACCCGCTCGACGGTTCATCCAACATCGACGTGAATGTGCCGGTGGGCACCATCTTCTCGGTCGTGCGGAAGATCACGAATGGCCGGGCCGGTGAGCTCGAAGACTTCCTGCAGCCCGGGCGCCGTCAGGTCGCCGCCGGCTACATCATCTACGGCTCCAGCACGATGATGGTCTACACGACCGGCCAGGGGGTGCACGGCTTCACGCTCGATCCGTCGATCGGGGAGTTCCTCCTCTCGCACCCGAACATCCGCACGCCGCACACCGGCAAGTTCCTGTCGGTGAACGATTCGTACGAGCGGTACTGGGACGAGAACGTGAAGGCGCTGATGCGTCGCTACCGCGGCCTGGACGGCGTGCAGAAGGCGCACAACGTCCGATACGTCGGCTCGCTGGTGGCCGACTTCCACCGCAACCTGCTGGCCGGCGGTGTCTTCGTGTATCCGGCCAACACGATGTCGCCCAAGGGCAAGCTGCGCCTGTTGTACGAGGCCAATCCGCTCGCGTTCATCTGTGAGCAGGCCGGCGGCGCCGGCACCGAGGGCCGCATCCGCATTCTCGATGTGATGCCCACCGAATTGCATCAGCGCACGCCGCTCTATCTCGGCAGCAAGGGCGACGTGGAGACGGCCATCGAGATGCTCGCGCCAGAGGCGGCCACGTTGTGAGTGTGCCGTCATCGCGGCCGACCCCGGCTGCGAAGGTTTCGCCGTCGGGGATCGAGATCGGGAAGGTGTATCACGCTCAGGATGCCGTCGGCGCCGAGCTGGGCGAGCCGGGGCAGTTCCCGTTTACGCGCGGCGTGCAGTCCGACATGTATCGTGGCCGGCTCTGGACCATGCGTCAGTACGCCGGCTTCGGCACGGCGACCGAGTCCAATGCGCGCTACCGCTTGTTGCTCGCGGCCGGCCAGACCGGCCTTTCGGTGGCGTTCGACCTGCCGACGCAGATGGGCATCGACAGCGATTCGCCGCGCGCGCTGGGCGAGGTGGGTCGCGTCGGCGTCGCGATCGACACGGTCGAGGACATGCACACGCTCCTCGACGGAATCCCGCTCGACACCGTCTCCACCTCGATGACGATCAACGCCACGGCGAGCACGCTGCTGGCGATGTACATCGTGGTTGCCGAGGAACGGGGCTTCGCGCGTGCCGCCCTCACCGGGACGATCCAGAACGACATTTTGAAGGAGTACATCGCCCGCGGGACCTACGTCTACCCGCCCGTGCCATCGCTCGCGCTGGTGGCCGAGACCTTCCGCTTCTGCGCAGCTGAGGTGCCGAACTGGAATCCCATCTCGATCAGCGGCTACCACATCCGCGAGGCCGGGTCGACAGCGGTCCAGGAGCTCGCGTTCACCTTCGCCAACACCGTCGAGTACGTCCAGCGCGCGATCACGGCCGGCCTCGAAGTGGATGCCTTCGCGCCGCGCCTGTCGTTCTTCTTCGCCTGCCACAGCGACCTGTTCGAGGAGGTGGCGAAGTTCCGCGCCGCGCGCCGGCTCTACGCCCGGTTGATGCGTGAGCGCTTCGGTGCCTCTGATGCCAGTTGCCGCATGCGTTTCCACACCCAGACGGGCGGTGTGACGCTGACCGCACAGCAGCCGCTCAACAACGTCGTGCGTGTGACGGTGCAGGCGCTGGCCGCCGCCCTTGGCGGAACGCAGTCGCTGCATACCAACGGCTACGACGAAGCGCTCGCCCTGCCCACGGCCGAGGCGGCGACGCTGGCGCTCCGCACGCAGCAGATCGTGGCATACGAGAGTGGCGTCGCGCAGACCGTCGATCCGCTGGCCGGGAGCTACTACGTCGAGGCGCTGACGAACGAACTCGAGACCCGTGCTCTCGCACTCATGGAGCAGGTCGAGGCGCTGGGCGGCAGTGCGGCGGCGATCGACAAGGGCTTCTTCCAGGATGAGATCGGGCGTTCCGCCTACGAATACCAGCTGCGCGTCGAGAGTGGAGACACCGTCATCGTCGGCGTCAACAAGTTCGGCGATGGCCAGGATCCGCCCGTCATCGCCGCGCCGGACTTTTCGGCGCTCGAGCGGGGGCAGGTCACCGCCTTGGCGGCGGTGCGCGCACGCCGCGACGGCAATCTCGTCGAGGCAACGCTGGCCGCGCTCCGTGCCGCGGCCGCCGCGTACGACAGCGACGCGGCGCGCGAGCCGCTCATGCCGCTGATCATCGAGGCGGTCCGTGCCCGCGCCAGCGTCGGTGAAATCTCCGACACGTTCGCGACGGTGTGGGGCACCTACCGCCCGGCATGATGGCGCGCCTGGCCGTCATCGCGGCGGCCCGGCGACGGATCACCACGCGGGGTAGAGGTGACAGCCATCCACACCGCGTCGGTCGAAGTAGCGCTGGTGGTAGGCTTCGCCTGTCCAGAAGGTCGCAGCGGGCCTGATCCCGGTGGCCACCGGGCGGCGGAGCTTGCCACTGGCATCGATCGCCGCCTTCGACTCGCGGGCAGTGCGGGCCTGCTCGTCGTCGTGGGAGAACACGGCGCTCCGGTACTGCCGTCCCACGTCAGGACCCTGACGATCCACCTGCGTGGGATCATGAGGGTGCCAGAAGACGTCGATCAGCGCTTCGTCGCTCGTCTTCGATGAATCCCAGGTGAGCTGTACCACCTCGGCATGCTCGGTGGTGTCGGTGCAGACGAGCTCGTACGAGGGCCGCTCCACCGACCCGCCCATGTAGCCGACCGCGGTACCGGTCACCCCAGGCTGCCGGGACAGAATCTGCGCGACGCCCCAGAAGCAGCCGGCGCCTAACGTCGCGAGGCGGGTTGCATCGGTTGGCTGGGTGGTAGCGGCGGAGTCGGACGGGATCGGTGAAGTCATGCGTTTCTGGAGCTGAGGAGGGAGGAACGGGGACAGGCTGCCATGTGGTCGACGTCGGTCGACCTTCGTGACCGGTCGGAGGTGCGCACCCGCCAGTTGACGCATCGGCCGGACGCCGGGTGAGCGTCGTACACGCGCGGCGCGCCATGGTGCGTGGCGGCACTTCGCGCGATGGCCGTTGAATGCCCGTCACGGCCCGGCTAGCTTGCAAGGTTGTCGTCTCTTCCAAGTGTCGGAGTCATGCCCACTTACGAGTTTCGTCTGCCCGACGGCACGATCATCGAGCGGTCGTTCAAGATTTCAGAAGTGCCGAACGAGATCCCCAACCCGAATGGCGAGGGGACAGCGGTCCGCATCATTTCCGGTGGCGCCGCCTTGTTGTTCAAGGGGTCGGGTTTCTACCTGACCGATTACGGGCGCAACGCGCATCGCACGCAGGGCGACGCACCCAAACCGGCCGGCAGCGCGTCGGGCGACGGCGCAAAGCCGAAGGCGGAATCGTCCGGCGGCGGCTCGGAAGGCAAAGCGGAAGGCAAAGCGGAAGGCAAGGCGGACGCCAAGGCGGACGCGAAACCGGCTGCCGCGCCGACGTCCAAGCCCGACTCGAAGCCGTCGGGCAGCGGTCCCGCGTCGTCGTGAGTGCGGCCGAGACGCTGCGCGCCGAGATCGTCCGGGCCGCGCAGTCGCTCGGCGCGCCTGCCGAGTTCACCGCGGTCGTCGAGCGGCCGCGTGATCCCGCGTTCGGCGAGTGGTCGACGAATGCCGCCATGATGCTCGCGAAGCCGATGCGCCTCGCGCCGCGCGAGGTCGCGACACGCTTGATCAGCGCGATGCAACTCGAAGCGGTCGGGATCAGTGCGGCCGAAATCGCGGGGCCGGGCTTCATCAACTTCCGCGTCGACACCGATGCGCTCACGCAGGTGCTGCCCGGCATCATTGCGGCGGGCGAGCGCTACGGCCGGAGCACCGCCGGTGCGCAGGCCCCAGTGGTGGTGGAGTTCGTGTCGGCCAATCCGACCGGTCCGCTGCACGTTGGACACGGCCGGCAAGCGGCGCTCGGTGATGCGATCAGCACGCTGCTTCAGTGGACAGGGTGGGCGGTCAGCCGTGAGTTCTACTACAACGATGGCGGCGGTCAGATTGCCAACCTGGAGCGGAGTGTTCAGCTTCGGGCGCAGGAGCACGATGGGCAGGTCGTGGCGTTCCCCGAGAACGGTTATCACGGCGAGTACATCCGCGAGATCGCGGCCGCGTACCGCGCCGGACATCCGCAGGATGCAGGCCTCACCGACGTCGACGCCATCCGCCGTTTCGCGGTCGCGGCGCTGCGCGCCGAGCAGGACCTCGACCTGAAGGCGTTCGGGGTCGTGTTCGACACGTATTCCCTCGAAAGCTCATTGTATTCCGACGGGCGTGTCGAGCAGACCGTGGCGGCCCTCGTCGCGAGCGGCTTCACGTACGAGAAGGATGGCGCGCTCTGGCTGCGCACCACCGAGTTCGGGGACGATCAGGATCGCGTGATGCGGCGCTCGGCCGGAAAGGGCGGGGACTACACGTATTTCGTTCCTGACGTGGCTTACCACGTGACGAAGTGGCAGCGCGGCTACGCGCGGGCGATCAACGTCCAGGGCTCCGACCACCACTCGACGGTCACGCGTGTCCGTGCGGGCCTGCAGGCGCTGGGCATCGGCATTCCCGCGGGCTACCCCGACTACGTGCTGCACCAGATGGTGACGGTGATGCGTGGCGGTGAAGAGGTGAAGATCTCCAAGCGGGCCGGCAGCTACGTCACCGTTCGCGACCTCATCGAGGAAGTGGGCCGTGACGCGGTGCGCTACTTCTTCGTCATGCGAAAGGGCGACTCGCAGCTCGTTTTCGACATCGACCTGGCACGCGCGCAGTCGGAGGAGAACCCCGTCTACTACATCCAGATGGCGCACGCGCGGCTCTGCGGCATCTTCCGTGTCGGCAACGTGGACCGCGCGTCGGTCACCGGTGATGGCGTGGACCTGTCGGTACTCGTCGAGCCCGAGGAGCGGGAGCTGATCAAGGCCCTCGCGGATTTCCCGTCGCTGCTTGCTGGTGCAGCCACGGCGCTCGAGCCGCACCGGCTGGCGAACTGGCTCGAAAGAACGGCGGGTCTCGTGCACACGTGGTACCACAAGCATCACGTGCTGAACGAGCCCCCCGCCATCATGCAGGCCCGTCTGGTGCTCGCCAACGCGACGCGAATGGTGCTCTCCAACGCGCTCACGGTGCTCGGCCTCACCGCACCCGAGCGGATGTAACTCCCGCTTCATCACTTCTTCCGCTCACACGTCCCTCTCATGTCCGTCCTCGTCGTTGGTTCCGTCGCGCTCGACTCCGTCGAGACTCCGTTTGGCAAGGCTGAGGAAGTGCTCGGCGGTTCGGCCAACATGTTCGCGTCCGCGGCATGCCACTTCGGCCCCGTGCAGATGGTCGGCGTCATCGGCACCGACTACCCGGTCGCCAAGCTCGAGCCCCTGAAGGCGAAGGGGGTCGACATGAGCGGTGTCGAAGTGGCCGAGGGCGAGAGTTTCCGCTGGCGCGCCCGCTATCGCCATGACCTGAACTCGGCCGAGACGCTCGAGACGCGGCTCGGGGTGTTCTCGCATTTCCGGCCGAAAATTCCCGCCGCGTTCGTCGACACGCCGTTCGTGTTCCTCGGCAACATCGATCCGCGGTTGCAGCTCGAGGTGCTGAAGCAGGTGCAGCGTCCGCGCCTCGTGGCCTGCGACACGATGAACTTCTGGATCGAGAGCCGCCGCCCGGACCTGCTCGAGCTCCTGGGCCATGTGGACCTGATCACCATCAACGATGCCGAGGCACGCCAGCTCACCGAGCAGTCGAACCTCGTGAAGGCGGCGCGCTGGATCATGGAGCGGGGGCCGAAACACGTCGTGATCAAGAAGGGAGAGCATGGCGCGTTCCTGTTCTCTGGCACGTCCGTGTTTTTCGCGCCGGCATATCCGCTGGAGTCGGTCTTCGACCCGACCGGGGCCGGTGACTCGTTCGCCGGTGGCTTCATCGGCTGGCTCGCGGCGACGGGTGACCTGAGCGAGGAGAACATGCGGAAGGCCGTCGTCTACGGGTCCGCGATGGGATCGTTTGCCGTGGAGAAGTTCTCCAACGAGCGCACGATCGAGCTGACGCGCCCGGAGATTGAAGCACGCGTGCGCGAGTTCCACCGCCTCGTCGCGTTCGAGGCGCCGCTGCCCGAGTGAGCGCGAGATTCGACTACCGGAGCGCTGGCGTCGATCTCGAGAAGGCCGACGACGCGAAGGGCCGGATCAAGGCGCTCGTCGAGTCGACGTTGACCCCAGGCGCTCGCGGCAGCTTTGGCGGCTTCGGTGGCGTGTTTCGTGTCCCGACCGGATACCGCGCGCCGGTGCTGGTCTCCAGTGCCGATGGCGTGGGGACGAAGCTGAAGGTGGCGATCGAGGCTGGCGTCCACGACACCGTCGGCCGCGACCTGGTGAATCACTGCGTGAACGACATCCTCGTGATGGGCGCCGTGCCACTCTACTTCATGGACTACGTCGCCTTCGGCACACTCGAGCCCGACGTCGTCGAAGGGATCGTGGCCGGTGTCGCCTTCGGCTGCCGAGAGAACGGCTGCGCGCTGCTCGGCGGCGAGACCGCGGAGATGCCGGGGGTGTACACGCCGCCCGACTACGATCTGGCCGGCTTCATCACCGGTATCATGGAGGAGGATGCGGTGCTGGGTGCAGCGCGGGTCTCCGAGGGTGACGTTCTCATCGGGCTCGCCAGCGCGGGTCTGCACACGAACGGTTACTCGCTGGCGCGGAAGATCGTGGCCGAGGCGATGCAGCTGGGTGTGAACGATCCATTTCCCGGCGAGAATGGCGAGACGGTGGCTCAGGTGCTGCTGCGTCCGCATGTCACCTATCTGCCGGCGCTGCGGTCCGTGCTCGACCGCATTCACGGCATGGCGCACATCACCGGCGGGGGGCTGCCCGGCAACGTCGACCGGATGTTGCCGCCGCACCTCGATGCGGCCATCGACCTGGGGTCCTGGAGTATCCCGGGCGTTTATTTACAGCTGCAGTCCGCTGGTGGGGTTGGCAGCGCCGAGATGTTCAGAACCTTCAACATGGGCGTCGGGATGGTGATTGCCTGCCTGCCAGAGACGGTCAGTGACATCATGGCGTCGGCCACTGCTGCAGGCACCGCGTCGTGGCTGCTTGGCCGCATCGTTCCAGGTACGGGCGCCGTACACCTGCGCCCGGGAACGGCCTGATGCTCACGCGTCACGCGCTCCTTGCCTTGCTGGCCTGTGCCGCCGGCGCGCAGCCACTGCAGGCGCAGGCAGCGCCGTCGCAGCAGTGTGCCGCGACGGCGCCGGGGATGCGCGATGCCTGCCAGAAAGGCACCGACATCTTCACGATGCTCATGCCGCAGGTGCTCGGCGCGCTGACTGGCGGTGGCCCGGTGCTTGGATCTGCAGGATCGGAGCGTGGACTGTCGGTCGGGCTGCGGGTGACTGCCATCGACGGCGACCTCCCGACCCTCGCCAGCGTGCCGCTGTCCATCAGCAGGATCGTGCGCAGCGACATCCGCACGTCCCGGGCAGCGGTCCCGATGCCGACCCTCGATTTTGCGCTCCCGCTGCTGCCGGGATTCGACGTCGGTGCGCAGCGGATCCTGTCGGTCGACGTGCTGGCGAACGTTGCGTACCTGCCGTCGCGGGCCATCGAGGACTTCAGCGTGCGCGCCACGAATGGATCGCTGAAGCTGGGCTGGGGTGCGCGCGTCGGCCTCATCGCCGATCGGCTGCTGATGCCCGCGGTCTCAGTGAGCTACTTCCGCCGTACCCTGCCGACGGCAACGTTCAGCGCGACGCTGAACACCGACGGCCCACTCGTCGCCGGTGTCACGCCGGACAGTATCACGCTCGGTGAGTTGAGCGTTCGCAGCGACGCGATCCGGCTTGCCGCGTCGAAGCGGCTGGGCTTCCTCGAACTCGGTGGCGGTATCGGCGAGGACAGCTACCGGTCGTTCGCGCAACTGCGCCTCCGTGTGAACACCACGGCGACCCAGTCGCTCAACGCCATTTACGTGGTGAAGCAGGAGCTGAAGCGCCGAGCCGCTTTTGGGTCGGCCGCGCTGAATCTGCCCCGACTCCGGCTTGCGGCCGAGGCCGGGACGACGTTCGGTGGCGACAGCGTTGCGACCTTCAACACGTTCACCGATGGACGCGTGAACGCGAATCGCCTGTTCGCCTCCGTCGGCGCGCGGCTGCGCTTCTGATCCGATGCGGACGCTGCCGGGGTGAGTGACGACGCGAGCGACCGTCGCATGATGCGGCGCGCGCTGACGCGCGCGTTGCGTGGCCGCGGCACGACGGCGCCGAACCCCATGGTCGGCGCCGTCGTCGTTCGCGACGGACACGTCGTCGGTGAGGGCCATACCCAGCCACCTGGTGGCCCGCATGCCGAGGTGATGGCGCTGCGTGCCGCCGGTGTGCTGGCACGTGATTCGACGGTGTACGTCACCCTCGAACCCTGCAACGGCACCGGCCGGACGCCGCCGTGCGTGGACGCCCTGCTCGCGGCCGGCGTCGCGCGGGTCGTGTTCGCCGCTGCCGATCCCAATCCGCGCATGCAGGGCGGGGCGCAGCGTCTGGCGACGGCTGGCGTGCAGGTCGTTGGCGGGGTGGAGGCGCAGCGGGCGGTCGACCAGAATCCCGCGTTCTTTCACCGCTTCGCGAGCGACCGGCCGTTCGTCACGCTCAAGCTCGCGCGATCCATGGACGGCGCCATCGCCGACGGTCGCCGTGTCGCCGGGTGGCTCACGGGCGCGGCCTCGCGACGCGAGGTGCACCGGCAGCGCGCCGATCACGATGCCGTGGCGGTGGGCGTGGGCACCGTGCTCGCCGATGATCCGCAGCTCACGGTTCGTGCCGTCCCGTCACCGGCGTCGCAGCCGCGGCGGCTCGTCTTCGACCGGACGGGACGGACCCCGCTCGGCAGTGCCCTCGTCCAGACTGCGCGCCAGGTGCCCGTGACCATCGTGGCGGAGACGATGCCGATGGAGCGGCGCGAGGCGTTCGTGGCGGCTGGCGTGGACGTCGTCATCCAGACCGGACTCGCGGCGCAACTCCGCGCCCTGCGGAGCGCAGGCGTCTCGTCGATCTACTGTGAGGGGGGGGCCACGCTGGCCGATGCCCTCCTGGCCGACGATCTGGTGGATCAGCTGGTTATCTTTACCGCGCCGGTCCGACTGGGCGCCGATGCCGTGCGCCCACTCCAGGCCGGCGCTCCCGTGCTCATCGAGCAGGCCGTGCGATACCGGCTCGTCGCGCATCGCCGTCTGGGAGACGACCTCATGGCCACCTACGACCTGACCAGTGTTCACCGGACTCGTTGACGACATCGGCGTCATTGAGCAGCTCAGTGTCACCGACGCCGGACGCGAATTTCGCGTCCGCTGCCGCTACACCGACCTCCTCGATGGCGAGAGCATCGCACTCGACGGCGCCTGCCTCACCGTGCGCGAGCATGGTGAGGGCTGGTTCACCGTTGCGGCCGTGGTGACCACGCTCGGCCGGACGAGCATCGGCGTGTGGGATGCCGGTCGGCGCGTCAACCTCGAGCGCGCCATGCGGCCGACCGACCGCCTCGGGGGTCATCTCGTGCAGGGCCACGTCGATGGCGTCGGCAAGGTGATCTCGATGCGCAAGGAGCGCGATGCCTGGATCATCCTCGTCCGGGTCCCGGACGAGGTCGCGGCTTTGCTCGTTCCGCAGGGGTCCATCACGGTCGATGGCGTGAGCCTCACCGTGAACGCCTTGCCCGAGCCCGGCATCCTCGGACTGTCGATCATCGAGTACACCTGGCAGCACACGACCCTTGCCGACCGGATGCGCGGTGACACGGTGCACCTCGAGTGCGACGTCATTGGCAAGTACGTGCAGCACCTCCTCACTCCCTACCTGCGGTCACTCGCGCCCGGCGCCGGCGCGATGCCGTCACCACAGATGCTCGGCACCGCCCTCGGGCTGTTCCGCGGCCGTGGTTCATAAGGATTTACTGAGTACACCATGCCATTCGGCACCATTGCACAAGCGATCGAGGACCTCCGTCACGGCAAGGTCATCGTCGTCGCAGATGACGAAGATCGCGAGAACGAGGGCGATCTGATCTGCGCCGCCGAGCTGGTCACCCCCGAGGTGATCAACTTCATGTTGCAGGCGAAGGGCATGATCTGCCTCGCGATGACGCCGGAGCGCGTCGCGCAGCTCGAACTCGGTCCGCAGGGCAGGGAGAACACCGACGCCTTTCGCACTGCCTTCACCGTCAGCATCGACGCCGACGAGCGCTTCGGCGTGACCACCGGGATCAGTGCCAGCGACCGCGCCACGACGATCCGCGTCGCCGTGGACCCGCGCACGCAACCGGCGGACCTGCGCCGTCCCGGGCACATCCACCCGCTGCGCGCGCGCGAGGGTGGAGTGCTCAAGCGCGTCGGGCACACCGAGGCGGCCGTGGACCTCGCGGGCCTCGCCGGGTTGACGCCGGCCGGCGTGATCTGCGAGATCCTCAACGACGACGGCACGACCGCCAAGCGCGATCAGCTCGACGCGTTCGCGACGAGGCACGGGCTGACGTTCATCACCGTCGCCCAGCTCGTCGCGCACCGCCTGCAGACCGAGCGCCTGGTGCACCGCGTCGCGACGGCACGTCTGCCGACGGAGTTCGGGGAGTTTCGCATCGTCGGCTTCCGCAACGACATCGACACGGCCGAGCATGTCGCGCTCGTATATGGCGATCTCACCGCGGGTGAGGAAATCCTGGTGCGGATGCATTCCAAGTGCCTCACCGGAGACACCTTCCACTCGTTGCGCTGCGACTGCGGCTGGCAACTCGAGACGGCGATGGAGATGCTCGTGCACGAGGGCCGCGGCGTGATCGTGTACCTCGATCAGGAAGGGCGGGGCATCGGCCTGCTCAACAAGCTCCGTGCGTACGAGCTGCAGGACGCCGGCGCCGACACGGTCGAGGCCAACGAGCGTCTCGGGTTCGGGCCCGACCTGCGCAACTACGGCGTCGGCGCGCAGATCCTGCTCGATCTCGGCATTCGCTCGATTCGCGTCATCACGAACAATCCCAAGAAGATCGTCGGGCTCGAGGGGTACGGGCTGCGCGTGGCGGGGCAGGTGAGCCTCGAGGCGCCACTCAATACCGAGAACACGCGATATCTGAAGGTCAAGCGCTCCAAGCTCGGCCACCTGCCATTCACTGCCACACCCAATGCCTGAGTTCATCGGATCCCCGGAGGGCGCCGGGAAGCAGGTCGCCGTCGTCGTCAGCCGCTTCAACGAGACGGTCACGCAGGCGCTCGGTGAAGGCGCCGTGGCGACGCTCGTCGACTGCGGCGTCGAGTTCGGTGATATCGACGTGGTGGTGGTGCCTGGCGCGTGGGAGATCCCGGCCGCGGTGCGCGTGCTGCTGGGCACCGGGCGTTACGACGCCTGTGTGGTGGTGGGCGCCGTCGTGCGCGGCGACACCCCGCATTTCGACTTCGTCGCGGGTGAGGTGTCGCGTGCCATCATGCAGCTCGGTACCGATTTCGAGGTGCCGATCGGCTTCGGGCTGCTGACCACCGACACCATCGCACAGGCCGAGGCGCGTGCCGGTGGTGAGCACGGCAACAAGGGGCGTGATGCCGCCCTCGCCGCGCTCGAGATGGCGGACCTGTTCGCCCGTCTCGAATCCCTCGACACCGGGGAGCGTGATGGCGAAGCCGAGGCTTGAAACCCGCGCGCGGTCTCGCGCACTCCAGGCCGTGTACGCGTGGGACGTGCGCGGGCGTGAGCGAACGATCACGGAGGTGGCACGCACGGTGTGGGACGATATCGGCATCCCACGTGACGAGCGCCTGTTCGCGTCGGTGATCATCACGGCAGTGGAGCGTGATCTGGTGGAGATCGATCGCGAACTCGAGTCGATCACCACGAACTGGCGCCTCGAGCGACTGGGGGCGATCGAGCGGTGCGTGCTCCGCATCGGTGCGGCCGAGTTGCGCCAGATGGAGACGCCGGCGCGTGTCGTGCTGCAGGAATCGGTGCGCCTGGCGGAGCGATTCGGGTCGGAGCAGAGTGCGAAGTTCGTCAATGGCGTGCTCGACGCGCTCGCACGGCGACTCGACAAGCTCTGATCGGTGCGGCTCCTCGTCATCAACTGGCTCGACCGCGAGAATCCGCAGGCCGGTGGTGCCGAGGCGCATCTGCACGAGATTTATGGTCGGATCGCTCGGCGCGGTCACGACGTCACGCTCCTCTGCAGCGGGTGGGCCGGCTGTGCACCAGAGACGCAGCTGGACGGAATGACGGTGCACCGGGTCGGGGGACGGTGGGATTTCGCGCTCCACGTGATTGCGAAATACCGCGCGTTGCGGCGCGCCGATGGGCCGTTCGACATCGTCGTGGAAGACATCAACAAGCTGCCGTTGTACACCCCGCTCTGGGTCCGTGAGCCGGTCGATGTGGTGGTGCCGCACCTCTTCGGCTGGACCGCGTTCCGCGAGGCCGGGATGGCCGTGGCGGCGACCGTGGTCGCGGCGGAGCGCGCCATTCCCCTCGTCTACCGCCGCTGCGACTTCACGGCGATCAGTGAGAGCACACGCAGCGATCTGCTGGCCCGGGGCGTGCCGGTCGAGCGGACGCGCGTGATCTACTGCGGCATCGACGGCGCCGCGTTCACGCCCGATCCGGCGGCGCGGGCCGTCGACCCGGTCATTGCATACGTCGGGCGTTTGCGCAAGTACAAGGGTGTCGAGCTCATCCTGCAGGCGGTGGCCCGCATGGAAAACCGTGCCGTCACGGTCGAGATTGCAGGAACCGGGGACGATCGTCCCCGATTGGAGGCGCTCGCGTCGTCCCTTGACCTTGGCCGACGCGCGCGGTTCCTTGGATTCGTGAGTGAGGCGGAGAAGTCCGCCTTGCTCCGTCGAGCGTGGATCGTGAGCCTGACATCTCCGAAGGAGGGGTGGGGGATCACGAACCTGGAGGCGGCGGCGTGCGGGACGCCAGTGGTGGCGTCCGACTCCCCGGGCCTGCGCGAATCAGTGTTGGATGGGCGAACGGGATTCCTCGTACCGCACGGCAACG
>Ga0105045_10000072_pt1 | contig 51207 bp, 46 predicted proteins | sample MAT02_FD_78089 | JGI IMG/M metagenome (GOLD analysis project Ga0105045, IMG submission 78089) | Freshwater microbial communities from Lake Fryxell liftoff mats and glacier meltwater in Antarctica - MAT-02 (megahit assembly) | ecosystem: Environmental > Aquatic > Freshwater > Ice > Liftoff...
GCTGGAGTAGGCGTTGGTACTGGCGCTGGAGTAGGCGTTGGTACTGGCGCTGGAGTAGGCGTTGGTACTGGTGCTGGAGTAGGCGTAGGTACTGGCGCTGGAGTAGGCGTAGGTACTGGCGCTGGTGTAGGCGTAGGTACTGGCGCTGGAGTAGGTGTCGGTACTGGTGCCGGAGTAGGCGTTGGTACTGGTGTTGGTTCTACTACACCCTCTATATTAAAGTTATAGGGGCTATTCAATACATCATTACTAGTGAATGATAATTGACCTGTATATGTACCAGCAGTGGTAGCTACTAATTGTACCTGTAATGTAACTTGTGATAATGCAGGCACTGTTAATGGGGTAGTACCTACCACTACATAACCAGTAGGGATGGTGATAGTATCTATAATTAGTACTGCATCCCCTAGATTCTTAATGTTTAGGGCTTTAGTAATAGGTGCACCCTCTGTAGTAGTCCCTAATGAGATAGTGGTATTACCGGCAATGGCAGTAGCGCCATCTAATACCTCAAGTAGTGGCATACAGAACTCATACGCGCCTGCATCTACAATAGTATTACCACCACGTAATCGTACCCTACCAGTTTGATCTATGGTAGGGGCCCCTATATTATTACCAGCATCCTTAGCAGGACTATTGGGTAGTAGTGGTCGTACTAGGTAACCATTGACAATCTGTAGCGCCCCCAGTAGTGGGTTTACAATGGTGGCGGTAGCGGTCACATTATTATCATTAGGGTCTGAGGGGTTACTTCTATCAGGGTACTGTATATTATTACCACCATCTAATAGGTTCCCGAATACATGGTATGCCACATCGTATGGGTTCCCAGAAGTGTTATTAGAGTATATGGAGTTCTTCGTGGTGACGGCTGCCTTTGTAGGTAATCCTATGAGGGCAATAGCACCCGCATAATCACCCGCATGATTATTGGCGATAGTAGTACTAGATATATTACACACACTAGTAGAGTTAGAGCCTATGTATATAGCCCCCCCTAAGTTTCTAGTAGAGTTACCGGAGAAGGTACTATTGATTATATTGAGATTACCATCTTCCCCAACCCATAGCCCACCCCCATGATCATTGGCAGTATTGCTGGAGAAGGTACACCTATTGATAGTACTTAAAGCCGCATTACCTAATCTAACCCCACCCCCTGAGCCACTATTAGTGCCTGTCCCCGTGGATCTATTATTGGTGAAGGTACTACTCTCTAATAATATCTGATCATTATAGTACCCGAAGAGGAATGCAGCTCCACCTTCATCAGTACAGCTATTATTATCGAATATACTATTACGTACATTTATATCACCCCTAGTGGTACCGGGTGCATAGTTTACACCAGACGTATTAGCACCATCTACATATATGGCACCCCCTACGTGACCAGCTACATTACCTCTAAATTCACAGAGGTCTACATCGAGTGTACCGAGGAGGTTATTAATGGCACCCCCTAAGCCCCCACTATTATTAATGAACTGAGATCTAGTAACTGTCAAACTGCCCCCACTCTTAGTAGCTATAGCCCCCCCTGACCTTTCACCAGTAGTTCTAGTAGCTACATTACCTTGGAGTACACAATCACTGATTGTATTATTACTCTGGAACCCTGTGTATATACCGCCCCCATCCTCTGCTATATTATCTAGTACCTGCACCGATTGCAGGTGTATCTGACTACCCATACTCCCTAAGATAGCGCCCCCTGCCCCTACCTCATCGACACCTGTAGCTCTCCCATCACTTAGGGTTAAGTTCTTTATATTGACTATTGGTGTGCCTAGTAACTTTATAATGCGTACAGAGTTACCGCCACTGATAGCTATAGGGGTAGCTAATACACCATCTATGGTCACACTCTTAGTAATAGATAATGTAGATGATAGTGTTATTGTCTGTGAGGATAGGGATGGGGAGAAGGATATAGTGTCCCCCGCTATGGCATTATTTAGTGCTTGCCTTAATGTACCCGCCCCACTATCCTGTACACTTGTGACAGTCAGTATTGCCATAGTCTATGTAAGCCTTCTACTATACTTGTGAATATATATTCCTTGTGGGGGCATTAGACACCCCCTCTACCTGCTTATGGGACGTATGTGACGTACCCTCCAAACCCTACTACCATCTTTGTAGTTACCATATCTACTACCCACTCCGTAGTGGGTATAGACTTATCCCTATCATTTACAAGAGGGGTGGGGGCCTGTGGATTGCCTGTGAAGACAGGACTGGCAATAGGTGCAAACCCCTTCGTGTTTACCCACTCAGTAGTAGGTATAGATTTACTACTATCATTTATAGAAGGGGTGGGGGCCTGTGGATTACCCGTGAAGACAGGGCTAGCAATGGGTGCGAATCCTGTAGTAGTCGGTAAGTTTACCTGCCCTACACTGCCTGCATTGACTGATACAGTCCCCAGTAATGCGTTAGGTCCAGTAGGTGCTGTAGATGATACTACTACAATGGTCGCATTACCTACCACTACAGCGTAGATTGATAGGATACCATTACTAGAACTGGTAAAGGTATATTGACCACTGACTACTGGGTACTGTGCACCAGATACTGTGACCGTCCCATCAGACCATAGGATACCCGTCCCTGCATTGGTAATAGATAAAGTAGGGAAGTCTGACCCTGCTAATGTAGATTGCACTACACTACGCACCCACGAGGTAGTAGGTACCTTATTACTATTATCAGTTAGTGAAGGGGTCGGTACTGTAGGCACCCCTGCAAACGATGGGCTGAATATAGGAGCCCAACCTGTAGCATTACTATTACTACTAATACTCACAATATTAGTACTATTGGTAGTGACGCTAGATAGTAAGTACCCCTGATTATTATTGGGACTGACAGTAGAAGCAACTACCGCCCCATCTAAGTAACGTACCCAAATGTACTCCACTGAGTTAGCGCCCACCGCTAATGGGAGTGTGGTACCTGTTACATATATAGGTGTACTAGTTGAGGGATTAGTTACTGTACCGCTGGTATAGGTGATGTTTAACCCACCCCCATCTAATATTACAGGTGCGCTAGGTACAATACCTAATAACCCTTTAACCCACTCCGTATTCGCTACAGTCTTATCGCTTGTACTAGATGGTGGTGTAGTGACCTTTAAGGTAGCCCCCTCAAAGGAGTATATCTGACCAGGTACTGCTGTTAGGAGATCACTGCCGCTCTTGAATGATGAAGTCATGGTGTCACCTCTGTAGGTTGATAGATTAAGTAGCCACCAAACCCTACCCCATAACTACCTGTCATCCAAGTATTACCGGAGTTATTGGTTGTAGCTTGTGTGATGGAGATAATAGCAGTAGGGCTAGTGATGACAGTAGCCAACAATCTACCTAGTGTAGGATTAGGGTTGGCTGTGGATGCCACTACCTGACAGTCTGAGTACCGTACCCATATGTACTCTGTAGATGACGCATTGACTGCTAGATCAGTGGGTAATGGGCTAATAGCACAAGGGTTAGAGCCTGGCTTAGGTACTGTGCCAGTAGTCACATTAACCTTCAAACCACCCTTATCTACTACTTGTGGTAGGCCGGCTAAGGTAGTACCATTGGACATGAAGTTAAGGATGGCATCATTTACCCACTTCGTACTGGGGATAGAGTTATCATTATCCCCTACAGGTGGGTGCGGTACTTTTGGATCACCTTGCAGGAATGGGGATACATTGGACGCATACCCCCCAAAGGATGCCATGTTAACTATCTCGTAGATAGTCGTGGCATTAGTATACACATATGCAATCAATACCCCGTACGCTGGATCAACAGGCAGTGTACTCACTACTACCTGGCAATCTGAGTAACGTACCCATACATGCTCCGTAGATGACGCATTGACAGCTATTGGGGATGTAGATACTGATATATTACATGCTCCTCCTGATGGGATGGTTACGGTACCACTAGATACTGTGATAGCTAAGGTAGGGTCAACACCCCATTTACTGACAGTAGGCCACATAGGCGTACCAGTAATTAGAGAGGTCACCCACCCAGTAGTAGCCACCTTATTAGACGCATCACTCATAGGGGGGTGATCTGCTTCCAAGGTAGTGGTCTGGAACTTATGTACTGTGCCCGCCCCCGTCAGGGCTAGGATATTACTCGCCCCACTGAATAAATACATTATGTAATCTCCTACTATTCATTACTACTAAGAACCATACACCTCCTATTGAGATGTATGGCATGCACATACTCTATGGGATGTACACTAAGTACCCACCGAACCCCACACCGTAGTGACCTGTCAGACATGTGCTCATGGAACCCACTGCCGCCCCTACTTGTGTGATCGAGATGATGTCATCAATACTACTGACGACTATGCCAATGACGTCCCCATGATCTACTTGCGGTCTGAATGTAGATGCTACTACCTTACAGTCAACGTACCGTATCCAGATGTACTCAGTCTGTCCACCATTGACCGCTACAGGATTAGGTAAAGGGGTAATATCACAATCGGGTACTGCAGCCCCTGGGGATATGATCTGCCCTGCAGTGACATTGATATTCAATCCCCCTGCATCAGTTACCCGTGGCCTATTACCCAATGGGGCGGGGCATACGAAGGCCTCGACCGCATTATTGACCCATGCCGTAGTAGCTAAGCTATTATCATCATCACCTACTGGTGGGTTAGGGGCTGTAGGCGTACCCACAAAGTTAGGGCTATTGATAGGCGCCCAGTTACCTGTAGGGGCATTGACTATAGTTACCGTCCAGTTAGGACTAGAACCAGTGACCGTCACATCCCCTAGGAAGTGGTACTGATTAGCTGGTAGTGAACTATCACTGGCAATCATTGCACAGTCTGAGTAGCGGGTGTACACGTACCTGGTAGTAGTGTTAATGGGGATACTGCCAGATGGTATTACACACTCCCCATTAATACAGCTAGTACCGCTACATGGACTACTAACAGGTGTCTTAACTAACCCACTAGTGTAATTGATATTCAAGCCCGTACCAGGACTCAATTGGGGGGCGATAGGTATCCCGCTCACATACGCCTGTACCCATGCCGTAGTTGGTACTAAATTACTATTATCATTGGCGGCAGGGTGCGGTGCCTTCAAGCAATCTGCAGTCAGGTCTAAGCACCCTGTGACGCTGGCCTTTAACCTAATGTCACCATTGGTTGCCTGCTCGAAGAACCCACCCCCTGCACCAGCTAACTTACTAGTCACCCACTCCGTAGTGGCCAGTGACTTATTATTCTCATTGATACCTACGAGGCCATAGTTACCACGTGGGATACTATTGAACTCCAGACCCACATTACTGGCGGTGAAGGCCGGTAACCCACCTGCCACTACTAAGCCTGCTGGTCTAATGGCTACATCACCACTGAATGTATTAGCTTGTGTGAAGGTATTGGCTGCATTACGTACCGCGTAATTGATGGGGGCGGGGGTATTCACTACCGTCGATATCTCTACACCACTACCTACTGCTACTACACCCACAGTCCCCATGAGGTACTCCCCGGCAGCTAAGGCTGGGGTAGTTGAGTTAGGACTTACAACACCTGTAGCATTGACCTTCACATAGTAAGTACCCGGTGTCGTATATGTATAACTACCGGCAGTCACTATAACTGAACTACCATTAATTACCACAGACCCTGCAGTCCAGTCGAGTGTAGATGGACTGACTAAGCTCTTACTGAGAACTGGTACACCACTGGATATAGCTGATGCTACAGCCTGTGCGATAGATTGCTGTACCCATGATGTCGTGGGCACCTTATTACTATTATCAGCGGCCGGTATAGCAGGCCCTATCGTAGGCACTTGTGAGTAACTATTACTCCCCTGCCATACATTATTCGTGGTTAAGAGACTGGCTCCTGTGGGGAGGTTAGCCTTCAACCAGCCAATGGTCGGGACATTTACATCTGTAGTGGTAGCTGTCGCCCATGTACCAGCAGGTGTTGGCGCCCTAAGTCCTGCTGTGGCAGTGAAGTCGTGGGTACCAGCAGTGAATACATTATTACCATTTAACTTAGCCCATACCCCACCCAATTGGGTTATGTACTGCTGCACAAATAGGGTGGAGGCTACCTTACCATCGTAGGGGCCGGCTGCTGCCACAGTGGGGACAGTTACAGTACCAGTGAAGTCATTAGCTTGTGTGAATGTATTAGGAGCACCACGTCGTGCTAGATCCCCAGGTAAGTTAGTCACCATCTGCTGCACCCACGCAGTTGTCGCCAGACGTGTACTATTATCAGTAGACGGTAGTAATGTACCACCCCCACTCTGATCGGAGATGGCAGGGAAGTAATCAGTGGTCAGACCATTGAGCTTCGCCCCTAGATACGTGGGCCCCTTCAAGTCTGTCTGCCCTAAGAATATGTTCGCACCACTAATGGTATTGGCATTGATCTTATGGACGTAATCAGTCAATGGCAATTGCGTTGATGGTCCAATAGGCACTACCTCAGATGCTGACTTAGCCACCCACAAGGTATGGGTAGTGGTATTCCATACCGGTTCACCCACAGTCCAAGCATTACCTGGTTGGCCATTGACTGCCGCTAATTCCGCCGATGTACCCTTAATGAAACTTAGATGGGTAACGGTAGCATTACCCGGAGTTACTCCTGACATATCAATCTCCCTATACTGTTTATCTAATCTATGGTGTACTATAGCCCACAAAGCAATTGGCTAATGTACCGAAGTCTATTAACCCAGAGTCCGCATTCATGTACCTTACCCACCCAAAGTCCACCATCTGCGGCAGCCCCCAATACACATAATCAGGTGTAGGTCTACGTGTATTATCCATGTATAGCGTGAACATGGTAGATCGTACAGGCCCCGTATATGTTGGGAGCATACGGCCACTTAACCCAGTAGAGCCCCCTATGGCTGACCATAGCGCCACATTATCGGCATCATTCGCATTGACCTTCGTGGTCAGGTTATTGATCTGTGAGGTGTGCTGCGCTATCTGCGTAGTATGGCCTGCCACCTGCACCTGCAGTGAGTTCACCTGATTGATCAGGTTATTTATACGTGCACTCTCATCGGCTATATCTGATTGCAACTCTATGCGGAGAGCATTAATGACCTGCGCTACGTGCCCAGTGGGACCTAGAACCTCTAGTTGTAGGGCATCTATTAGGGAGCGTAGTGAAGCATCCCCAGTCATCAATGCCATGACCTCTGGGTACGCTAGTATGCTAGCCTTTAGATCGTATATAGTAGATGCTGCCTGTACCCCTAGATGATTAGACCTCTGGCGTAGGTTCGCAGTATTGGCATCTAATTGGGCGCACCCTAGCTTCCCATAGCTAGAGACATAATATAATGGGTAGTCGGGCATAGGCCTCCTCTTGTGATGGCATAGGTACGCATCAGTTTATGTATATGTGTGCTACCTGGATTCTGTACGCCATGCGCTAGTAACATGTAAGCATACGGTCAATACTATATACAATAGCATGTACATAACTTACAAAGCGTGTGGTATACTAGTACCATCCTTTGTACCGCATGGCTTACCAACAGTCAGGAACTCAGGTCTAAAGACACTGAGCTTGCTAGAGTAATCACTCACAAGCTATTCTGACCAGCTTAAGTCGCTACGCTCCTAGCGTTGCTAAGTCTTCACTGACTACGTTATTTGGGTCATGACACCGGAGAATGCGTAGCTAGTTCTCCGCTCTATCGCTAGTGGTTAAACAGTCTTAAAGTCACTGAGACAGTGCTGCTAGCCTAACAAGCCCCTATAACATTGGCGAAGCTAACATCACCCCGCAAGGGAGAGGCCCCACAAGGGCAACCATTATGCGTACAGGGTTGTAAGGTTTGAGATGGTAATTGTCCCATCGAAAGTGCCGTAGGCTACGACCCTTGGGGAGTACAGTACAAAAGTACACCTAATCGAACAACTCCAAGGCGGTAATGGATACAGAAAGATTCACGGTGGTTAAACCCACCCACGTTGTTTCCCTCTCAGGGCTCGAGCCACTGAGGTTCCCACTTACCGAGGTTTTTATGACTGATAATGAATCCCTGATTGATATTACTTCTGACACTATCGATAACTCTGAGGTAGGGGCCCAGCAAGAGATTGCTATGCCTGAGCAACGTATGCTCCCCGGTATGGATATCACTAAGATTGTGTATGATGAGGCTATCCGCTTAGCAGGAGAGGGTACACCTCCCGCGTACTGTTTCATGCGTAATGATATCTATACCTTACTGGCGGCAGCTAATAGCGCACCCGGTATTATGCGCTGGGTTAACCCTGAACTGTCACTTGATTGCTACATCATCCCCTTCTTCCCCCGTGGAGATCAGAACCCTATCATCCTCGCACATAGTTATGAACAGGCACAGGAAGTGGTCATTGCATCCTTCCCCGAAGGTACCTTCACCTTCGTCACCCCTGAAGGTAGTGCACAGGGCCAGGCGCACGGTACCACAAAGGAGTGTGATGTGCCCTCTAATGAGGCGGTAGATCTCCTGTAAGATAGTTAGTAATACCCCATACAGAGTGCCCATAGGAGACAACTATCCTATGGGTATCTTTATTGGTACCTATATGCCTATCTTAGAGAATGTACTCACACCTTATGGCCTAGCACCACACCCTTATGTGGGGACACGCGCTATGTCAACGCAAGGGGATGGTAAGTTTACCTCAGTTACTAGCGGCCCTGGTTACCTTATCACACTCACTAGGTCGCCACCCATTACTAAACAATCATGCTGTGATGTGCCCTGCCCTATACCTACTGATACCTATACCATTCCCATTGGTGTGAATCAAGCATTGATTACTACATCAGGGTCGCTCACACTCCCCGGAGGAGCGTTATGGTACCCACGTATGGGGACTGGGGTTAAGTTGTACACACACTTACCCCCCTTTACTTTCAAGTACGAGAATACTATTGATGTACCACCTTACTGGGCGGGCGCACTACTAGCAAAGGGCTGTAGCACTGATGCCGGTATAACCATACCTATCCCTTCAAGGGGGCACTATGAGGTCATAGAGAACTATAATACACAATTCTATTACGTGGATAGGGTGCCACGTGAGGCACTCCCACATAAGAGGTGTGAACTACCTAATCAGAAGGGTGCAACTATGGCGGGTGTCTATGGCTTCACATCATACCTCATATATGATGGTAGACCCGAACTGAGCCTAGACTTAGAGGCAGTGGGTATATTAGGTGTCCCATGGTCTAGGGCGTGCATACCTTCTAATTACCAACACGCTGTGTACTGGGAGAGATTGGCATTCCTTAGAGGGGTTATGGATTACCGTGGCTCAGTTACCGATAAGGGGGTGGCACAAATATTAGTTACCTCTAAGAGGATGCTCGAAGATCTACATTACTTAGTGCGCCGGTTAGGCGGGTGGACTCATGCCACTACATGCGGGTGCTGCGCTGATCCTTGCGGGTGGTTAGTAGATATACTATTACCTAATGGGGAGAGCCCCTTCCACGTAACACCTACCACTTATGTACCACCTACATCTATAATCATACCCCCTTGGGTTGTGACAGATATAGAGTATACATCAGAGGCTATAGTGGTGGGGCAAGTATCACCGGGTAGTACTTACTTTATATACCCTGACGTACTGGTTGCAGAGAGTACATCATAGATGTCCAGCATCATAGATGCAGTACATGAGTACATAGTATATGGGCCGCACCCATACCTTACTAGTAATGTAATAGGTGTATGTCATGGATGAATTAGATGGATGTCAGTTAAGTGTTGAGAGGTACCTATGCCTCCTACTAGATGCTACCTCTATTACCTTCCACATCGATATGTGTAGGGATAGACTGACCTTCACCCTCACAGGGCAGTGTGGTGGGACTCGGGTGTACTTCCATAACCCTATCGCCCCCCAATGTGTGAATAAGGTACATGACCTAATACAGATGTCCTACTGTAGTGGGAAGAGTACCTGCACTAATATAACCTCCGCCCCCCTCAATGATGATGAGATAATTATGGGACTATCGCAAGCCCTCGCCCATAAGGTTGAGGAGATGGTATGTACCTGGGCAAGGGAGGATCTATATACTAGGACACAGCATTTAATACACGCCTCATTAGAGGCACAGGAGAAGTTATGCAAGAATTAACATGTAGACAGGTCGCTTGGTTGACAGTGACCGCTAGTAATACTACAGGCCCGAAGTACCTTTATAAGAGAGATAACCTTACCTCTGCGTGGTCCCGCGCTACCAATAGTAAGAACCGTGAGGTAGAGTTCGCACTATATCAGACACTACGTAGGCAAGAGTATGTCTTAGTCAATAGGGATGGTACACCTATTACCGATGAGAAGGGGGCAGTGATAGGTAATAAACCATTACCCGCTGCTGTATTCAGCCCCACTATGGAAGATGTACAGGCCGCACTAGATAAGGTCACTGCTATGGATATGACCTCCGTACAGGATGGTGAAGTACCTATCACGCGCCTTCTCACTCTAGAGCAGAGGATAGCGCTGATGAAGTTCACAGAGTCATTGACTGACTTACCGCGTGAACTACTCATGGGGTATACCTTACAGGTTGCATTACATATACAGACATACACGCAGAAGGCTACACCTGATCAATCTGTACCTGAGTGGTTGCGGCCTGTCATGTCTATATGTGACCCCACTGACTTAGGGCATATCATATCAGGCCTAGCTAAGGCTGATAAGAGTGAACTCATCTCTTTACTGAAGGAAGGGTTACCTGAAGTAATGCGCTTACAAGGTATCAGAGGTCTGTTCAGTAGTAATAATAATGCTACGCCTTAGTAAACACTTACTACTATGCGCGAGGGGTGTCTCTATAAGGAGCGCCCCCTTACCTGTAGTGACAGTCAGTAAGTACCTCAATGGCCCTGGTATGCGTACTAGGAGACATCTCACCCAATTAGCACAAACCATAGCACTCTCCCTATGCGGGTACTGTACGCACCCCCAATTATGGATAGCTATACGTGGTACACAGACTGGTAGAGATTGGGATAGTGTCGTACTCTTATTAGATGATGTACCCACTATTGATTGGGTTAATCTCATACTCATTGATTACAGTAATAGGTCTGAATGGGGCCGGCCCTTAACCATATTAGTCATCAGGGAACTACAAGTATTAGCTAAGGATAAATAGACATGAACTACAATGACATCAAGGATCAGGTAGTATAGATTACAGATAACTTAGAGCGACTACCTTTCAGTGCTATAGAAGAGTACTTAGGGGATCACAGAGATTGGGGCCTCACTCACTTACAATGTTCAGGGTTACTCATGAATGCTACGCACCCATCTATTAAGGTAGTGGTGCACTCTATGATCCCCATAGATAGCCGTAGGTATCATGCGTATTAGTAGACAGTACCGCTGCCTTCTTCTTTGTAGCAGCGGGTGGGTATGACTACCAGAGGAATTACATACTAGACATAGACGCATACAATACCTTCATACGTTATCTAGTGCACATAGCCATATATATAGCATTAGACTATAGTAGACAGTCACCCACGGCCGTTCAAGGGTCAGATCATGTGCCAGAGTTAGTGTGTGTGTTGGGTACACCATATTACTATGAGATATATGGAGCTATAATGCGTAAGTTAGCAACAGTAAGACGTGTGGCACAAGTACTACCCATAGAGGGGGCCGACCTCATAGAACTAGCGGTAGTAGATGGGTGGCAGTGCGTCATTAAGAAGGATTCATTTAAGGCAGGTGATCTCTGCATATACTGTGAGATAGATACTGTATTACCCATCTCCGCTAACTATGAGTTCTTGAGGAAGGGGTGCTACATACAGAGAGATTGGTTGCAGACACCCAATGGCGAGGGGTTTAGGTTACGTACGCTCCGCTTACGTAAACAAGTAAGTCAGGGGTTACTACTGACCTTAGACACCATTAGTCGATCATTGAGCGTGGGCCAAGATGTAACTGATATATTGGGTATAGTTAAATGGGAGCCGCCTGTCGCAGCTAACTTAGCGGGGCAGGTGCGTGGTAACTTCCCCAGTTATATACCTAAGACTGACCAAGAGAGGGTGCAGAATATAATGAGTAAGGTATTCTCTAGTGAGTACCTCGCGCACACCTGGGAAGCTACCCTTAAATTAGATGGCTCTAGCTGTACCTTCTTCCATAAAGATGGTGAGGTTGGTGTGTGTAGTCGTAGTGTAAACTTAAAGACTGATCAACTAGGCAATACCTTTGTTGATATGTTCCATAAGTTACACATACCTGAATTATTACCACAGCACGGTAATATAGCTATACAAGGGGAGTTGATGGGCAATAAGATACAGGGTAATAGAGAGGGGTTCCATACCTTCAAGTACTACGTGTATGACGTGTGGGATATAGATAGTCAATGTTACCTAAAGAAGGGTGCACGTGACGAGATTATCTCGCACATGGGATTACAGTCAGTACCACTCCTAGATGTTGGTACTCTAGGAGAGCTAAGGTGTATCACTATACAAGATATGCTGGCGTATGTAGAGAGGCCCAGTATAAACCACCCAGTAGCTGAGGGGATAGTATTCAAGTGTATGAGTCAAGAGGATAATGTATCTCCGTATAGCTTCAAGTGCATTAGTAATACATACCTCTTACGTGAGAAGTAATATCTAATCACACGGCATCTCTCAGCACCCCTATCTCTACCTCGACATCCCTTAGTACACCATTGGTTATTGTCAGTACATCGGGTAGCTCACCCTCCATAATCAATAAGGACATCTCCTTAATACCGCACCCTATATCCACTAGTACCTTGCACCCGCAGGTCACACGCACATAGAGGAATCCATACCCACCTACATCTAATGTCCTCTGCGCCCCCTTATCGAGCCATATAGTAGGTGTATCCACATTACGGAATGTACCCCCACCCCTATATAACAGACTACTAATCTTCTCATTAGTACTACATACGCCTGAACCTGTGCCCCTCCCTACCTCCATACCAAATGACCACCGTGTAGATATACCGCCACATGCCGGGCCCTGCGTGGTTATGGGGCGTGTATATGAGACCTCATCAAGGTAAATAGATGTCATGAATGTATGCCCCACTGAGTATTACAATAACTGTACCAATAACTTATTGTGCCCTTTCTGTACTGTACATGGTGGGGATATACCTTTATACTCCCCCATACAGGATATAGGGCCGTACCCTATCAAGCCAGTCGGGACTGTCAAGGATAGCGCTAGACTTAAAAGGGATGGTAGACGTGCACAACGCTTAGGTACTGCCGCTGAGAGAGAGATATTCACTAGGCTCAATGGTACCCATAATGTGACCTCACAGAGTTATGATGGCACCATAAGAGGCTATAGGGCTGAGTACAAGGTCAGACTGAAAGGGGGCAGTGTATTACCTACTAAGGCCGAGTACCAGAAGGCAGTAGAGCAAGGTAATAAGTTAATCATAGTAGAGGATAAAGTTAGTGGTATGAGTACCGTTACCATGAGCATAGAGACCTTTGAGGCATTAGTACATGATGAATAATATCAATACAGGTATGGTGTATTTGTATAGTACATCAACACGCTTGAGGCACCCATGCTACAGATCTATGCGTGAGGTAGCCCTTAATGTAATTAATGAATTAGAACCGAGGCATGCGTATTGCATGGGTGGTTTAGACTGGGATGGTGTATGGGGTACTATGTTATTAGAAGCTAATGTACCGTACACTTTAATACAGTTATGGCCGGGTGTAGGCAGTAGTTGGAGTAGGTGTGACCTACACTCACTAAATAAGTTAATTGATGGGGCTAATGAAGTAGTATACATTAGAGATGAAGTACGCGATAGATATATCAGTGAGGAGGTATGGTTAGAATACTATAACTACCTATCTAATAATGTAGAGGCCCTGGCTGTAATGATGGGCCCGAGTAATACAGTCCCTAACCGTGTAGAACAAATGTGCAGTACTGCAACAGTCCCTATAATTAACTTATGGGGTAAGTACCAAGAAGAAAGGTTAGGTTGTAGTGAATAGTAAAGGGCTAGTACTTATGAGCATAGGGCCGGCCCTTATAGATATTGATACTCGACTACTATCTGCATTAGCTGAAGACCTAGTACGTGTATTAGAACCTAGCTATGGGTACTGTGATGCGGAGGGTAGGTGGAGCATTGCATGGGGCACTGCATTAATGGAAGCCGGTATACCTTATTGCATCGCCAGACCATTTACTAACACTAAGAAGAGTACAGATACCTATAACTCACTCCTCAATAATGCAGACGGTATGTATTACGTAAGAGATGAACCTGGTGAGGGTATAGGTACAAAGGCACATATGTACATCATAGATAAGGTACAAGCAGTAGTTGTACTAGACTTACCTTACCCGACACTAAACCTACAGTATAAGAGGTCATTAGCACTTAGCCACAGGTCTACAAGATATACACCTTGAGTATAAGACTTTACTTAGTGTATATAAAGTGTCTCAATCAACACGTACTTACTCATTACCAATACTATGCCCCGAATATATAGCCCTATCGGCTGCCCCACACTGGACGCACTGTGCGGGGGCGGTGTACCGCATGAATCATTAATATACATCTATGGTGGGGCCGGTCTCGGTAAGACCACACTCGCCCTAAACATGGCCCGTGCTATGGGGGGCGGTGTGTGGATAGATGCAGGCAGTAGTTTATGCCATAAGTACGCCCTACAAGAAGGGTCTGAGGATATGGTAGTTATAAACCCACACCTATTGGGTGGAGACGCTGACATCACCCTCGGGAGTGCCGTATGGCTACGACCCTTCTTGAGTGAGGTCGTAGATACCCCCAACGTGGGGGCAGATAGCGTTAATGTATTACTACAACAGACACTCATACCCTTCATAGGTACTACACCTATCATAGTTGTGGATGACCTAACATGTCTATCAGGGACATTGGCTAGGTCACTACAATCTACTATGAAGAAGGTGGTCAGTATGTTATCAGGTAGTGGTACTACATTACTCATAACCAATCAGGTTAGACAATCTAAACATGGTACCTTACTGCCACCGGGGGGTTTATCATATGTGAAGTATGCAGACTTAGTACTGGAGTTAGGGCCGGCCTCTAAACGATTAGGTACCACCCTCAACGTAGATGTGAATATCATTAAGAGTAAAGTCGGGCCCTGCCAAGGAGTGAGAACAGTCCCCTTCTGTGATGGATTAGATTGTACACAGGATGTACTACTGATGGCCGTTAAGAAGGGTGTGATAGAACAGAAAGGTAGTTGGTATCAGTATGGGGAGGATAATAGGCAAGGCCTTAACTCGCTGAGACAGGCGCTGACAAAGGATACAATCTATGAAATATATGGGGTACTCCGTGGCACTATTAATCGTCCTTGATACAGAAACAGGTGGTTTGGATAGTAGAGAACATTCATTGCTATCAGTAGGCATGTGGACATTAGATACTGTAGCTAAGACTATCTACAACCCACTGTACTTCCTCGTGAAGGAACCCAATATAATCACTACACCGGAAGCTATGAAGGTTAATGGCCTAGACTTAGATGTAATTGATAGTCAGGGGTTAGCACCCATTGATGCCCTGAAGCGTATATGTGATTACTGCTGGGAACTGTGTAAGGTGCCACGCCCCGTAGGCCATAACGTAAGCTTCGATATGGGATTCCTACAGAGGCTGGTACGGTTAACACCTGAGCACCGCTTAAAGTTACCATTCAATTACCGTACTATAGATGTGCCCTCAATCCTGTACACAATGTACCTCACGGGTATATTACCTAGGGATATCTCATCCTCACAGAGAGCATTAGAGTACTTTGGTATGGAGAGAGGTACAATACATAATGCACTACATGATGCTGAATGTACTGGTAAGGTGTACCTGGAGGTACTGAAACTGATAACACCAATAGACAGTAACTAAGGATAGCTATGACACAGAAGAAGACAATTACACCCATAACAGTTGATGCTCTGATTGATAGTGGTAATGTACCGGCCATTATCTCCCGCTACGTAGAGCTCATGCTCGATATGGAGAAGTTCAGGAAGTATCTCAGTCTTAATCCTAATATTGCTAAGGCATTGAGTAGTCTACTACCAGTACCCGCACCCATACAGGGGGAACAATGGAGCCCATTCACACCACAGACAGGGTACGCCCCACAACCTAATGTACAAGAGCCTCTAGGTACCGTACATACTGATGTATCGCAGACATATGACTTTCCCTTGGAAGAGTATGTGGTAGGTACTAATAACGTTAACGCAGTTGACACCCCTTCTAATAAGTACTCATCACGGGATGCAGTAATTAGTATGCTACAGGGGTATCAAGGTATCGACCCTAATGGGGAGGTGACCTCATGAGACACGTACAAGGTAAGGTATGCGACTTCAATGTCGTAGATAATAGCAACTCCTTAATAGAGGCAGCACATATCCTATCCAGGGAATATGACATGTTAGCTTTCGATACGGAGACTACAGTGACCTTACCGGGTGGTGTATATACAGACCCTTACGCATGCAAGGTGCGGTTAATACAGGTAGGATTCCCTAATGATATCCCCATTCTGATAGACACCTATAAGGTAGACCCGCACATGCCTGTCATTGGGGGCACATGTATCATGGATATCTTAGGGGGTAAGAGTCTGGTCGCACATAATGCGACCTACGATTACAAGCAGGTCAAGGTATCTTTGGGTACTAACCTAAATAAGTTGAGATGTAGTAAGGTTGCCATGCAATCCATCGCCTTAGCTAGTGGGTATAAGTCTGGTGTGCAGCGCGGGTTTTCATACCTATCTCTATGTAGGGATCTACTATCCGTACGTATTAGTAAGGAATTGCAGGCATCTAATTGGGGGGCAGATGTACTGACTGATGCACAATTAGAGTACGCCGCCCTCGATGTTGGTGCACCACGTACTGAATCATACTCCTCGATGTTACTCAAAGGCTATAGCATGCTCAAGTGGCAGAGTGATAAGTTGGGTATGCAGGAAGTATGGGACCTAAGACAGGACTTAGTACCCATAGTAGGGGATATGGAGTTACATGGTCTACTACTAGATACTGACCTCCTATCAGAACTAGGAGATGCAGTGAGGGGGCATGTAAGTTCTAGTACCCTCGGCCTATGTGAGATGCTGGGATTAGAGGTGTTCTCTAGTATCAGTGTACTTCCCAATGGCAGTATAGGGACTAGTACTGTACCCACACCTAAGAGTAGTAGACTACTGAACCACAATGCGGGGTTACTGAAGTACATCAATAAGGCTATTAAAGAGCATGGTGTAGAGTTAGAAGACTTGAAGGAAGAGAGCCTCAAACCTCACGGGATACTCCCCATAATTGGTACGTTGTTGCAGTACAATATGTACCACAAACTACTAGGGGATATTGATAAGTATAAGAGGTCTGCTAACCCTACCACTGGGTGTGTACATAGTCAGACTAATATAATAGGTACATCAACAGGGAGGATGTCTAACTCATCTGATAAAGATACCATCAATAAGATATCCATACAGCAGATGAGTGGTAAGGCTGTCTCATTACCCAGTGGTTGCAAGTTAACATTGCAAGGGTGTGTGAGGGCTAAGCCTGGGAAAGTAATATTAGACTTAGACTTTGCGGGGCAGGAGTTATGTATAGCCGCTGCTATATCGGGGGATGAACGCATGCTCAATACATTCATATTGAAGAGGGATGTACCATACCTTGAACATCCAGATACAGGTGAGATGTACAAGAACCCTGACACAGACTTACACCTCATAGCTACTAAGAGTATAACCACTTACTCATACCTAAATGATTTACCCCCCTGGGAAGTCCTAGCAGCCTCAGAGATTAAGGGACCCGATGGTAAGAGCCCACGTAGTAAGGGTAAGGTTCTTAACTTCTTAACTATCTATGGGGCCAGCGCTGTATCTATAGCAGAAGATTTAGGTGTATCACAAAAGGAAGCAGAAGGGTTCCAGAAGGAATACTTCAATAACTTCTCGGGCCTTAAGAAGTGGTTAGGTGTGCAGGAGGCAGTGTCTACAAACTTACGGTACCTCACATTACCTATGGGGGCGCAGATCTTCACCAATGAGGCTAACTCTAAAGGTAAAGCGGATAAGGGGGCTATCAGTCGCAGGGCTGGTAATATACCCATACAAGGTACAGGTGCCCTCATGATGGCTAAAGCTGTACTGTACCAAAGAGAGAGGTTAGGGGATAAGTTACATCACCTAGCATTGATACATGATGGTGCCCTATGCGAGATACCATTACCTGATGGGGTAGAGGCTAAGGTAAATGGGAAGTGGCACCCATATGTACTGCAGATAGAGCGTGAGGCTAAGCAGTGTATGTTGGATGCAGAGGATTACATCCTTAGCCCTATGATAGGGGCGCCATTCCCCTGTGCTGCAGATAGTAAGTTGAGTATGTACTGGAGTCACTAATGGATAATATCAATGACGTAGTCGCGCTAATAATGGACTCAGGGTTGCTAGGTAGTCGCATCACTGTACAGATAGATACAGACATCCTCCCCCTATGGGGTATGCTCATACAGAGTGAGGGGGGTAATGATTACTACCTATCCAATTACGAGAATGGGGGTTACCTATTGCAAGGGAGCCGCCCTTCACCTAATGCACTAATTACTACCACCCCCAAGGGTATGATTAGTATGACTAAGGATCCAGAGGCTAAAGCATGCGGGTACTATATGCCGACCCTCACTAAAGAATCATTGGTGCGTACCTTACACTTAGTACGTACTGCCCTCCGGCAGACACCGCCGCCCATCGTTAAGTACAACAATAACTAAAGGCCTAATAGACGTCAGGAACTCAGGTCTAAAGACACTGAGCTTGCTATAGTAATCTCTGGCAAGCCGTTCTGACCAGCTTAAGTCGCTACGCTCTTAGCGTTGCTAAGTCTTAACTGACTACGTTATTTGAGTCATGACACCGGAGAATGCGACGCTAGGTCGCTACGCTCCCAGCGTAGCTAGTTCTCTGCTCTGTCGTTTGTAATTAAACAGTTCTAAAGTCACTGGAACAGTGTTGCAAGCCCAACAAGCCCTTATAACATTGGCGAAGCGAACATTACCCCGCGAGGGAGAGGCATTTCTGCCGACCATTATGCGTACAGGATTGCGAAGCTTGAAATGGTAATTGTCCCATTGAGAGTACACTACAAAAGTACACCGAGCCAAGCAACCCCAAGGCGGTAATGGATAGATTCACGGTGGTTAAAACCACCCACGTTGTTCCTATCTCAGGGCTCAAGCCACTGAGTTTCCCACTTACCGAGAGTTTTTATGAAGTACATTGTAAAGGATATCATCAGCTACGTATTAGCTATCAAGACAGCTTGGGCATTAGCCGCTAAGAAGGGTGAAAAGGAAGTACGCCTTAATCTTACAGGTAATATATTGACAGCTACAGCTATGGGAGGTGGGGCTATACTCCACTCCTCTATTGAAGTAGAAGGGGTCTTAGATGGCACTGTCTGGGTAGATGGGGCGCAGTTAGTTAAGGTGTCCTCGCTAGTCCCTGTTGGGCGTGAACTGACTGTCACATTAGGTCAGGCGCTGATGTACCAGGTACAAGGGTACGCATCACAGGATATAGTCTTATGTGCCTCGCACCCTACATTACCTAATGATATGGGTGTGAAGACACAACTATTCTCGGGTGCTAGTGTTGACTTGACTAGCTTGAATTGTGAGGATGGGAAGGCACTATCTACCTTATCGTTACAGGATTATGGTGTGGTACTGAATAGTAATATATCGGGTGCAGTAATACGTACCATTATCCCCACCGCCTACACGTGCGCCCTACCCGTATTCACAGAGGTATCTGTACATATCCTCACTATCATGAAGAAGATGAAGGAGGCTGTACTTTACCATCACGGTAAGAGTTACTTGGGGTTAGTAGATGGGTGCGTGGAACTATTGGTACCACTGACAGACTTCGCTAAGAATGACGTAGTGGATACTATATCTGCATTACCTAGTGTGTATACATTAAGGGTACAACAATCAGACTTCCTATCTGCCCTGAATTGGAGTGCACTATCAACACCCACATCAGTCACCTTATCTTACAATGACCCCTTCCCTTACATTGAATTGACTGTCACCGGTACCACATCTCCTACTAAGATAGCCATGACGCAACAAGAGTCTGAGGATATGGAAGATGCTATCCTCACTATGGGTGATAATAAGTATGCCCCTACTACATTACTATCAGCCCTATCCGCATTACCTAAAGGGTTGATTACATTGACAGGGAAGTCATTCCCCGCTACCGATAACGAGAAGGCTATGGATATGTTATTACTATCCTCGCACAGTGATAGCGGCACTACAGATGTACTAGTTAGTGCATTAGCATAATACAACACACAACAATTAGGTACTTCCTATGACCTCGCATAATATCGACATCCTCAGACAGCCACACTGCCCCGACAACACATTAATCAAGCCGGGTAGGACATCAGATGCAGGCTATGACCTATCACTGGCAGACGATGTGATAATCCCCCCACTATCACAAGTACCACGGGAGATGACACGTACAGCGCCTCTCAGTGCCATTAATCAGAACATCTTAGATAGTATTGGCTATAAAGAGGGGGTACTGCCTAAAGGCTCACCTTACACTATCAAAGATGATGCCCTATGGCAGATGCAATACAACCCACCCCTATTCCGCACAGGCATTCATACACTCCCACAGGATGTACAACAGGGGCTATGGTTCATGGTATGTCTGCGGTCATCTACTAGTACACGGATAGGGTTGAGATTACATAACTCTATTGGTGTGATTGATAGTGAGTACCGAGGTGAGGTATTGCTAGCCTTATACAGTGCATATGAGGTACCGATTATCCTTCTCAGAGGGGAGAGGGTAGCTCAATTGATACCAATGACAGCACCGGCTACTAATCTCTTCATGGGCACAGATGTATCCATCTTACAGGTACGTGATGGTAGGGGAGGTGGCTGGGGCAGTACCTCTAATGCACAAAGTAATGACCCATCATGGTATGGGATGTCTGGGGGTGCAGTGATAGCATCCTTCGAGTCATGATGCCCCCCGTATTAGCTACGCCAGCATTTACTAAATGTACTCGGTGTGCGCTATCAGAAGGGAGGAAGCATGACCCTATCCCCGGTAATAGCCCCTGCCCCTTAAAGGATGTACGATTGATAGTGATATCTGCATACCCTGGCGCTGAGGAAGTACGTGCGGGGCAAGCACTATCTCCATCTACAAGTAAGGTAGTGAATGCTGGGAAGATCTTCCAGACTACTATAGCCACTGTATCTAAGGAGTTAGGGTTTGACCTATATGCTGTCACGTACCGTACTAATGCAATGAAGTGCCCCCCTAGGGGTAAGAAGGGTAATCAATTAGTAGGGCCTAGAGATACATGCAAAGGTTGGCTACTGGCTGAACTATCGGGTATACCATCATCTACCCCTATACTATTAGCGGGTAGTGATGCAGTGCACTCCCTACTGGGGACATCACTATTCGATAGCCGGGGCATTATCCACTACTACAATAATCATCCTGTAGTGACGACAGTTAACCCTATAGAGGTTGAGCGGTCTGCACGATTCACCCGCACCAGTGATGGTCTAGTAGTAGGTGCACCCCCTTTGATAGGGAGTACAGGGTGGTTATATAAGAGAGACTTAAACCTCTTGAAGACATTGATACAGAGCGCGCCTCAGCAATCGCAGCCATGTGGCGCTCACACTACTGACAAGGAGGCACCACAATGAGTGCAACCATTAGAGACGGGATGGCCTTAGCTAATAGGAAGCGGCCCCTCACACTTGATGCCGTACAAGGTCATGACATACTGTGCAAGACCTTATCCCTAGTCATAGCCAATAACCTATGGGCAGAACACTCCCCCCTATTCCTACAAGGGAGTCCCGGTAGTGGAAAGACCACCCTCGCACTCCTCGGTGCAAGGGCTACACTATGCCCTAATAGACCATTGGGCTCCTCTGCTAACTGTGGTACTTGTGATACATGTACTGGTAAGGACACCACTAACATAGTCCAGTACACGTGCACAGGGGCTGATGCTGATGCCATAGCTAACTTAATTGATATAGGTAGGGGGCAACCATTACCTAAAGAGAATAGCCCCCGTCTCAGGTTCTTCATATTGGATGAGGTATCCAATATGTCCAATCAACAATTGAGTAAGTTCTTAGAGGTACTAGAAGGGAGTAATCCATTCAATGTATGGGTAATGATATCTATGAAGCCGGAGAGAATGGATACTACATTATCTAATGCCCTTCTCTCCCGCTGCAGTACCTTCACATTACCACCCCTCACTACTGAACAGGTAACTGATACCTTAGTGCATGGGGGTGTATCTCGTGATGTAGCATCCGCTATCAGCCCATACTGCAATGGCAATGCACGCCTCGCATGGAGGAAGTTCGATAGTCTACTACTACTGAACCCTGACGCTACACCAGAGTGGATTGAAGGTAACTTGGCAGGGGGTGCTACTATTACTAGCCGTAACCTCATGTGGCGTAAGTTACATGAAGGGGATGTACAAGGCATCATGGCCTTAATCAATGGCTGGGCGTGTGATAGTGATACATTGATATCCTTACTGAAGGGTGATGTTGTAGAAGCTATGTGCACTAACCCTGCACCTATACAGGCTAAGGTATTGCGTGGCCTTATTAGTAGTAAGGATACAGACACTATGTACCTCCTCCTATCGTTCGTTGGTAAGGATGTATTGAATCGCTACACACCCGATAGTGATAGGCTTACTAGCGCTATACACGCTGATAATATAACCGTTGGCGCATTGGCCAATGTAGTTGCAGGATCTGCATGGTCACTATTAAGGGATAGGTATGCACTGCATATACACTAATAGACACCCGGAGTGGGTACTATATCACCTGAAGATGGCAGGTAGTAAGGGGCGGGTTATAGACTCTATTAAGGAGGTAGACCCGCCCTCTCCTTTTGGGGAGCAGCTAGTATACATCATGACCTCAGAGCCACCCTCACTGCCCCCTTGGGGTGAGCTCTGGGTATGCGGGGATAAGGACAATGATACACCGGACATAGATTACGGCAGGGATATCATCAGTAGTTGTCTCGGTATATTGGATAGAGAGCTATGTGCATGGTTACTTAAGAAGTATAGTGATTACCCTGGCGCATTGGAGAGATTACTACTCAAGCTTAAGGTAGTCGCAGTAGTTAAAGGGGCAGTCATTACTATACCTGACGTGATAGACCTAATACCTACCTCCGATGCCACCCCTTTCTTATGGGAGTACCAGAAGACTGTAGGGTCTGCACAAGGGTTGAAGTTATTACATGCCTCCAGTATCACCAATAGTGACCTGTGGAAGACGTACATGGTGGATAGTGGGCTCATGAAGTACCTGAAGGTTTATCACCCTCAGCTAGTATATAGCTTACTATCCATGAGGGTTGAGGTTGATAGGGGTATGCGTATATTAGATAGTGCATTACTATGGCACCTATCTACTATCAATGCCATGCTCTGACATATCACTTAGATTATGTGTTAGCATGGCATTATCGATGTGTAAACAATAGCTTAGAGCAATAAACAAATGTCTGATACAAACCTGACTAGCTTATTCTCCTTAGATGATATGATGGCTGCTATGGCCAACATTGAAGGGGTGCGCGATACACCAGCCCCCACAGCAGATGACCTCTATGAATCATCAGGTGGTAACTCCTACACTAAGTGGAGAATGCCTACTGATACACGCACTGCATTGGTGGCCAATAAGGTAGATGTATCTCGTGGCCCATCTATCTCGTTATCTAAGCCTGGTAACTATAAGGAGACTGAGAAGATGTACTCCGTAGTGAATGGCACCCCCACAGAAGTCTTTCCCACCACATTAGTGGGGGTGATGATTAATGTAGAAGTACGCCCATCACGTCAAGGTAATAGTGGGGAGGGCACTGCTAGTTCTGTAATTGGCATCTGCCGTGGTAATGAGTGCATTAGACGATTGCCATCCAATGAGACGGGCTTATTCGCTAATGTGTACGAATTCAATGAGAATAAGGATAGCCGTAATACTGCCCCTAGTAAGCAACTGACATCACTTAAGTGGATGCCTGTAACATCAGAGGGTGTACTACTAGAGGACCTTATCCGTGATGGTAAGTCTACTGCTATGGTACTGAACAAGGAAGGTAAGGAGGTAGTAGCTAGTTACGATAATCGTGGCATGGCGTACATGTACCTTACCCATGTTGGGGTGAGCGTTAAGTTAGCCTCGGATGCTAAGGGAGAGCCTATCATTCCTAAGATGATGAATAAGGAAGAGGCTATGCAGAACTTGGTTACTACCGAGCGACGGGTTGATAAGAAGGTGTTCAAGTCCTATAGCACCTTGCGCCTGTACCCCCTGAATGAATTGATGGATGAGGATGGTACACCTTTAGATGCAATGTTCGTAGGTCTGAACATGAGCAATAGCGCCATGAAGAGTGCTTATAATGAGGGCCTCGCGGGTGTGACACACTTACTCACTGCCTTACTCAATTGCCAGGGGTTGAAAGCACCTCTTGGCCGTACACTATCGGAAGCTGATGGTACTATCTTACGTACCATCAATGACATGGAGTTCTATAAGCGGTTATCTGCATGGACTACTGTAATGACCCTAGGTATGAAGAAGGTACAAGAAAGTACATTCTATAGTGTACCCCACTTCGAGGCCTTCGATGTCTTCGGTACTTCCATCTATGATGGTTATCAACATAAGACATGGGCAGATGCTCGTAATGGTAGCTCTTTGAATGTAACTTACTACAGTGACTATTTGAGAGAGCGTGTGAAGTACAACCCCGCTACCTCTGTTAAGGTGGGCCTGTGGGACAAGTCAGTACTTGAGGCGGGGTTTGATGCAGAGCCTGAGAAGTTCTTACTATCTGACCTAGCACCTGAAGTAATCCCCACACCCCGTAAGGGATACACTGATGTATCGTACCGCGTAGCACCTGCTGCAGAAGAGTACTTGGTAGAGGCTGATGAAGATGAAGGTGACCTGTACTAAGCGTTAGATGATTGATTGAGTACATGGGGCGGCCTATAATGACCGCCCCTTCTTTATGGGTAGAGACATGACAGATATAACTAATGACGGTAATAAGGTACAGGTACAATATGATGGGCATATAGCATTAGTGGACGGGGTAAATAATATCCCCTTATTCTTAGCACCATTCACTGATGCAGATACCGCAGACTACGATAAGGCCGGCCTTCCCACTACTACGACAGGTGAGCTAGTCTACTTACATACACAATGCCAGACAGGGGTACTTGTTCCTACTGGTCTATTAACTAAGGTACTCAATAAACCATACACTGATCGTGTAACTATTACACGTAAGACTGAGACTGCCGTTATAGAGCCCACGTGGGTTATGGGCACACACCTCAGAGACTATCAAGCTAAAGCTGTGAAGACCTCTCTACGTAAGAAGAGGGGCGTTATATCTATACCCACAGGTGGGGGTAAGTCACTCATCATTGAAGAGTTATGCAGAGCACTCAGACATGCACTAATACTAGTACCTAGTAAGTTACTACTGTATCAGATGCAGGAACAGTTGAAGGCCTATGATGTGGGGTTAGTAGGAGATGGGCACTTAGATATAGGTCACCTCATAACTATAGCCATACCCGATACCTTATATAATAAGAGGGCTGATGCCCTAGTTAGGGCGTGGTTAGGTACTATACCCACATTGATAGTGGATGAATGCCATACTTTCTCATGCCCTACGGGTGCTGTCATATCCTCTCTTATGAGGGGGACACAGTACCGCATAGGGTTATCCGCCACACCTGTCATGGATAACTTACTCGAAGGATTAATAGGGCCCTTAGCTTATGTAGTGGCAGAGCAAGACCTCATAGCTAGTGGGTATATACTCGCACCTACTATTGAGGTGGTATATACTCCTCCCCTTGATACACCTATACCGGCACACCTCCATAGGTGGTACATCTCCATGAGGGGTAATGGTTTCAACCCCGTACTATACCAGGCCCTATACAGTCACTGCATCTTACATAACAGTAGTAGGAATCAATTGATTGCAGATATGGCTAAGGAGTACGTGGATAGTGATAGAGGCCCCCTCATCATCATTGTACAGCGTATAGAAGATACCCCTGGGAAGAAGGATAAACATGGTAATGATGTAGATGGTAAGGTATCGCATGCCACTATCTTGGGGCCCCTACTAAAGGCTCGTGGCTTAGAGTATAGGACATTGTCTGGCACCTCTAAGAAGAAGGATAGACAGGAGATAGTATCTGGTCTAGGGGATGGCTCTATTAAGTTAGTAGTAGCGGGTGCTAATATCCTCAAGGAGGGTGTGAATATGCTACAGGTGACTGGTACCATCATCGCTGGTGCGGGGCGTGGTGGGGCGGAACAATCAGGCCTCATACAGCAAGCAGGTAGATTATTACGTGTAGCGGATAAGGCACAACCTACCCTATACATTATCAATGATGATTGCCACACCCTCTTCAGTAATCAGGCACGTACCCTCATTGATGCTTGCGTGAGGACGTACGGTAAAGATAGTGTACAGAACTATGTACCACAGAAGAAGACTGTAGAGTTAGTGCTACAACCTTAATAGGACAGAACAAACATGATGAAACTATACAGGACGGATGATGGAGATATGTATTTACTGCTTACAACAGGTAGGGATTGCTATACTATTGAGGAGATGGCAGTGTACCGGCCATTAGAAGACACAGGTGATACTAAGCCCGAGACTACTTGGTACATCGAGCCCCTTGTGGACTTCCTAGCTGGTAAGCATATCGTCGCCCTAGGTAAACTATCGGGTGATCAGATAGGTGCATTCAGTACTATACAGAATGAGAACTTATGTTCATTAGAGAAAGTACCAGTAGATTAGAGATGCCCATTAACATAGAGTACACAACATGCACATCATAGGACTATCTGGATTACCTAATGCAGGGAAGGATACAGCGGCTGATTACTTAGTACATACTTACGGGTACATTAAGTTGAGTATGGCGCACCCTATACGTGAACTAGTCTACACCCTGTATATGTTAGATAAGGAGTTGATGAATAATCGGTACTACGAGTCCCAACCACTATCAGAGTTAAGTGGGAAGACCATCAAGAAGGTACTTCAGACCATGGGTAGAACGTGCACAGAGATACATGATGCTGTATGGGTCAATAGTGTCTTGAGTGACTTAGACCCTGAGCAACCTTACGTTATCTCAGACGTACGCAGACCATGTGAGATAGACACTATCAAAGCTATGGGAGGGGTTGGTATTTACATTAATAGTAACCAACCCTTACCTAGCGATGGTCGCGATATGGCGCATGAGAGTGAGACACATCATGAGTACTTGGAGAATAGTGCAACCTACTACATAAATAATAGAAGTACTATTCAAGACTACTACAAGAAGATAGATAATGTACTTAGCTGGCTATAAGGAGAGGCATGATCACACAATTAAATATCAATAGGCACTTAAAGAGTGTAGGCTTAGACCCTACTGCAGCCGTGTGGGGGTCTATGTTAGACCTCACATACCTCATACCAGAGTTCCTTAGTAGGGGCGGTAGTTATGATTGCATGATGCTAACAGATGAGGACGAATACCCTCACACTATTATGCGTGTGCAGTACAGTGATAACTCATTACTGCTCAATCGTTTCGACCTCCGAGGTTATGCAGTTATACGCATCACACAAGGACCACCATCCTCACAGGATATAGGGCCTATGGTGCAAGTACATCCTGACCATTTAGATGCAGCCCTTTGCTATTTACTACAGGTACCGCACAGTGAACCATAACCATTACGACCCTGAGCTGGGTATAGCATCCGTCACTACCACTGAGGGACAGATTGTATACTCATTGCTATGTAACCCAGGGACACGCACCCCTGCCGTCAATGCCTCTACCTTAGCCGCATATAGTAGGAGTAGTAGATCTATACCTGAACTCCTAGCGTACCGTAAGGATAAAAGTATATCCGCTGAGGAGGTACTGGATAGAGTTATCAGTGACTATAATCATGACTCTGTGAGAGGGTTAGGCCACCTATCAGTGGCTATGGAGGGTATAGATTGTATTACCGCCATGCAGTTCTTCTACAATCATCACCTACAAGATGGACAAGAGAGGAGTACACGGTACCAAAACTACATTAAAGGGGGGCGGCAATATGCCCCCTACCCTATGAGTGATACTAGTCTTGGACTGTGTCCTACAGCAGTAGGCACTAGCACTACCGACAGTGCTTGCTACTACGAGATATTAGATTACTGGTTAGATGGGTACGAGTACTTCTACCCTTTAGTGAAAGACTACTTAGCTAATAGGTTTGAGGTTGATAGTAAACATACCGCGCTGGTACCGCGTACCTTAGATTGCGTAAGGTACCTCATACCAATGGGCGTGAGTACGTCTGTCGGCGCTATACAGAGTGGGAGGGAGTGGAGTAAGTGGATAAGTACCTTATCTAATAATATGCAGGCTGACCTATCTAATGCCCTCACCACTTTGATGAAACGTGGTTGGGATGGGTATGTACCAGAGGGCGATATCTTAATACGCTTGGGGAGTGGGGAGTCCGCTGATGTACTGGGTATGGTTAACGCTGTCTACGGGTGCAGACCATACTCTATAGAGCCCTGGGATGTGACATTACCTATAATTGAGAACTTCTATGTCACCACACCTGGTGGGGTTAATTACTTTAATGGGGCCGACCCATTACTAATACACCTACACTTACTAAAGCACCCATCCCGTAAAGCTGGCCCCCTACGCTGTGGAGATGAGTTACAGGGACTACTGGCTGCCTATAACTGGAAGAATGAGATAGGTCCCCTGGGATCTGGTAGTAATGTAGTGGTTCATGGTGTAGCAGATATAGGTACTATTAAAGACCTACAGAGACATAGAACACTACCCTCGTTCATACCATTACTACATAGTGAGATGAATATCAGTCAAGACTTACAGGGTGAGTCATATACAATACACCCATACTTAATAGGTACACCTATAGGGCAGGAGATGTTAGCGTATATGTCTGTGGGGTATGAAAAGATAAGACAGTGGATGCAATATTTGAGACTATCATCTGTGGTATACCAGTCCTCTAAAGAGTACCGTGAGCGTGATACGTTAGAGAGTAGAACCATTAAGAACCTACTTCCACATGGTCATGTCACACCTTACATATTCTATGGCACGCCCTATACCTTCATGGGGTACGTAGCTGACCTCAGATCTAAACCAGGTGGGCACATGGCATACCGATTACTGGCGCAAGCATGGGCATGTGAGATTAGTTACCAGTGGCCTTCATGGGGTTGTAAGCTACCGCCCATGCCAACATTCTCACGGGATGAATTCATCGATAGAACTTAACGTGACTACAAGACACACAGATACATTTAACCCGGTAATTCCTGGCCATCCAGTATGAGCGTACCCTCACTAGACTCACCATCTGCTAACTTCAATAAGGTGGACTTAGGGAATGGGGTCATCCTAATCTTCAGTTATAGATCACTAATAGCTATAACTGTACAGGGTGTGACATTCCTATCCAATGAGTGCGTAGGGTATAGTAATACTACCACCAGACATATATCTACCTTAAGGCGGACTATTACCGTCAGCCAACAACTATTCAAGGAGATTACAGAGACATGTTTAATCCGACCCCATCCCCAGACCAGCAACTGGCTATTACAGCTATCAAACAAGGGGAGCATAGGTACAATCATTTAGAAGGGGGCCCTGGGTGTGGTAAGTCTTTTGTAGTGAAGACATTACATGATATGGGGTATCCATTAATTAAGACATCCACTACTGGTATCTCTGCCATCAATATAGGGGGCACTACCATCAACTCCTTACTAGGGTACTTCGATAGTGCAGACATGCGTAAGAAGCATGACAGTGGTCGCATATATGAAGCCCTGCGTACACATGTGGGGAAGACTATAGGGGTAGATGAGACGAGTATGTTATCTGCTGCACAGCTACAGATCATGATGTTAAATAATGAGCGTCTGTATGAGAGTACTGGCGCATGTGTGAACTTCCTATTGATAGGTGACTTTGGACAACTACCACCAGTGAAGGAAGAGCCTGCCTTTGAGAGCCCTTTATGGAAGTATGTACATACCTATAGCCTAACTCATGTACACCGCACCACTGATAAGGAGTTCATTAATGCCTTACGCCACTTACGTGTGGGGGATGCACGCACCGCTGTGCACTACTTCAATGACCTAGGCTTCCATAGTGATATTGATATGTCCTTTGAGGGCACTACCCTATACTCTTTGAACTATGGGGCGCAAGTACATAATGAGTACTCCCTCAGTCAGTTACAGGGGGAGTCTATGTATTACTACCCTATAAAGGAGGGTGACCCATTACCTGAGTGGAAGAATATACCAGACCCATTAGAGTTGAAGGTAGGGGCATTAGTCATCTTACGTAGTAACCAGTGGGATATGGGCTATGCCAATGGTGATCAAGGTTATGTCGTCAGTATGGGTAGTAATGTAGTGACTGTAGACTTATTGAGAGGGGGGCGAGTGGATGTGGCTATGACTGCCATTAGTCACAAGACATCCACTAAGAGGGGTCGTATTACCTTCATGCCCATCATCCTCGCGTACGCCCTCACCACGCACAAGGCACAAAGCCTATCCATAGACCACTTACAGGTGGTATTAGATGACCCTAATGCCGATGGTAATCTACGCTTCATGGGCAGGTGTCATGGCATGGCATTCATGGCCATCAGTCGCGCTACTACACCCAACAACTTACGTATAGTAGGTGACAGGCACTCATTCATACAGGCCTGTTACTGTGATAAGAAGTACCTCCCATATATCCAATGACGTAAGTGCCGTAGGCCACGACTGCCAAAGAGGGTGAGCGACCCTTGGGGAGGTATTATTTAGAAGGAGCACCCCCCCCAGTAGGGGGCATTAATGGCCTATCTGTAGAGGGTGGGTTCTTAAATATAGTCTTCTGATGGTTCCAGTAATTATAGAACTCACTGCCTATGAATCCTGTAATACTTGTGATTAGTAATAGGATGATAGCCTGTATGACATTGAGCTTCCATCCATAGTTGGCTAGCTCCTTAGCATTCAATGCGTCCTTCCTATTACTTTCATTGAGTTGTATATCGTCTATCACTAAACCCAACTCAAAGGATGCCTTATTAGCACTCTGTATGTGTTCGTAGAGGGTAGTATCTATATCCTTGCTGTTACTTCTAACATCTGCTACAGTATCCTTTAACTGTTGTACACTGACCTCAATGGATGTTATACGTGTCATAATGGCGGGCTGCCCATTACCTTCATATATGATGCGCGATAGTTTACGTGTCTCATCTATTAGTAGGGAGAGGCGGTTATCTATACTAGATATGGCTATGGAGTTATTCACCACCTCTGATAGGAAGGGTTTCAGAGCTACTAAAGCATCTTTTAAGTTGGTATTATCCATTTAACCCACTCCCCGCCTGTGCATTATCTATTATATTATCGAATACTCTTTGGGAGTCAGTGACGACCTTCATAGATATACCAGACTTAGGTAAGCCTACAGATATTAGTGAGCGTATATATGACCCCCTGACAGATGCGTTATTCAATGTAATCCATAACTGCTCACTGTCAGGCTCTAACCTACCTTTATAGAAGTACCCCTGCGCTCCCATGCGTAAGGCTTCCAACTCTATATCCCTATCCGCAATGGCAGTGAATACCACTACTGTAGGGTATTCACCAGGGTGATTGGCCATTACACTAATCAAGGGCGCTAGTATTGATGTGGGGTTAGAGTCTGGCAGTAGTAAGTCTAGTAGTATTACATCATATTTATGGGCCTCTAATAGCTTCATTCCTCCTGTCAGTGTACTAGCTACATTTAATGTGTAGTGGTCTTGTCTATGTAGTAAGGCTTCTTGTACCAACATCACATCACTCTTACTATCCTCAATCAACAATATACTTAAATTACTCATCGGAACCCTCTACCTACGCTATCTTATTGATATCTAACCACCACTTAAATGTGGAGCACATGGTCTCAAACAATTGATCTACATCATATGGCTTAACAATGTAAGCATTAGCACCTACTTTATAGCACCTATCTATATCACTGGGGTTAGAGGAGGTAGAGAATACTACTATAGGTACCTGGGACTCTGTCTTCTTTATGAGGGTTATTACTTCACACCCCCCTACGCCAGTTAAGTTTAAGTCTAGTAACACTAGTCTCAAGGGCGTGTCACTATGTTGTAGTGCTAACCTAGCCCCTGCCCAATCAGTAACTATCTGCACCCCTATATCTACCCCACAATCCTTTATAGCTTCCTCGAATAGGTGTGCATCAGTTAAGCTATCTTCTATGATTAATATCCTTTTAGTGTTCATGTCGTTTGATACTCACGTGTACAGTAGCACCACCACCAGGTGTAGCAGTGACCCACGCACTACCTTGATGTATGTGAGCTACCTTCTCTACTATCGCTAAGCCCATACCAGTCCCCTCGAACTTACTCTGTGCCCTCTTAAATGGTCTGAATATGGCTAGCTCCATACCCTCCGGTACACCCACACCATGATCTGCTACAGAGATAACCCAATGTGTGTCTGTTACAGTATGCGTTATCTCTATAGGCGCCCCCTCACCAAACTTAATGGCATTAGATAGTACGTTCTGTAGGCATGCTATTAACTGCACCTCATCACCCCACACTTCTGGGAATCCATTGGGGTCGTACATTATAGTGGGGCATACATCAAACACTAACTTACCGGATAGATTCCTTAGTGCCTTCATTAATACATCTGATAGGGGTGCCCACTTCATAGACTTAGTCTTAGACCCCAAGCGTGAGTACTCTAATAGGTCAGTTAGTAATTCACCCATCCTCTTAGACGCATCTATTGCTGTATCCACGTAATGTAATGCTGCTAATGATACCTCACTCCCATGTCTCTTCTTCAACAATCCTAAGAAGGATGTGATAGTGCGTAATGGTTCTTGCAGGTCATGACTAGCTATGCGCGTGAAATCTTCTAACCTCTTAGTGATGACTGCTAACTCTGTTATATCTATTAATGTGGATACAACCATAGGCTCTAAAACATTATCACCAGGTACGAATAATCTATGCACAGTAAAGTATCTATCCTTACCTTTACTGGATAAGGATATCACTGTCTCCCCAGTCGCTAGTACACTGCCCTCCTCTTCTATAGAGGTTGCGGGGAAGTAATCACCCCACTCTACCTTACCCACCATATCCTTGGGGCTAGTATACCCAGCAGCCTCAGATAGTGCCTTATTCACTAATATAAACTTACCTGTATCATCTTTTATTCCTAGGTATACGGGCGTACTATCGATGACCTTCTGCAGTAACATCTTACTCTTCTTTATCTTAGAGTGTAATGATATATTCTCTACAAGAGCTTCCTTCAAGAGGCTCCCACTTATGTGTAGGGCGGTAGTCTGTAGTAATGACTTATCATCGGGGCTCCACTTGCGCGGGCTATTGATGTTATGTACCCCTACCACGCCCCACACAATCCCCAATACCTTTATTGTGGAGTATAGGTATGACCGTACGCACAGACTATCCACGAGTGCCCTATGAGTAGTGGAAGTGATGGTATCCTTATCCTCTAATGACCAGTACTCTTCGTCTAATAGCGAATCCATTACAGTACACTGCTGCCAATTTATAGTAGGGGGGGTACTACCTGGTATAGGAGCACCCGATGATGCTATAAATGTACCACCAGTATAATCCTCAGTGAATTGGAATACCACCGCCCTATCCGCACCTATAGTCGTAACTAAGTTAGATAAGGCCCATTCATAATTATTACCTTCTTGCATATACACCTCTCGCACTATGATTACATTATGGCAGTGATTCTAGTACATCGGATATGTCCAGCATCTATGATGCAGTATGACCGTTAATTATAGAGATTTAGTACGCCGCCCCCTACAATAAATACCATGGATCCCAATACACTCGCTCGCCTCAGTGAGATACACGCGCACAGTAAACTCACAGATCTAATCCCTACATTAAAGGTAGGCTCTAATAATTGCCCCTACTGTGCCCGCCCTAGCTTCTCTTTGAATAGTAAAGGGCTAGGGTGGTGTTACTCCACTAAGTGCCCCAGTCATGGGAGGGTGGTAGATGTCGTACACCATTACCGGTGGGTACATAATATGTGGGGTAGCGGTAGTTTCTATCAGGCAATGGATGCACTGGAACAAGAGTATGGCTTATCGACTACCAATGAGTATATGGATGTGAAGATATCTATATTGGAGGAAGTACTATCTATATACCAATCATTACTACATAGTGGTGAGGGGGTACATGCTATGGCTTACCTGAAGTCTAGAGGGTGGACTGATAAGACTATTGCGTCCGCTGGTATAGGTTACGCCCCCCACGCACAGACATTAATCAGTTATGGCTTAGATATTACTAGCTTACAGAACATAGGGTTACGTTCTACTGAAGACTCCGAAGGTAGGGACTATATGGGTAAACGTATCATCTTCCCTATTAAGGATATTAGGGGGAAGGTGGTACATCTAACAGGCCGGTATATCTACAACATACCTTTACGTGAGGATGGGGAGCCTATGTTCCCTAAGTGGAAGCACACTAAAGGCTCAGGGCTTACAACTATATCCCATTACCTAGTCGGGGAAGAGCACATTACCTCCTATAAAGATAGGGGTAATCCTTACGTGTACCTAACTGAAGGGTACCCTGACACCCTATCCCTACATAATCTATCATTGCCAGCCCTAGGTACATTAGGCTTGCAGGGATTGCTGCACCATTACCATAAGCTAGAAGGGTTCGAGGAGATCATATGTATATATGACTCTGATGTACATGCAGATGATCACCCCTATTACGCGGGTGAGTATAAGTCGTGGAGGGTAGTCATACCGCAATTGATTGAGCTACAGACGTTACTGCCACATGCAATGATAAGTATATGTATATTACCTACAGAAGGTTCGCACATGGTAACTAACAAACTATTCACCTCCAAAGACATCAATGAGTACACATTAGGCACCGGCTGTAATGGTAGGTCATTCACTGCTATGGTTGAGAGTAGAAAGATATCCTTGGTAGAGTACCTCATTGGTAAGTATGGGCGCGACCTATCGTGGCATAAGAAGCTCACACAGTTAGTGACGGCTACAGGTCGCGGTAAAGAACTACTGCAATCATATGTCCCCTCATCTATGTCCCCTTTAGAGTATGTACTAGCTATATGGGGAGCTTGAAGTATGCTGTGTGGTTAGAAGGGGCCTACGATGACAATATAATTCTCCCCCTAATACTGATTGGTGTAGAGACTGTAGATGATGTAGTAGTGTCCTCAATGCACTACACCCTATGGTCACAAGATAAGGCCACTGTAGAAGAGTACGTAGACAGATTACATAAGGTTATGGGGTGGGATACTAATGTACTCTATGACCCCACAGCACTCTCAATAGCTAAGAAAGGGGGGAAGTTATTGAGAGGTGCTTACATTAGCTTATGGGATCAGCTATTCCCTACCTTACACCTTGAGAGGTACGGATGTAATAATAGGCGCAGGCTTAGGGAACTCATAGCGGCTATGCCCATACCCCCACCCTTTATAGCTCACAGCCCCTAGATCAGTTAATACATACACGCACAAAGATATGAATAACTTAATAGCAGACGTATTGAAAGCATTACCGGCTGGTACTAATCTAACGACTACCTTGATGGTAATAGATTACATACTATGTACCACTCCCGTATCAGTAGGTGAAGAGGTAGAGGTGTTAACCCATGTACTAGATATAACTAAACTACTGAGATTAGAGTGGGGCCCTGTATTCACACCCGATATTCTGGCATTAGCATTAATGGGGCAAGTGCCTACAGCTACTGGTAATGTAGATAAAGGTATCGCTACCACCCATAAAGGTATCTGTAAGAAGAGAGCCTCCCTCTACAATGAAAAGGAGGCTGGTGTATGTACTATGGCTGAAACTGTACGCGCTACCTTTCTACGGGAGTGTTAGCAACGCTAGGAATGCTTCCTCGCTGTCCACTCGGAGAGGGGACAAGAGCATCCTGCGAGGAGGGAGCGCAGCAACCTAACGACTTTAGTGGGTGAACTTGTAGCAAGTGGTACCACCCCAAGCATATAGCATCTGCTAACCCATCCTTCTTCCTACCTCTAGCCCCTGTCAGTACTGCTTCTGGGAATAGGGTATTAGCTAATGTCCACGTCCTAGCCTTTGTATCCTTAAGTGGTGGCACTACTGGATTACCTATTACCTCTTTCACCTTAGATAACCATACAATAGGCTCTACTAATGTCAAGGGCTTATCAGAGCCTAATGCTATACATGCCTCTAACTTACCATACCCTCTAGCATGATTCCATGTACTCATAGCAGAGTTACCACGTCTACACCTCTGTACCTCTAACACAACCTCATCATAATGTACCTCTTCTAACCAATGTATCAATGTCTGCAACCCCTTCGCAGTGTCTAAGTTAGGCATATCAAATACCTCTACTAAGGTAAACATACCTCTGAAGTTAATTGATATATGAGCTATGCCTCCCTTAGCCCCTGGGTCTATTGCTACTACCGTCCTATCACCTAATGCAGGCACTGCCCCCTCTTTATGTACTGCCATATGTTTTACTACTAAATGTAGTGAGTGTGTTATACTTATAACATAACACATTCCGCATACCTAATGCAAACATTAACCTCCCCAAAGACTGTCTTAGCTAATCCCATCATATCCACTAAGGATATACCCAGGGATCAATACACTTACTATTCTGTCAGTAGATTACAGACTTACTTGAAGTGTGGTGAGGCATACCGCTTACAATACATAGAGAGACAGAAGAGAGAGTACACATCCTCATACTCCACAGTCGTGGGTTCACTAGCGCACAATGCACTAGAGATGTACTTTTTAGGTAAGGGTACGGTAATAGATATGTTTGAGTCTACCTCTGAGGCTTGTCTCATTGACTTGAACCTTATAGATGGTAATGATGGGGATATATATGCTGACCTATTGCGGTACGCGCATGGCGTGCGCTCCCTATATGAGAGGGCTTCTATATCCTATACTGGGCCTAACCCTATACGCACTGCTAAGGGGGATGTGCCATCAGTACCACAATCGACTACTGCGTGGAAGGATGCTATGGCAGGCTTGGGTCAAGGTATGCTGAAGGATGGTTTAGATGCCCTATCTATAGGTAAAGGGCTCTCATTCTCACTATGCGATGCCTATGCTGAGGCGTATGCTCTAATGACTAAGTACGTGGTACCTGAGTTAAATGTACTGTATGTCGAGCTAGGATTATCTAAGTATGATGAGCGTATGATAAATCCTGTCCTATTGCCTACTGAATACGGTGGCGGTAAGGGGATACACTTATCAGGCTCTATCGACTTAGTAGCCATGTACAATGGTAAGCTATCTATTATAGACCATAAGACCTCTGCTGGAGCGCCACCTTCCCCAGATGAAGTATCTACTAACCCGCAATTGTTAGCGTACGCATGGGCGTATGAGCAACTCACAGGGCACGTTGTAGAAGGTGTAGGTATCAATCACGTACGCTCTGGTAAGCTTATATGGTCACCACCCAGTACGCACAAGGACAAGGTGCTATCATCATTACTGGGGGTGCATAAGGCTATAGAGGCTGATTACTTCCCCCTACACACACCCTCTGAGTATGACTCACCCTGCACTAAGTGGTATGGTAAGGAATGCCCCTTCAAAGTACAATGCTGGGGTTGTGATTAAATAGATGGGTACCCTACAACCTATAATGTAGGGGGCGCGGAGCTATAGTTCAGATGGATAGAACAGGACATTCCTATCGTCAAGGTCGCAGGTTCGAGTCCTGCTAGCTCCATTAACAATAAGAACGTACTATGACTAAAGATGGCATATATAAGGTCACTACAGGACAATGGGATCACAATAATAAGTATAACTCCCCACAAGGGCCCGCAATTGTAGATGGTAAGCAACTACAGGCATGCGGTAGAATCATAGAACCAGGCGACTCCTTAAACTCTATGCCACCCCCGGGTACCTTAGTGTATATGTTAGGGGTGCCTATTATACCAGATGGTATCTATAGGTTAGCGGATACTATTACATCCAGTGATGATTAACTTATTGAGGTGATGACATGATTACTCCAGGCCCTACACTGTCTGACCCTAATACAGTCCCAGACACTATCAACACTCTTACAGCGCCATCGGTACCTGAGTACATCTACATACCAGAAGATGTGGATGGTGATGACCTATCAGGTGGTACCAATATCTACCTATATGATGATTGATACGCCTATAGGTGCTGTACTCATCCCAGATGAGACAATTACTTACCAACCAGCACGCCGCATACCACGTATAACAATTGATGTACAAGTAATCACAGGAGCTATTATCAGTGGATATAAAGGACGTCCAGCCAGAACTAAGGCGACTGTTTAAAGATATGGGTCGCAATGAACTACAGTCATTACAACAGCTACTCAATACTATGACAAGTAGTGCCGTGGGCCACGACCCTTCTTGAGTGGGGTGATGAAGCTAGTACATACCGCTATCAATGCAGAGCTAGAAGATATTAAGACAACCGATGTACGTGATATGTTGACCACCCTATCAAGGAGTACAGTCTAGCAACGCTGGGAGCGTAGCGACCTACTCTCCACACATACATAAGGATTACCAGTAATGGATTCAATAAGTAAAGAAGGGCTACTCAGCCTACTACAGAGTAAGGTCATGACACAGGATGAGATCATTGCACTAGTACAATCTATGGCCCCCTTAGAGCCTGATAAGACCATACTCAATGGTTACTACGGTAATGTAACTCCCACCCTGGGATTACTGGGTACAGGGCCCGATTACCAGTACACAGGACTATTCCCAGGGTGGCTGGGGTAAACATACGACGGACCCTATAATAAAGGGCCCGTCGCTATATTCAATAGAGATAATTGTATAGGACTATGCTGCGGGCATTATGGCCTTAATGATGGCACCCTTCTCCTTTAAGCGCCTCATTATCCTCTGCTGTGCGGATGGGCTCTCCATCCTTATCTCCTGCAGTATGATGTCTGCTAGCTCACGGTACGTATTCATCTGGTGTAAAGCCTCTATCACTTGCCTCGCATCCTTGACTGAGGAGCGTATCTGCCCTATAGCCGCTAACTTCACCTCGTACCTAGTAGTCTTAGCTCTAGAGAACTCACTCTCATCGGCCGCCTCTACCTCCGATAATGTGGTCTGTAACATCATCAATATATCTTCCATACGACTCTTGGTATCGAATATGGATAGGTTGGTCATGGTACTCCTACGCACTACCCCCGATTGTTCATAGGTATTGATCCACTTCTGTACCTCCTGACCACTGATCTCCATACCAGTCTGTGTGTGCACTGCGCGAGCTATCGCTGATGTATCCATGCCATCACAGTACATTGATAGCACCGCCAACCCACACCCCAATCTATCTATGGTATGGACATCATTTAATGTTAACCCCCCTTCTACTGGGGTATCCATGGACGTAATAATGTCATCTATATCTTCTAACAATGTCACCACTGTGGGGACACCTACTAATGACTTACTCAATAGGTAAGCCTTCAATCGCCCCTTCCACTGCACCAGTGCAGACGTTATTGTATCACTCATAATAGTCATTAATATAAAGGGTTACTACCTTTGGGGTACGTGTATACAGTGTATGACCCCAGTAACCCTAAGTCAATAGGTGGTAGTTCCCCATCCCCTACATCACCATTGAGTGCCCAATTGAATACCATATTGAGGAACTTATCCCAGTTCCTGCGTAAGGTTGATGGGTCAGTATTCTTATACCTAGCAATACTATTCTTGGACATACTGGATGCCCTCCACATATGCTCTGCTAAGCTAAATAAGTGCGGGTCAGTTAAGTGTATCTTCCTTATTGCTTCCTTCAAGGCTGGCTTCTCTACTATATAATCTTTATATGTCCAGGGGGTTGTGGCACCGTAATGACTATACTGATCCCTCATGTAGATAAGTAGTGACTCCCTCATCTTCTTATCAGAGGTAATGGGTAACTTACAGTACCCTCTGAGGTCAGAGATATTACTACCAGTCAATTCATGTGGTAACTGTAGTAGTACGTTCTCCATCCACCTATCACACCGCCTCTTCAATGTGGATGGGTCTATGTTATAGGCATTAGATATATCGTCCCTACTGCGCGCAGTGCGCCACACATACTCCGCCAATCTATGCCCCGACCTATTGTTCTTATATACAATACCAAGGGCTGACCTCATCTCTTCGCTAGTGATAGTCACTGTACCGCAAGGTACATCTACTACCCAATCATTACCCGTAGCGAACCCTGATCTTAGGTACGTCTTCAGGTGATCATATATCGGATTAGGGCTCGGCATTCATTACTTCCTATTACATTGTCGTGTCTCTATACCTCCATTTCTATCAATATGGTGAGTGTGTTATATGGGCGTGTATGCTTGATGTGGGCACTGTGGTTAGTTATCCCATGAGCTACGTTAAGGCGCTATGCCCGGGGTATGCGACGGCTTGTATTACAACATCCATGAAGTACACATTCAATGGGCTGTAAGTCTTCTTTACCACAACCTTCTGATTGGTAGTAGACCGGGCCTTATCTACCATCAGAGGGGCAGGCGTGGGGGCCTGTATACTACTAGGGTGCGCTGCTGGTAAGTTCACCTTTAAGGTCACGCCCTTCGGTGTACCATCAGATACTGCCTTCTTAATGGATGCAGTAAGAGTAGCGACTGCCTTCATATCTACTTGCTCCCTAATTGATAGGGTAGTCCCAGCCACTGCACTGGGGGCCATAATAGCAACCACCCTATCATATGAGGCTTGTATGTGCCTCCTCTCCTCCTTGAGGATGACCTCCTTATTACTGGCAGATGATAGTATAGACCTCCATATGTACTGCCCTATGATGGTCTGATTATGTAACTGACCACGTAACTTAATCTCAGAGGAGATCATATTATCTACTACAGAGTCAGGTCTCAGTGCACTATTGGTGGGGGCTGTAGGGCTGTACCCATATATGGATGGGTCTACGATAGATGATGCTACCCTATCCCCCGTGTAATCCATATTGAGCTCTATAGTCTTCTGGAACTCCCACTCTATCGCTTGCTGCGCTGTACCTACAAAGAATGGACTATCTGAACCCATAGGGTTGGTATACCCCTGCAACCACGTACCCCTCTTAGTAGCAAGGAATCCCTCCCCTATCATAGGCACATCTTTAGTAGCCCCCGATAGGGTGGATGTAATCTTACTCCATACTCTCTGCATCCCCTTCGGGTCTAGCGTCCCCCATAACCCCATTACTAAGGCACTAGTTAAAGCTACACCTCCCGCTATAACTGCCCCACCCGCTATCGCAGCAGCACCGGCCCCTAATCCTAATACACCCGCTATACCCGCACCAGCAGCCATTACTGCCCCACTACCCGCCACATACGATAGGCTGGCTATAGCACCCCCTAATGCAATACCGCCTATCGCACCACCTAACATAGCTACACCTGTGGCACCTGTCTTCTTACCTACTGTGTCTACAGTATTGGCTAATGTATTTACAGACCAATCAAATACCTTAGATACCCCCTTAGCAGTCGCTGTCACACCTGTAGTTATCGCAGTGCCGGCACCCCCTAATCCTTTACCTATTGCAGACCCTGTATTACTAACCCACCCATTGACTGAATCTTTTATACCCTGCGGTGCTAGTAAGTTAACTAGACCGTACGTGGCTGTCCCTATCGCACCTATAGCTAATAATCCTAGACCCACTAAAGAGGCAATACTACCGAAGGTTAACCCTACACCTCCTGTAATTAATGCCCCCGCTAATCCAACCATAACCCCTATACCGGCTACCAACTTACCGCCTACAAACATTACGCCAGCCATCACACCGGCGGATAGTAAGCTCATAGCCCCTACATACCCAGCCTCTTGTGCTAACTCCTTCTGCTCCCCTGTTGTATAAGTGGAGTCGGGTGCATAAGCTTCTGCCGCCCTACCGAATGCCCCCCATATATCAGTGGCCTCGAATAGACTGAACACTGAGAATAGTGTCTCTGTCAGAACCCCTGCACCTTTCTGTACCTTCCCCCAATTGGTAGGCTTACTCCTCCTAGCTCTCCACTCTGCATCAGACATACCGCCACCTATACCACGGGGTGTTGATGATACACCCGGCCCCATCCTCCTACCTGGTTGTGTGGTAGCGTGGGGCGTGGCATTATGACCCATATCTATACTCTCACCCAATAGTTCCTCAAACCTATCCGCTACATCTAAGGGCAAGGGTGTCGCCATACCTGCCCATTCATGCCTCATCTTCCCTAGGGGCCCGCCCTTATCTCTTAGCTTATCCAATGCCCTCTGCACTAAGTGGAGTATCCCATCCTCATCAGTCTTCACCGCCCCCTTATTCAACTTCAATAGGGAGCCTGACTGGTGTAACTCGCTCTCCACTACCTCCCTTATTACCTTCTTTATCTCATCCTTATAGGTGCCCACAGGGTCTAATAACTCTACCCCCGTGGGTGTTACTACTGTATTGTATGGCTGCATACCATCCGCAAACCTATTCGCTATAGATGCCTGGAACCCCTCCCCATAAACACTTCCCCATGACTTAGGGTTCGCTACTATCTGCTCTATAGGGGCATTAGTGAATATCGATAGGAATGGTACCCTATACTCTACTACATCCTTACCAACTAATACCTTACTAACTAGAGATGTATTGTCTAAGGCAGTGAAGTACCTATCAACTACATCCAATACTGGCGATGATATCTCATCTACTAATGTACTGACCCGCATAGGCTTACCGTGTACATTAGTCACGGCATTAGTAACTTGCTGTAGGTACGGTTGTGTCCTCATGTAATCACCAAATAGGACACCATTAGTCTTCAAGGAACTATTGATGGCGTCTTGCGCTATCTCTACAATCTGGTGTACCTTAGCAGGTGGTAATATCACAGCACTCTGTGCCACACCCCTAGTAGTGACATTATCCGTAAGGTGTGGGTTTATTGAGTACATCGCCCCATGCTTACCCTCACTTATCGTATATAGGTTATGGGGGGTCAATTGTGTACCGGCAGGGGATACTACTCTCGCCACCCTATGTGGGTATATCTCGTACTCACCCACCTTCCTACGTAAGAACCAATCCCTAGAGTAATGTTTATCTAATGCTTCCTCTATGGCATTCACTTCCCTATTCAAGAAGAACCCACCTACTGATGCAGCAGCAAACATACCCAATGTACCTACTGCTGTCAGCCCTACTGTATACGCTATAGGTGTAGGTAGTACCCCTAGTAACATACGAGCGGGTGTCCATAGGGGACTATCCGTTAAGGATGTCTTACCACTTATACCAGTTGCTACTTCATCCTCAATCCACTCCCCTTGCGCTAGCGGGACAGTGTCATCCCTCAGACCATTCTTACTCACACTGAACGCTTTGATACCATGTATGCGTACCTCCCTCATCATATTCCCGAAGGTACTACTTATTAACTTACTACCCGTGAGTATCGCCCCCATTAGACTACTATCCATACCGTTATAGGCTGGATTCATATCCTCCTTCAACATGGCCGATATTAATGACTCAGGGGGCTGATGCGCCATCTGCTTAGTGACCGCTTGCCTATGTGATAGTGCGAGAGCTATCAAAGGATCCTTAGCAGCAGCCGATAAGGCACCCGCACTAGGGACACTATACTTTCTAGGCTTAGCTAAGGGTTGCATCTTGGCAGTGTACGAGAGTATACCTATAGATGCCCTCCTCAAATGGGCCTGAGTTATTGGTACATTCTCCTTAGTCAATGTCTGTAACTCCCTCATGGCATTGACCATATTGAAGTGTAAGTCCTGACTAGTACCTATTGAATTGAAGAGGAATGATGCGGACATAGAGTACGTGGCAGTTGATAGGTCAGCCCCCGCCCCTTGCACCTGTAAGTATGGCGTCACTCTATCCCCAAACTCGCCCCTCCTCAATGTCACACCACCTAGTACCTGCACCCCCACGAACGCATTGGGGGCATCGAATACTATTAACTCTGACATCTGCTTCCATAGTGAACTGGCAGTAGCCCCTAACTCTTTGCTACCCTTCAACATCTTCCTATTAGTTAGGAGATTGATACCACCACCCTCTTTAACGTACTGCTTCGCTAATAGGGACTCCTCATTAATAGACCTATCAGTGCCCGTAAATAACCGCACTGTATCCCCTATGGATCTCATTAGGCTATTGCCACCATCTAAGTGGTCATATAACCTATCCATACTATCTTTACCCATAGATGCAGTAACTAACCCTACACCTAATGCTACTGCCCCTAATAGAGTCGCACCCTTTAATGCTCTCCTAGGTAATAGGTCAGGTAATAACTTCAACGATACACCTATACCGCGCCCTTTCGAGACTACTGTATCGAGGGCCGTCTCAACTTCCTGGCTTATGTTGGGGGTTATCTGTACCGCCTTATGTATCTTATTATCGTATAGAACCTTCGAGGCATTATGGTACTCCTGTAAGTTACTGGCTAGTGCATCCCCACCTATATCGTGACCCCTCCTCAAGATTGTATCTATATCCTTCTCTAAGTGCGATGCCTTCCACTGCAATATACTCTCCCTCGCTTGCGCCATTATATTATCTGTAGGGGCCGGTCTCTTCCTACGTACTAATCTCATGTACTCATCTACTGTATCCCCGGCACTCTTCCCCATGCCACCGTACATCGTCATGGCAGCAGTACTTACAGTTGCATACATCGCCACTGTCATAGCCCTCTGATATGTCCACCCCCCTGCCTCTAAGTTGGGGATGGCACCTGTCGCATCCGTTGGTGCCTTGTACCCTAATATAGGTACCCATGAGGGGAAGTACTCGCCCTCTAACTTGCGTGTGGATTCAGCATTGAATGCAGCATTACCTCTCTCCTGGTACCCAGACCATGAGGGGGGTTTATCCATACCTATAGCTATACCGAATGTAGATGATGTGAATAGCGTCCCCAATGTGGCCATAAGCGCTAGCACACCCGCCCCCCTACCTATTACCTTCTTCAATGTATTAGGTAATGGGATGCGTGGTCTCCCCATACGGGATATAATGCCAGCCCCTAAGCGGCTCTCCTTAGTTAGGGCCGCTGCCATATACAAGCCACTCCCTGCTACTGCACCTATTACACCACCGGTAGTAGACCCCGCCTGCGATGCGTAAGGGTCTGTAGGACTAGATGACATCACCGCACCAAGGGCACTACCTGCTGCCGCCCCTAATACACCCCATATTAGGGCCCGACCTATATGTCTACCATAGAATGATGGGTCAGTTAATGCGGAACGGGTACCTATTGTTGTAGGTGTCTGCAACATCCCCTGCGCTATAGATGATGGGGATTGTATCGCAGGCATTACCTTCGGCATGAATGCCTTACCAGCAACCATATAATCTACACCAGTCATTGACATACTGATGCGTAAGGCACTACTCGGTAGTATTAGGGCCGTATCCGTTAAGGCAGTCACTACCCCACGTATCCCTTTATCCCACCCCCCATCTAACATGTTCTTCATGAATGGGGTACGTGTTGCCAGAGACCGTATACCCGCCTGTGCTAGGTTAGCAGTCCCTGTTATCAATCCTAATCCAGTGAGTGTCGTCAGTATTGCTGTACGTACCGTAGAGAAGTCACCCATAAATGTCCCAACATTAGGGTCTTCATTCAGGGCCAAACCTACAGTCCCCCTAGCATCCCTTGTGACCTTGAATGGTAATGGTATGGGGATAGATATACCCGTTACAATAGGGCCCTGTATACCTACAGAGTAATAGGATGTACCCATAGTCCTCATAGACCCATCTTCATTATAGGTCGCACCCTTTATACTCTCCGCCATGAACATCTGCAGGTTAGGGAGTACGGCCTGCTTCGCTATGACCTGTGTACCTCCTCTTACATAGCCTGGTTCCTGTTCCTTACCACGTAAGGTCTTCATCCACCCCATCGCATAGTAAGCGCCCATTAACTCAAGGCGTGAAGCATCCCCCGCCCTCGCCCTATCCTTCACCCTTTTGACGTACGTTGTCATGTCTGCGAGTATAGTGCCTTCCTTCTTATTCACTGTCTCCCAATCATCCCTCCCTACCTTCAGGAATGATGTGAACATACCCGCTACTAATCCCAACCCACCTCCTATAAGGGCCCCTGCCAATCCCCTCCTACCCTTACCACCTACTGCCTTACCCACACCTACACCCACTAATCCCAATGCTATAGGGTCTAATGTACCCTCTCTACCTTCTCTCATTGAAGATGTCACGGTACCTATGGCCGCACCTACTACTGCCCCAACTATCGTACCTAATACGATACCCTTACCTCCCATCGTGCGTCCTAGTATACTGCCGGCAGCTACTGCCCCTAATGACCCAAGGACTGTACTATCTAATGTCCCCGATGATGTCATACTCCTTGAGGTATTCATTGCCCCTGCAATGCCCTTTGTTAAGACTGTCATCGCTACTAATGATAGTGCCCATGCGGCAGCCGTATTCCTCCACTTATTACCTTCTAAGGCTGCGAACGACATACGCATGAAGTCATCTTCCACACCACTCATGTGCAGTACTACGCGCGGTGTATTAGGGAATAGTTCTATTCCTACCATCCCCCCATTAAAGGATGTTACCTTCGGGTGTGGTACTGCACCACTAATGGCACCAGATAACTCACTGGCTGTAATATTCAATGCCTTCGCTACCGTATCCCTTCTCATGGCGTACGTGAGTATTCGCTGTCCCTGCTTAGCGGAGGCAATGTAATGTGCTGGCACGAATAACCCTGCCGCTAATAGGTAATCTAGTGGCATACCGGCTACTGTTGGCAGTAACGCATCCCCTTTAAATTCACTAGATACCTGTATACCCTCAGCCCTCAGTGATAGGGCCGTAGTTAATTGGGTGAATATAGATACCCCATCAGTCGTACGCACTAACTTCTCCGCGAATAGGCTGAGGGCTATGATACTAATCGCTGCAGTACCTAACTTACCTTTAGTAACACCAGATGTGGCATCCTTCCCCCACCCCGCACGCACCCTATCTAACTTCTTCTTAGTCACGCCAGACATGTATGATGCGTGCTGCCGTGACCTCAGTGTCTCCCCTATAATGGACATCGCCTTAGAACCTACCTCACCCCTCGCCCCTGGTATCTTGAGGACATCTAACATCACATCATCTATTAATGTTATCTCTCTTACTAATGGATCTACTAATGGCCCTAACTTCATCTGCGTAGCTCTATATATCTCTGCCTGCACCTTAGTACTCGCTATATCCAATGCAGGGTTCATGGCCTTCATACCCTGTACTACCTCATCCTCTACCCTCTGCAGCATATCCGCAGGTATCTCATGCCCCCACCTTATATTACCGCTAGCAAACAGTGACCTCTCCATCTTCGATATAGCTACTGAGGATGCCTCTAAAGACTTCACTACCTCACGCCTCTCTTTAATGTGCTGGAGTATCCTACCTGGGCCTTCTGTTATTGCATTCAATACACCCAGATCAGGGCCGAGGGTATTACTCAAGGCCTTGTACTCTGCTAAGTACTCACTTAACCCACCTGTACCTTGCAGTGCGCGCCCTATTGAATTAGTTACCTCATCGAAGGAGAATATATCACCCAGTACCTTGATGTCTTTAGAACTCTCCACACCACCACCGAAGTGCTTACTCACTGCCCTGAATTGCGTTATAGGTAATGGTACAAGGTCCAATACCTCCTGTATTACAGACGCTACACGTGATGCCCTATCCTTGCCAGCATTCTTTAACCTGAATGTGACATTGGCTATATCATCATCTACCTTCGCATACTTACCCGTCAGTACTACATCCGCCCTCGCTTGCTGCCACGCATTACTAATACGGGGATTAGCTTGTAGTAGTACCTGACTCCTCTCTTCTACATCCCTAATGAATGCCAGTGCTCTACTAGAACTATCATTGAGCTCTACATCAAGGAAGGCTGGTCTCTTCATCTCATTGACTACATTACTCAACCCCTTACGCAATTCTCTAGCCCCTTCCGACCCCTCAGTGTATGGGTCTATGTGCTCTAAGATAAATGGCTTGAGCGTGTTCTCCATCAATGTACCAGACCTCTCTCTCGTCAAGGTAGACATGTGGTACACACTCGCACCCATCCTATCTAGTGAATAGAACCCTTTCATACCATACGCCCCCTCCATTCTCTGAAGGTCTGCCATGGCAGATTCTAATAGTGCCTTACCTTTAGTAGTGCGTGGGTCATGCTGCACCATTATCTGTGAGCCTACTACTGCCTTCCTTTCTACAGATAAGTAATCCACCATAGACCGGGCCCTCTCTAACCCCTCATAGTCTGCCCTAGTGGTACTACCTATCTCACGCAGTAACTCCTCCCTATACTCCGTTACATTGGTTGCCCCTATACCCATGCCCGTAGTTAACTGTCTAGCAAAGATACCCTGTACCATACCCCCTCTGAAGGTATTAGCGGAGGCACCCACATTAATTAGGGATTCCACCTCACCTTTCATCATCTCCCCTAAGAGGATGTTAATAGGTTCACCTATCGCTAAATACAGAGCCACAGATGATGCTGCACCTATCGCTATCTCTGTCCCCTTACTCAAGAACGTCTCGAAGAACCCCTTACTCTCCCCTGGGTAACTTAAGCCTCCCTTACCTATTACCTGCCCATTATCCTTATCACCCCACAGTGCACCACTAGGTGAGGCATATAGGTACGTCCTATCTAATACCCTACCTATTAATCCCGTTATTGAGGGTATGAACCCTACCTCATCCTTATATAATCTACCCCAATCATTACTAGCGCCCCACTCATTGATGGCCGCACCTAAGCCCCCACCAGTTAACTCCTTATCGTACTGTGTCACATAGGATGTCGTTAACCCTACACCTGCACCTAGTAACCCACCCGCTAATGTGCCTATTAGGGCCCCACCTACACGGCCACTGAGCCCGCCCATTAATGTACCTACTAATGCACCCGCCACTACAGTACTGCCCACGTCCTGTGGTAATGAGTTTGCGTTACGCCCATGCTTCGCTAAATACCCCACCTGGTACATTGACGTGGCTACTGACGCATCATCATTAGTTATTATGTTCTCAGTTAGCCCTGCTTGCCTCATTAGGGCATTGTATTGACCACGGGCATAGAAGTACGAACCACCCATAGATGCAGGGAGTAAATACCCCTGATCTTTGCTTGCTAGTGATGCAAATCCTTGCGGTATACCTAATGCCTTGGCTCTGTCTTCTACTACCTGACGCTCTATTAATGCCCTATTAGTTTTAGATGCAGTACTCTCTTGTAGTGGTATGAGCATAGATACTATAGTACCTATTGTTGGATGCTTATACTCAACTGGCATTATGTAAGAGGGGTCACTGTATAATCCCTTACCTTGCTCTACCGTCTTTAACCACTCCTTCCGTAGTTCAGGCGTGAAGACATCGCTACTATAGAACCTAGTGCCTGGTTGGTATGGGTGTGCATACCCTTCTTTTATAAGGGTCTGAGCTACAGACTTACCCTCCCCCGTAATGATGTCTCCTACGTACCTACCAAACTTATCCTTCTCCTTAAATGATACAGATACAGTACCATCACCTACTAACTCTTTGACACGTTCTGTACCTTCCCACCCAAATGGTTGATTGAATGCTTTACCTACTGCTGATAGAGGGTTGTACCCATTACTATTACTGTACCTACTCCATGGGTTTAACGCATCCCATACCTGGGACTTGTGCGATAACTCTGGCGCATCTACACCCTCTAACCTTATAATCTTCCTATCACCGTCTATCTTTACGGTGAACGTATCCGCATCTGCTATATTGGTAATGACACCTCTTACTAACTTACTACTACCTCCCCTACTACTAATAGGCCGCATCCCTGTATTACTAATATCATTACGTACCCCATGCCCATACTGCTGCGTAGGGTATCTCTGCATGTACCCCTCATCCCACCCACTACCACCCATAACATATACCCCCCTAGTTCAGGCAGATAATATCACGTACCTCTGCCTCGCACCACTTCTCACACCTATGCACTAACCCCGCATACCTACCCACTAACGACTCAATGGTCATCAACCCATTACCACGCCCATGCTTGATATCTATGCCCGTTACTACTACACCCGTTAGGGCGTAGAACCCAGCTCCTTCTGGTGTAATACTTACGTCTGTGTAGATGTCGTATAGGTACTTACTATCTACCCATAACTCTAGTGGGGGGCGCCCTCCCTGTAACTCTATAGTCTGTGGGTTACCGTCAGGGTCTACCCTCCCATGTGGGGGTAAGTGAAAGTTATCATAGAACCCACCCTCTGCAGCATACCCATCACATAACTCCCAGGTGCCATTCTTATACACCTTCAAGCCCCTGAATCGCATCTGTATGCAGCACGTATAACATATACCGCCACACCCTACTGGCGTAGGGCTTAATAGTACCAGGGGGTACTTGTACCCTGGGTCCCAGGTAAACGACCCCATGGCGCAACTAGAGGGGGGCAACATTGGGAACTGTCGTGGCATGATCCTATATCTCCTATATGTGTTCTATCTGGCTTATACTGCACTACATCCCTTAAGGTTAGTGGTACTAGGTAC
>Ga0105045_10000074_pt1 | contig 50585 bp, 50 predicted proteins | sample MAT02_FD_78089 | JGI IMG/M metagenome (GOLD analysis project Ga0105045, IMG submission 78089) | Freshwater microbial communities from Lake Fryxell liftoff mats and glacier meltwater in Antarctica - MAT-02 (megahit assembly) | ecosystem: Environmental > Aquatic > Freshwater > Ice > Liftoff...
AAATGCAGTACAAGGGTTGGAACTGGAGTGGTCTCTCTCAATACACAGATATACAACAGGTAAGAGAGAATCCTCTACGACCATGGGATAGACAATGTTTATCGTGTAATAGAGATATTACTGTACATGATGTAGACACCCTTGTCTTACCCAATGCAACTGGAGATTGGGATTGGTGGAACCTATCTGTATGTATAGGGTTGCAACAGGTTAGAGACAACACTCTACGGCTATGGAATCTACGTGGTCTATCCTTCAACAGAGGCATCACTCTACACGATGTAGACAACCTTGTATTACCCAATGCAACAGGAGAATGGCACTGGTATGGTACATCTATGCATATGGATATGCAGCAGGTGAGAGACAATCCTGATAGACAATGGTCCATAGATGGTCTATCCTATAATAAGGACATCACTCTACACGATGTAGACAACCTTGTATTACCACACGCAACAGGAGAGTGGAATTGGTATTACCTCTCTCAATGCATCGATCTGAAACAGATAAGAGAGAATCCTCTACGATCATGGGATAGAGACGGACTCTCATCTAATACAACCATATCTATACATGACATAGACAATCTTGTATTATCCAACGCAACTGAAGAGTGGAAATGGGACATTCTCTCTGAACAGATAGATATACAGCAGGTAAGAGACTATCCTGATAGAGAGTGGTCTATATATAGTCTATCACATAATAAGGGTATCACTCTCAACGATGTAAATAACCTTGTCTTACCCAATGCTACTGAGGAGTGGTACTGGAATGCTCTATCTATATACATTGATATCTCTGAGGTGAGACAGAATCCCAATAGAGAATGGAATATACAAGCTCTCTCTTGCAACGGTGGCATCACTATGCATGATGTTGATCTCATCTCTATAGATGCACATATGACCTTATATAGAGATACTCTTACTCTCTGTATTAGAAGAGACGTCTACACTGACATAGACATTGTGTGTACAAATTAATCGTATACCTGTTACAGGTATGTGGTAGAAAATGCAGTACAAGGGTTGGAACTGGAGTAGTCTCTCTCGACACATCGATGTGCAGCAAGTGAGAGACAATCCTGATAGGACATGGTGTAGACAAGGTTTATCCTGTAATAGAGGTATCACTGTACACGATATTGACAACCTTGTATTACACAATGTAACGGGAGATTGGAGCTGGTGGAATATATCTATACGCATAGATATGCAGCAGGTAAGGGACAATCCTGATAGGGAATGGTGTAGACGGGGTTTATCATGTAATAAGGGTATTACTATACACGATGTAGATAATCTTGTATTACCCAATACAACAAGTGAGTGGAACTGGAATATGTCTGAACATATAGACATACAACAGGTGAGAGACAATCCTGACAAGCAATGGAGTAGACGAAGTTTATCCTGCAATAGAGGTATCACTGTACACGATATTGATAACCTTGTATTACCCAATGCAACAGGTGAGTGGAACTGGTGGAGTATGTCTATGTACATAGATATGCAGCAGGTGAGAGACAATCCTGATAGAGAATGGTCCATAGATAGTCTCTCTTGCAACAGTGGCATCACTGTACACGATATTGATAACCTTGTCTTACCCAATGCAACGGGAGATTGGAGCTGGAGATATCTATCTGTGTATATGGATATGCAGCAGGTGAGGAACAATCCTAATAGACAATGGAATAAGTACCTTCTATCAAGTAACTCTACTATCACTGTACACGATGTAGATCTCATCTCTATAGGCGCGCAGATGACCTTATACAGAGATACTCTTACTCTCTGTGTTAGAAGAGACGTCTACAATGACATAGACATTGTGTGTACAAATTAATCATATACCTGTAACAGGTATGTAGTAGAAAATGCAGTACAAGGGTTGGAACTGGAATGATCTCTCTCAACACGTTGACATGCAGCAGGTGAGAAACAATCCTCTACGACCATGGTGTAGACAAGGTCTATCATGTAATAAGGGTATCACCGTATACGATGTTGGCAACCTTGTATTACACAATGCAACGGGAGATTGGAGCTGGTGGAATATGTCTGAACATATAGACATACAACAGGTGAGAGACAATCCTAACAAGCAATGGTGTAGACGAAGTTTATCCTGTAATAGAGGTATCACTACACGCGATATTGACAACCTTGTCTTACCCAACGCAACAGGATATTGGGACTGGTGGAATATATCTATGCATATAGATATGCAGCGAGTGAGAGACAATCCTGATAGAGAATGGTCCATAGATGGTCTATCACGTAATAAGGATATCACTATACACGATGTAGATAATCTCATATTACACAATGTAACGGGAGATTGGGACTGGTGGAATATGTCTGAACATATAGACATACAACAGGTGAGAGACAATCCTGACAAGCAATGGTGTAGACAAGGTTTATCCTGTAATAGAGGTATCACTATACACGATATTGACAACCTCGTATTACCCAATGCAATAGATGAATGGAATTGGAGACACATATCTGAATACATAGACATACAACAGATAAGAGACAATCCTGATAGGACATGGTGTAGACACCGTTTGTCACTTAATAAGGGTATCACTCTCAACGATGTAGATAACCTTGTCTTACCCAATGCTACTGAGGAGTGGTACTGGAATGCTCTATCTATATACATTGATATCTCTGAGGTGAGGAACAATCCTAATAGACAATGGAATAAGTACCTTCTATCAAGTAACTCTACTATCACTGTACACGATGTTGATCTCCTATCTATAGGTGCACAGATGACCTTGTATAGAGATACTCTTACCCTCTGTGTTAGAAGAGACGTCTACAATGACATAGACATTGTCTGTACAAATTAGATACATACCTGTTACAGGTATGTAGTAGAAAATGCAGCATCAGGATTGGGACTGGAGTAGTCTCTCTTGGTACATCGATATGCAGCAAGTAAGAGACAATCCTAACATACAGTGGTCAAGAGAAGGTTTATCCTGTAATAAGGATATCACTGTACACGATATTGACAATCTTGTATTACCCAATACAACAGATGAATGGAACTGGAATAATCTATCTGAATACATAAATCTCAGGGAAGTAAGAGACAATCCTGATAGACAATGGTCAAGAGAGCGTCTATCGCATAATGAAACACTCACTCTCAACGACATCGACAACCTTATACTTCCGCACGCAACACGTGATTTGAGATGGTACTATATAGCAGGTATAATCGATATACAGCAGGTGAAAAACAATCCTGACAAGCAATGGTGTAGACGAAGTTTATCCTGTAATGGAGGTATCACTATACACGATATTGACAACCTTGTCTTACCCAACGCAACAGGATATTGGGACTGGAGTAGTCTCTCTTGGTACATCGATGTACAGCAGGTGAGAGACAATCCCGATAGAGAATGGTCCATAGATGGTCTATCACGTAATGAAACACTCACTATGCACGATGTAGACAACCTTGTCTTACCCAATGCAGTAGGTGATTGGAACTGGATACACATATCTGCACACATCGATATACAACAGGTGACAGACAATCCTGATAGGGAATGGTCAAGAGATGGTCTATCACAGAATAAGGATATCACTATACACGATGTAGACAACCTTGTCTTACCTAATGCAACAGGTGAGTGGAACTGGTGGAGTATGTCTATGTACATAGATATGCAGCAGGTGAGAGACAATCCTAATATACAATGGTCCATAGATAGTCTCTCTTGCAACAGTGCCATCACTGTACACGATGTAGATCTCCTCTCTATAGGTGCACAGATGACTCTGTATAGAGATACTCTAACATTGAGAGTGAACAGGATTACATACAATGACATAGACATTGTCTGTACAAATTAATCATATACCTGTAACAGGTATGTAGTAGAAAATGCAGTACAAGGGTTGGAACTGGAGTAGTCTCTCTTGGTACATCGATGTGCAACAGGTGAGAGACAATCCTGATAGGACATGGTGTAGGCAAGGTTTATCCTGTAACAGAGGTATCACTATACACGATGTAGACAACCTTGTCTTACCTAGTGCAGTAGGTGATTGGAACTGGTGGAATATGTCTGAACATATAGATGTACAACAGGTGAGAGACAATCCTCATAGACAATGGCGTAGAAGTACTTTGTCGTGTAATAAGGGTATCACTGTACACGATGTTGACAACCTTGTCTTACCTAGTGCAGTAGGTGATTGGAACTGGATACACATATCTGCACACATCGATATACAACAGGTGAGGGACAATCCTAACAGAGAATGGGATATACAGTGTCTATCATGTAATAGAGGACCCACTGTACACGATGTTGATAATCTTGTATTACCCAATGCAACAGGTGAGTGGAACTGGATACACATATCTGCACACATCGATATACAACAGGTAAGAGACAATCCTCTACGACCATGGAATAGATGGGGTTTATCATCGAATAGAGGCATCACTCTACACGATATAGATAACCTTATATTACCTAATGAAGTTGGAGAGTGGGAATACATATCTGAACACATCGACATGAGAGAAGTGAGAGACAATCCTAATAGACAATGGTCAAGAGATGGTCTATCATGGAATAAGGATATCACTATACACGATACTGATAACCTTGTCTTATCACACGCAACAGGAGTATGGGATTGGGGGTACATCTCTGAACATATAGATATTAGAGAAGTGAGAGCAAATCCTCTACCACCATGGAATATACAAGCTCTCTCTTGCAACAGTGGCATCACTGTACACGATGTTGATCTCCTCTCTATAGGTGCACATATGACCTTGTATAGAGATACTCTTACTCTCTGTATAAACAGGATTGCATACAATGACATAGACATTGTCTGTACAAATTAATCATATACCTGTTACAGGTATGTAGTAGAAAATGCAGTACAAGGGTTGGAACTGGAGTAGTCTCTCTCGTGTAATTGATATGCAACAGGTGAGAGACAATCCTAATATACAGTGGTCAAGAGAAGGTTTATCCCGTAATAAGGATATCACTGTATACGATATTGACAACCTTGTATTACCTAATGCAACAAGTGAGTGGAACTGGAATAACCTATCTCGTGCAATTGATATGCAACAGGTGAGAGACAATCCCGATAGACAATGGATTAGAGAGATTCTATCACGTAATGTAGGACTTACTGTACACGATATTGACAACCTTGTTCTCATCAATACAATAGGATATTGGGACTGGTGGAATATATCTATGTACATAGATATGCAGCAGGTGAGAGACAATCCTGATAGACAGTGGTCAAGAGAATTCCTATCACAGAATAAGGATATCACTGTACACGATGTTGACAATCTTGTATTACCTAATGCAACGGGAGATTGGGGATGGTGGAATATATCTATGCGCATAGATATGCAACAGGTAAGAGACAATCCTGATAGGACATGGTGTAGACGGGGTTTATCCTGTAATAGAGGTATTACTATAGACGATGTAGATAACCTTGTATTACCAAATGCAACAGGATATTGGACTTGGAGACACATATCTGAATACATAGACATACAACAGATAAGAGACAATCCTGATAGGACATGGTGTAGACAAGGTTTATCCTGTAATAAGAGTATCACTATACACGATGTAGAAAACCTTGTCTTACCCAATGCAGTAGGTGATTGGAATTGGTGGAACCTATCGAAATACATAGATATACAACAGGTTAGAGGCAACCCTAACAGAGAATGGGATATACAGTGTCTATCGTGTAATAGAGGACTCATTGTACACGATGTAGATCTCATCTCTATAGGTGCACAGATGACCTTATACAGAGATACTCTTACCCTGTGTGTAAACAGGAGTGTATACACTGACATAGACATTGTGTGTACAAATTAATCATATATCTGTAACAGGTATGTAGTGGAAAATGCAGTATCAGGATTGGGACTGGAATGATCTCTCTCAACACGTTGACATGCAGCAGGTGAGAGACAATCCTCTACGATCATGGTGTAGACAAGGTTTATCATGTAATAAGGGTATCACTGTATACGATGTAGATAATCTTGTATTACACAATGCAACGGGAGATTGGAGCTGGTGGAATATGTCTATGTGCATACATACGCAACAGATAAGAGACAATCCTAATAGACAATGGTCTAGAAGTACTTTGTCATGTAATAAGGGTATCACTGTAGACGACATAAATGACCTTGTATTACCTAGTGCTACAGATGAGTGGGACTGGAATGATCTCTCTCAACACATTGATATGCAGCAGGTAAGAAGCAATCCTGATAGGACATGGTGTAGACGAAGTTTGTCACTTAATAAGGGTATCACTATACACGATGTAGATAATCTCATATTACCCAATGCAACAGGATATTGGGACTGGAGTAACTTATCTATATATATCAGTATGCAACAGGTAAGGGACAACCCTGATAGGGAATGGTGTAGACGGGGTTTATCAATCAATTCAAGACTCACTATACACGATGTAGACAACCTTGTATTACCCAATGTAACAGGATATTGGACTTGGAGACACATATCTGAACACATCGATGTACAGCAAGTGAGAGACAATCCTGATAGACAATGGTGTAGAGAGAGTCTATCACAGAATAGAGGACTCACTATGAACGATGTAGATAATCTTGTATTACACAATGCAACGGGAGATTGGAGCTGGTGGAATATATCTATATGCATAGATATACAACAGGTTAGACAGAATCCCAACAGAGAATGGGATATACAGTGTCTATCATGTAATAGAGGACTCACTGTACACGATATAGATCTCATCTCTATAGGTGCGCAGATGACCTTATACAGAGATACTCTTACCCTGTGTGTAAACAGGAGTGTATACACTGATTGTAGCATTGTGTGTACAAATTGAAATAACAATATTATACCTGTAACAGGTATATAGTAACAAATGCACTATCAGGATTGGAACTGGTATAATCTCTCTCAACACATCAATGTACAGCAGGTAGGAGACGATTGTCTCCTACCATGGGACAGGCATGGTCTATCCCGTAATAAGGGTATCACTATATACGATGTAGACAACCTTGTCTTACACAATGCAACTGGAGAGTGGAACTGGGGTAGTCTGTCTGAACACATTGACATGCAGCAGGTGAGAGACAATCCTCATAGACAATGGCGTAGAAGTACTTTGTCATGTAATAAGGGTATTACTATACACGATGTTGACAACCTTGTATTACCTAGTGCAGTGGGTGATTGGAACTGTGGTAGTATGTCTATGCGCATACATACGCAACAGGTGAGGGACAATCCTAACAGAGAATGGGATATACAGTGTCTATCATGTAATAGAGGACTCACTGTACACGATGTTGACAACCTTGTCTTACCTAGTGCAGTAGGTGATTGGAACTGGGGTAGTCTGTCCGTACACATAGACATACAACAGATAAGAGACAATCCTAATATACAATGGGATATAGAAGGTCTATCTTTCAATAAGAGTATCACTGTAGATGACATTGATAATCTCGTATTACCCAATGCAATAGATGAATGGAATTGGAGACACATATCTGAATACATAGACATACAACAGATAAGAGACAATCCTGATAGGACATGGTGTAGACAAGGTTTATCCTGTAATAAGAGTATCACTATACACGATGTAGACACCCTCGTATTACCCAATGCAATAGGTAATTGGAGCTGGAGTAACTTATCTATACATATGAGTATGCGACAAGTGAGAAGCAATCCTAATAGACAATGGTGTAGACAAGGTTTATCCTGCAATAAGAGTATCACGTTGCGTGATATAGATCTCATCTCTATAGGTGCACAGATGACCTTGTATAGAGATACTCTTACCCTCTGTATTAGAAGAGACGTCTACACTGACATAGACATTGTCTGTACAAATTAATCATATACCTGTTACAGGTATATAGTAGAAAATGCAGTATCAGGATTGGAACTGGGGTAGTCTGTCTGAACACATCGATGTACAACAGGTGAGAGACAATCCTGATAGACAATGGTGTAGAAGTACTTTGTCATGTAATAGAGGTATTACTATACACGATGTTGACAACCTTGTATTACCTAGTGCAGTAGGTGATTGGGGATGGTGGAATATGTCTATGCGCATACATACGCAACAGATAAGAGACAATCCTTATAGACAATGGTGTAGAAGTACTTTGTCATGTAATAAGGGTATCACTGTAGACGACATAGATAACCTTGTATTACCTAGTGCAATAGGTGATTGGGACTGGAGAAGTCTGTCTGAACACATCGATGTACAACAGGTGAGAGACAATCCTCATAGACAATGGCGTAGAAGTACTTTGTCATGTAATAAGGGTATTACTATACACGATGTTGATAATCTTGTATTACACAATGCAACAGGAGATTGGAATTGGTGGAATCTGTCTATGCGCATACATATGCAACAGGTAAGAGACAATCCTGATAGGACATGGTGTAGACGGGGTTTATCCTGTAATAGAGGTATTACTATACACGATGTAGATAATCTTGTATTACACAATGCAACAGGAGAGTGGCATTGGTGGGATATGTCTGAACATATAGATATACAACAGATAAGAGACAATCCTGATAGGACATGGCGTAGAGAAGGTTTGTCTCTTAATAAGAGTATCACTATACACGATATTGACAACCTTGTATTACCCAATGCAATAGGTGATTGGTGCTGGAGAAGCATATCCCGACACATCGATATACAGCAGGTAAGAGACAATCCTAATAGACAATGGTGTATAAAGAGCCTATTCTATAACAAAAATACCACGTTGCATGATGTAGATCTCCTATCTATAGGTTCACAGATTACCTTGTATAGAGATACTCTTACCCTGTGTGTAAACACGAGTGTATACACTGATTGTAGCATTGTCTGTACAAATTAATCATATACCTGTAACAGGTATACAGTAACAAATGCAACATCAGGATTGGAACTGGTGTAGTCTGTCTGAACACATCGATGTGCAGCAGGTGAGAGACAATCCCGATAGGACATGGTATAAACAAGGTTTATCCTGTAATAGAGGTATCACTATATATGATGTAGATAACCTTGTATTACCCGATACTATAGGATATTGGGGATGGTGGAATATATCTATACACATAGATATGCAACAGGTAAGGGACAATCCTGATAGGGAATGGTGTAGACGGGGTTTATCAATCAATTCAAGACTCACTATACACGATGTAGACAACCTTGTATTACCCAATGCAACAAAATATTGGACTTGGAGATATCTATCTGAATACATCAATGTACAACAGGTGAGAGACAATCCTTATAGGACATGGTGTAGAGAGAGTCTATCACAGAATAGAGGACTTACTGTACACGATGTAGACAATCTTGTCTTACCCAATGCAACTGGAGATTGGAGCTGGTATTATCTCTCACAACACATAGATATGCATCAGGTGAGAGACAATCCTGATAGACCATGGCATAAACAAGGTTTATCCTGTAATCCTAGTATTACTGTACATGATGTAGACAATCTCATATTACCTCATGCAGCAAGTGGTTGGTGTTGGTATGACGTATCCAGACATATCAATGTGCAACAAGTAAGACAGAATCCCAATAGAGAATGGTATATACAGGGTCTATCCTGTAATAAGGACATCACACTTGAAGATATTGATAACCTTGTCTTGCCCAATGCAATAGGATACTGGAATTATTTCTATATGTCTATGCATTCAGATATGAAAGTCATACGACAGAACCCACATAGACAATGGAGTACACACTTTCTATCAAGCAATAAGGATATCACTGTACACGATGTGGATCTCCTGTCTATAGGTGCACAGATGACTCTGTATAGAGATACTCTTACCCTGTGTGTGAACAGGAGTGTATACACTGACATAGACATTGTCTGTACAAATTAATCATATACCTGTTACAGGTATGTAGTAACAAATGCAGTATCAGGATTGGGACTGGAATGATCTCTCTCAACACATTGACATGCAGCAGGTGAGAGACAATCCTCTACGACCATGGTGTAGACAAGGTCTATCATGTAATAAGGGTATCACTGTGGATGATGTTGATAATCTTATATTACCCAATACAGTAGGTGATTGGAGTTGGCGGAATCTTTCCATGTATATAGATGTACAGCAGGTGAGAGACAATCCTCATAGACAATGGGACAGGCATGGTCTATCCCGTAATAAGGGTATTACTGTACACGACATTGATAACCTTGTATTACACAATGCTACAGATGAGTGGAGCTGGTGGAATCTCTCCATATATATGAGTATACAACAAGTGAGAGACAATCCTGACAAGCAATGGTGTAGACGAAGTTTGTCACTTAATAAGGACATCAATATACACGATGTAGATAATCTTATATTACCCAATGCAACTGGAGAGTGGGACTGGAGTAACTTATCTATATATATCAGTGTGCAACAGATAAGGGACAACCCTGATAGGGAATGGGATAGACAACGTTTGTCACTTAATAAGGACATCACTGTACACGATGTAGACACCCTCATATTACCCAATGCTACAGATGAGTGGGACTGGAGTAACTTATCTATGTATATGAGTATGCGACAAGTGAGAAGCAATCCTGACAGGACATGGGATAGAGAAGGTTTATCGGGCAATACACACATCACTGTACATGATGTAGACACCCTCGTATTACCCAATGCTACAGATGAGTGGGACTGGAGATATCTATCTCAATACATCAATGTACAACAGGTGAGAAGCAATGCTCACGGACAATGGGATAGGTACTTCCTATCAAGCAATAAGGATATCACTGTACACGATGTGGATCTCCTGTCTATAGGTGCACAGATGACTCTGTATAGAGATACTCTTACCCTCTGTGTTAGAAGAGACGTCTACAATGACATAGACATTGTCTGTACAAATTAATCATATACCTGTTACAGGTATATAGTAACAAATGCAGTATCAGGATTGGAACTGGTATAACCTATCTCAACACATCAATGTACAGCAGATAAGGGACAATCCTAATAGAACATGGGACAGGCATGATCTATCCCGTAATAAGGGTATCACTATACACGATGTAGACAATCTTGTCTTACCCAATGCAACTGGAGAGTGGAGCTGGGGTAGTCTGTCTGAACACATCGATGTACAACAGGTGAGAGACAATCCTGACAAGCAATGGTGCAGACAGGGACTATCACTTAATAAGGACATCACTGTACACGATGTACACAACCTCGTATTACCTAATGCTACAGATGAGTGGAGCTGGTGGAATCTCTCCATGTATATGAGTATACAACAGGTGAGAGACAATCCTGACAAGCAATGGTGTAGACGAAATTTGTCCCGTAATAAGGGTATTACTATACACGATGTATACAACCTTGTATTACACAATGCAACGAGAGATTGGAGCTGGTGGAATATGTCTGAACATATAGACATACAACAGATAAGAGACAATCCTAATAGACAATGGGATAGAGAAAGTTTGTCACTTAATAAGGACATCACAATATATGACATTGATAACCTTGTGTTACCCAATGCAGCAGAAGATTGGAACTGGAGTAGTCTGTCTGAACACATCGATATACAGCAGGTAAGAGACAATCCTGATAGGACATGGTGCAGAGAAGATTTATCGGGCAATACACACATCACTGTACATGATGTAGACACCCTCGTATTACCCAATGCTACAGATGAGTGGGACTGGAGATATCTATCTCAATCCATCAATGTACAACAGGTGAGAAGCAATCCTCATAGACAATGGGATAGATACTTTCTATCAAGTAACTCTACTATCACTATGCACGATATGGATCTCATATCTATAGGTGCACAGATGACTCTGTATAGAGATACTCTTACCCTGTGTGTAAACAGGAGTGTATACACTGATTGTAGCATTGTGTGTACAAATTGAAATAACAATATTATACCTGTAATAGGTATATAGTAACAAATGCACTATCAGGATTGGAACTGGTATAATCTCTCTCAACACATCAATGTACAGCAGATAAGGGACAATCGTCTCCTACCATGGGACAGGCATGGTCTATCCCGTAATAAGGGTATCACTGTAGATGACATTAATAATCTCGTATTACCCAATACAGTAGGTAATTGGATCTGGAGTAACTTATCTATACATATGAGTATGCGACAAGTGAGAAGCAATCCTGATAGACAATGGTGTAGACAATGTTTGTCTCTTAATAAGGGTATCACTATACACGATGTAGACAATCTTGTCTTACACAATGCAACTGGAGAGTGGAACTGGAGTAGTCTGTCTGAACACATCGATGTACAACAGGTGAGAGACAATCCTCATAGACAATGGCGTAGAAGTACTTTGTCATATAATGAGGGTATCACTATACACGATGTATACAGCCTCGTATTACCCAATGCTACAGATGAGTGGAACTGGGGTAGTCTGTCTGAACACATCGATGTACAACAGGTGAGAGACAATCCTCATAGACAATGGTGTAGACAACGTTTATCACTTAATAGGGACATCACTATACACGATGTATGCAGCCTTGTCTTACCCAATGCAGTAGGTGGTTGGAGCTGGGGTAATCTGTCTGAACACATCGATGTACAACAGGTGAGAGACAATCCTCATAGACAATGGTGTAGACAAGGTTTATCCTGCAATAAGAGTATCACTATACACGATGTATACAGCCTTGTCTTACCCAATGCAGTAGGTGGTTGGAGCTGGGGTAATCTGTCTATGGGTATGGATGTACAGCAGGTGAGAAACAATCCTAATAGACAATGGGATAGATACTTTCTATCAAGTAACTCTACTATCACTATGCACGATATAGATCTCATATCTATAGGTGCACATATGACTCTGTATAGAGATACTCTTACCCTGTGTGTAAACAGGTGTGTATACACTGACATAGACATTGTCTGTACAAATTGAAATAGCAATATTATACCTGTTACAGGTATATAGTAACAAATGCACTATCAGGACTGGAACTGGAGATATCTATCTCAACACATCAATGTACAACAGATAAGGGACAATCCTGATAGGACATGGAATAGAGAAGGTCTATCTCTCAATAAGAGTATCACTGTAGATGACATTGATAATCTCGTATTACCCAATACAGTAGGTGATTGGATCTGGAGTAACTTATCTATACATATGAGTATGCGACAAGTGAGAAGCAATCCTGATAGACAATGGTGTAGACAATGTTTGTCTCTTAATAAGGACATCACTCTTAACGATATAGACAACCTCGTATTACCCAATGCTACAGATGAGTGGGACTGGTGGGATCTGTCTATGGGTATGGATGTACAGCAGGTGAGAGACAATCCTTATAGACAATGGTGTAGAAGTACTTTGTCATGTAATAAGGATATCACTATGTACGACATTGATAACCTTGTCTTACCCAATGCTACGGATGAGTGGGATTGGTATTACCTCTCTCAATGCATCAATGTACAACAGATAAGGGACAATCCTAATAGAACATGGAATAGAGAAGGTCTATCCTGCAATAAGGGTATCACTATGTACGACATTGATAACCTTGCCTTATCTAATATAACAGATGAATGGAACTGGAGTAACTTATCTATACATATGAGTATGCAACAGGTAAGAAGTAATCCTGATAGACAATGGTGTAGACGAAGTTTGTCACTTAATAAGGATATCACTGTACACGATGTACACAACCTCGTATTACCTAATGCTACAGATGAGTGGGACTGGAGATATCTATCTGTGTATATGGATATGCATCAGGTGAGGAACAATCCTAATAGACAATGGAATAAGTACATTCTATCAATTAACTCTACTATCACTATGCACGATGTGGATCTCATATCCATAGGTGCACAGATGACCTTGTATAGAGATACTCTTACTTTGTCTGTGAACAGGAGTGTCTACACTGACATAGACATTGTCTGTACAAATTAATCATACACCTGTTACAGGTATAAAGTAACAAATGCAACAACAGGATTGGGACTGTATTAACCTATCTATGTATATAGACATACAGCAAGTAGGAGACAATCCTGATAGAGCATGGTGTAGAGAAGGTTTGTCTCTTAATAAGGGTATCACTCTTAACGATGTAGACAACCTCATATTACCTAATGCAACTAGAGAATGGAACTGGTGGAATCTTTCCATGTGCATAGATATGCAACAGGTAAGAGACAGTCCTGACAGGAAATGGTGTAGACAGGGACTATCACGTAATAAGAGTATCACTATAGACGACATTGATAATCTCGTATTATCCAATGCAACTGGAGAGTGGAACTGGAGATGTCTATCTATGTATATAGCTGTACAGCAGGTAAGAGACAGTCCTGACAGGAAATGGTGTAGACAAAGTTTGTCACTCAATAAGAACATCACAATGTATGACATTGATAACCTTGTATTACCCAATGCAGTAGGTGAGTGGAGCTGGCATGGTACATCTATGTATATAGACATACAGCAAGTGAGAGACAATCGTCTACGGTCATGGTGTAGAGAAGGTTTGTCTCTTAATAAGAGTATCACTGTACACGACATTGATAACCTTGCCTTACCCAATGCAACCGGAGAATGGAGTTGCTGGAATCTGTCCATGTGTATGAATATACAGCAGATGAAAGACAATCCTGAAAGAACATGGCATAGAGAAGGTCTATCCTGTAATAGCAATGTTACTGTATACGATGTAGATACCCTTGTGTTACCGAATGCAGTAGGTGATTGGAGCTGGGATTCCCTATCTATGTGTATGGATATGAAAGTCATACGACAGAACCCATATAGACAATGGCGTAAACACTTTCTATCAAGCAATCCCAGTATCACTATGCACGATGTGGATCTCATATCTATAGATGCACAGATGACCTTGTATAGAGATACTCTAACATTGAGAGTGAACAAGAGTGTCTACACTGACATAGACATTGTCTGTATAAATTAATCATATACCTGTTACAGGTATAAAGTAACAAATGCAACAACAGGATTGGGACTGGTACAATCTCTCTCAGTACATTGATATCTCTGATGTACGACAGAATCCTATAAGAGAATGGGATAGAGAGGGTTTATCCTGTAATAAGGACATCACTGTACAAGACATTGATAACCTTGTATTACCCAATGCAACTGGAGGGTGGGATTGGTATGGTACATCTATGTATATAGATGTGCAGCAGGTGAGAGACAATCCTGACAGACAATGGGATATATATGGTCTATCCTGTAACTCTACTATCACTGTATACGATGTAGATAATCTCATATTACCCAACACAACAGATGAATGGAATTGGAGATATCTCTCTCAATACATCAATATGCAGCAGGTAAGAGACAATCCTGATAGGACATGGTGTAGACAGGGACTATCCTGTCATAGAGGTATCACTGTACACGACATTGATAACCTTGTCATACCCAATCCAATAGATGATTGGAACTGGAGATATCTATCTATGTATATGAATATGCAGCAGGTAAGAGACAATCCTAATAGAACATGGCATAGAGAAGGTCTATCCTGTAATAAGGATATCACTGTACACGATGTAGATAACCTCATATTACCCAATGCTACAGATGAGTGGAACTGGAGATATCTATCTATGTATATGGATATGCAGCAGGTGAGGAACAATCCTCATAGACAATGGAATAAGTGCTTTCTATCAAGCAATCCCAGTATCACTATGCACGATGTGGATCTCATATCCATAGGTGCACAGATGACCCTGTATAGAGATACTCTTACTCTCTGTGTTAGAAGAGATGTCTACACTGACATAGACATTGTCTGTACAAATTAATCATATACCTGTTACAGGTATAAGGTAACAAATGCAACAACAGGACTGGGACTGGTCTTGTCTCTCTCAACACATCAATATGCAACAAGTAAGAGACAATCCTGATAGGACATGGTGTAGACAGGGTCTATCCTGTAATAAGGATATCACTATGTACGACATTGATAACCTTGTATTACCCAATGCAACAGGAGAGTTGGACTGGTACGCCATATCCATGTGTATGGATATACAGCAGGTGAGAGATAATCCTGACAGGCAATGGGTAAAACAACATATATCATGTAGTAAGGGTATAACTATACACGATGTAGATAACCTTGTATTACCTAATGCTACTGATGAGTGGAGTTGCTGGAATCTGTCCATGTGTATGGATATACAGCAGGTAAGAGATAATCCTAATAGGACATGGCGTAGACAAAGCCTGTCACTCAATAAGGACATCATACTTAATGATATAGACAATCTCATATTACCCAATGCAACTGGAAAGTGGAATTGGAGATATCTATCTATGTATATAGCTGTACAGCAGGTAAGAGATAATCCTAATAGACAATGGTGTAGACAAAGTTTGTCACTCAATAAGAACATCACAATGTATGACATTGATAACCTTGTATTACCCAATGCAGTAGGTGAGTGGAGCTGGTGGAGCATATCTGAGTATATGGATATGCAACAAGTTAGAGACAATCCTAATAGGACATGGTGTAGACAGGGTCTATCAGGTAATCCTACTGTTACTTTGCATGATGTAGATACTCTCATATTACCCAATGCAGTAGGTGAGTGGAGCTGGGATTCCCTATCTATATGTATGGATATGAAAGTTATACGACAGAACCCATATAGACAATGGCGTAAACACTTTCTGTCAAGTAACTCTACTATCACTATACACGATGTGGATCTCATCTCTATAGATGCACAGATGACCCTGTATAGAGATATTCTTACTCTCTGTATTAGAAGAGATGTATACACTGACATAGACATTGTCTGTACAAATTAATCATATACCTGTAACAGGTATAAAGTAACAAATGGATCAATTAATTGATACTCTATATCCTTCTCAGCTGTCATTCAAAGGTTTGCAAGCTGGAGGTACAAGTTGGAATGGTGTAGACATCGATGTTTTGAAGAGTGGTATTCAGAAATATGTACGTCGTGGTAAATTTGAGAAGGCAATATGGTGTGCATATGAGCTCGATCTCTTTCATGAGATGTTAGACAGGAACACAGAGAAGCAGACAGGACTTAAGGCATTATCAACGAATCTCATACATCGACTACTCATTATCAGTGTTGAAGACATTGGTGATCCTTCTCTCGTACCGTTAATGAATGATCTTGTACGAGCATATAAGAATGACAGATTCAATCCTTCATTGAAGCACCAGAGAAGAGAGTATCTATACACGATTGTAAAGACAATGTGCTCAGCTGAAAGATCAAGAGAACTCTCTCATATTCGATGTGTGTTCTCTCAGGTGTTTGGATTTGATGGACAGGAGTACTCAACTGATGATGCATGTACATATGTGTTCAGAATGAGTGACCTTGCACAACAGCATCAAGACATATACATGTTTGACAGAGGTACCCATCTCAATGTAACAGAACAGTTTCAGAAACTATACATTGAGAGGAATGATGGATGTTTCTACTGGTTCTTCAAACAGGGTGGAGATACGATGTGTATGAAGTCTGTAGGACATCTTCTCTCGTATGTCATTGATCATGAGGAGGACACAGATAGAAAGAGAGTAATGTGTATATTGAGAGATTGGTTCAAGGGGTATGACTTCAAAGAGTACATACTCTTTGCGATGTATATCATTCTCTTGGGTATTCGCCAGACTCCAATTGAGAAGAGAGAACAAAGTGCACCAGATGATGAATGGGAAGCATACTACATGATAAATGTAGAGGGTAAGTCCATACACATCGATGACTTTGTCATTGACAAACATACTCGTGCTGGTAAGAAGAAGGGTAAGGACCTTGCTACATTTGCATCTGAAGGTGCATTCGTTACCAATGAGAGCAGGTGTACGAACCAGCGATATAAGGAGATTTATACAGCATTTCGACAGTATCACTTTCGTGACAAGAGTACATCATCAAAGGAGATCCATACATGCGAAGGAATATACTCTACAGGTGTAAGGAAAGGTACATACTGTAGTAACTCTGGTAAGAACTGTATACAGTCTGTTGATGGTACACAGTACTGGTATTGCGGAACACATACACCAAGAGATGTTGAGAACAAGGTCACTCTTCAGTTCAACATTACACATCGATTGAGTACAGAACAGTTATCTACATTGTTCTCACCAATGACACCAAGAGGACAACTCCTGACTGGTAAACATAAGAAGCAAGTACTTATTCCGAGAGAGGGAGAGTTCAAAGGATATGTCATCAAAGGTCCATGGAAAGGTACAGATCTACAGAGATTGAATATGATGTTGTATCGAATGCGTGTAATGAATACAATGAAGGTAAGATGTGTCTCTTTCTCTATCGTTATGGCAGATGATGACAACGGATATACAATGTATAAGAACCTTTCTCCTATTGATCCTGTACTCTGGAGAGTAGATGCTCTCACCGACAATAACATATGTACCACTCATGGTACATATGGTATGGATATTCTTCGTATCGATCGCAGCAGTATGGGCGTGTACAAAATGAGTGATCTACAACCTCAACAACAGAGAGATCTCCTCTTTGGTGATCAGTTCATCTTCAAAGGCCTAGTAGTGTTAGCACTGTTGCAAGTAGGAGATGTTGGACTATATAACATCCTTGTGAGTGATGATGTTGCTCACATCATCGACTACGACGAGAACACATCAAGAGTGTCATTCTCATCTGTTGGACACTTCTTTGCAAAGTCAACAGATAAGTATAACCGTATGTTTCATGACGGTATACGTTCACATAGTGAGAAGATACGGTCACTGATACAAGACATTGACCATATGATGCCAAAGATCATACAGGCAGGAAGGAAGCATGGTGTATCTCACAATATTAACACTGAATGGGTCAACATCAAAGATGTGCTCGGCAAGATACTATAAATAATGGTGTTATACCTGTTACAGGTATATATGATATTCACGCTTGATCCTGTATCTTTAACAGGTTTTCAAGATGGGTTTTCAGACCATTCAGTTGGGCTTCTGCCTGTTTGATCTTCTGTCTTTGCCAGACAATGTATTGCTCCATCTCTACTGTGGTAGGTTTGACATCTCCATTCACAGCAGCTTCTTGCTTCTTCATTATTCTATTCTGTATGTCCTCGATCTCTGCTATACGTCTCTGTTGTTCTCTGACAATGAGTTGACCTTGGAAATCAAGAGATGCATTATGTACGAGATCAGCCTTTCCTGGTTCATAGAAAGAGGATATGATCTCTGGCTGTCCAGGATGAATCCATCGCCATTCATTCTCTCCTGGCCATTCATATGGGTATTCAGATATGAAATCCATTGCTTCTCCTCTGCTAGAGAAAGGACCATAGAATACTTGTAACCCGTGCACAACATCGTAGCCATTACTATTGAGCTTATTGAATGCCTCATTGTCTAAGACAGTTCTTCCAGTGATAAACAAGCTATTAGGATTGGTTGCTTCCTTACACTGTATACTCTTCTCAATGTAGGATGCCCATATCTTGGCTTCTGGAGAGATACCTTTGGGCAACGTATCATTAATAGCATCCATTTTACAATGTTAATGATTTTAAGACATACAATTTGTACGAACAATGTATAATATATCAGTTTTATATCCTCTTGAAATGAGTATGTATACGTCGCACATCGTGTTCGTGCTCTTGTGGTTGATGATTGGCACATATTGCTTACACGATCATGACACTCCAGTAGTATCGTATAAACAGAGATTCATACAGGATGATAAGAGAAATAGTAAGAAGTGCAGAGACAGACTTAATGTGTTTAGGCGAAGAACAGCACGCTCTGCCCTACAGGAGAAACTACTATACGAACTATACAATAATATTGAATGGCCCCGTGGTACAGATGCAGTGTATCAGGCATCAACCACTGGTAATATCTCTGTGCCGTTAAGGTTCTTCGATATGAATGCAACAATCAATCTCCCACCCATTGGTAGTTTCACAGGACCAGTGAACATAATTGAGTACTATTGGGGTTTATCTGGACCAGTGTATACGGGTGATCCCATGAGTCAACGTGTCACTGGTGTAGAGATGACACATGCTACCTGCTGGAATAACACATGTAGTTTCCAGGCGCTCATCAATTTCAAAGACTTTGCTACCAATTCAAGTGTCAGTAACTACACTCATCATGGTAATGTATTCTTTAACTCTGCCAATAAGATCTGTGGTGGACAGATTAACTTTGTCAATGCTGCATGGCAGGATGCAAACTCTGAGGATGCAAACACTAAATGGTTCATCAGTCATCTCACATGCACAACGACAATGGCTCAGTGTACAGGTACAAACCAACAGTATACATCGTACGAATCGTGCATGTCATTCATGGCGACAAGACCATATGGTGGCTTCTATCGCACTGGTGAAGATACTGTCATCTGTCGACTCCTTCATACGAGCCTTCAGAGAATCAGTCCCAGTGCTGCTGCAAAACACTGTCCACATAGTGGACCAACCGGTGGTGGTAAGTGCATACCAAAAGATGGATCATTCTACTACTCTCCAGTGAATACTGAATATGATGCATGCAAAGATCCTCGCTTCTAATATCCCACAATCTATACATCTGTAACAGGTGTAATGAATAAACGTATGGATATACTGACAGATAAGATAGTAGGGTACATCACTCTCTGTGAATCCGATACAAACAAGTGGAGAATATCCTATCTTACGGAGTTCACAGACACCATCACTGTCCTCGTTGTGCAGAACCCAGAGTGTATATTTGGTATGAGGGACGAATATGTCATTGATTACGAAGATGAACTCTATATTCTCATATCATACTCTGGCTGGTGGTCAGAATCACACATTGAGGATCTCAATACAAGCATCGCAAATAGGCTAGATCTATAAGATTGTATCTGTAACAGATATATTATTCAGAGATGAGATTGCGTGCATCCTCGTCTGCAAGGTTGACCATGTTCTCCCTCATTGTTGGTGTTATCTTACTTCCATGTTGAAGGATGAGTGGTGCATTCTTTGCCACGATATTCTTGCGGGAGATCAGACCGTTGGGAATATCAACATCACCATGCCACAACTCAGCATCGCGAGTAGCAAGCAATGTTCTCGCCATAGGGAGATTCTGTGTGAACTTGGCACTCAGTATACCTCTCATCACTACATCCTCATTTCTGTATTTATATAATTATGAATGGCAAGTAAAATGAATGAGGATCATATCCTTCACGAGATACGCAAGCTCACCATCAATGACGACATGTCCATAGATGTAGTACTGAAGAAGATTATATGCATTGCCTCTGAATATGTACAGGAGAGTGAGAGGATTGTATCCAAGAACAAAGGTATTACGATGGGTAACATCCTATCTCTGCTACTCTCAGCGGGTGTACACTATGCAACATCCAATGCAGTGAAGTACAACATCACTGAGCGAAGAGTAGGAATATATCCATCTCATGACCTTTTCTTCTACGCTACATACACACAGCAAACAGGATGGAAGGGATATATTATATCACAGAATATGTATCTACGTGTGGATGATATTAATGTTGTCTCTCTCATGAAAGATATGGTGTCTGACTTTGACATCAAATATGGAATGCTGTATTGTAGACACACATCAAGCAATGGCAATGTGCAACTGTACATTATTCCATCGAGGAATCACATCATCTTCAGAGATGACGGCCTATTCGTACAAGCACTGCAATCGTCATCTATCAGAGTACTCTTACCTGTGAAAGGTGTATCATCTCTCCCACAACATGTCCTTGACTGGTTATACCCATTGTAAACATATCTGTTACAGATATGTATATGTATATGAAAGGATTAGTAGTACGGCATTCTCCTTGGTATGAGGATCTTCTTTCTCTGCTGCACTACCTTCTTGATCTTGTCAGATGATACGAGAAATCTACTAGCTGCCTGATCCTTTGATGGGAACATTACAGGACCATCAGCACCGAGGAATAACCTGTTGAGCTCCACACTCTCTAGTCTCATATCTAGATGTATAGTGCAGAGTGTGTTATCAGGAAGGTCACATGTGGTTGATTTGACATAGTATTGATTCCTCTCAAATATCAGGTGAAAATTGGGCATCTTACCTTTCTATGTGTATGTATGCATCTGCAACAAATGTATATTCTCTTATGAGTAGGATGTTATGGAGATCTTGCATTAGGGACTGAACAAGGCAACTGAGAGAATATAACGTTTGCTCCCCGAAGTAGCTTATGCTTTGCAACTACCCTCATCAATGTGTATGTGACACTCTCAGCATCTGCCTGATCAATGTCAAGATGTGTAACCATTTGGGTGACTCTCTCTTTCCATTGTAGTCCGGGAGAGAACGCATTGGTGAGGAGGTCACGGAATTGTTCTTCCGTGCTCTCTTTCGTATCAGACACCTTGAATTTGCCCCTGTACATCTCTATCGTTGCATCAGTAGAAGAGGGTACATCTCTATACATTGGGGAGAATGCATATAGTTCCTCAGGATCACATATAGCACCATCTTCAAATCCCTGCACAACCTCATCAAGACCGATGAAGCCTTCTTCTGCGTACAGGTACAGAGATCCATCCTGCACATGAAATAGTGCATACTTATCGTTGGTTCTCAACATTGCGTACACGATGATCATAGTTGTAACAGGATCAGCATCTGGAATGATATCGGATACATCCTTATAGCTCTTGGGTATCGTTGTGCGAATCTTAGAGTTTGCATATCCTGATACGAGGGACATACTCAGCGCAATCGTAACTTCCTTGCTTGGAGTATCATTCCAGTAGAGAGTATCAGGACCTATTACATCTGATGTAGATCTTGGGCTAAGTATGGTCATATGATGGTTTGATGCATCGAGTTCATCAGTGCGATAAACAATGTGTAGGGTTTCACTCTTCATATGGTAGGATATCACACCTTGCATACGTTCGGCATACACCTTGTATGGCACGTCTCCATCAATGGTAACACCTACCTCCCAACCATCTGATAAGCACAGAGTTGTACATGCTGCTTTCTCCCTCAGAACAGATATGAAGTGATCACGGATATGATTCGATGCATCTTGCCGCGTGTCAAACATCTTGGGTGCAAAGATCGACACTTCAAACGGAATAGATGTCGTGTATGTACCTGTGAGAAGTATCATCTGTTTAATGTGTCGTTTTACTTTTCTTTAAGCAGTAAAGATGTCGAGTTGTGAAAGAAATGAGAATGGGAGAGTAGTTGACCCAATCACACTAGAAGAGGTCCCAGAAGATAGAGTTATCTCCTTCGAACAGTTAGGTGTTACATTCTGCTTTGACATCGAGAGTCTATCCAGTGTGCTGCAATATGGACGTGCAAGAAATCCTATCAATAGGAAGGTTTTGCCAGTCGATGTAATAAGGAAGATATATGATTACACTACTCGTAATGAGGTGATTGTCTATGTGTACCACACCACAACAACGACTTCACGCTCTTTTCTCAGGTTGACAAAGAGAACACTCATCGGTGACCTCATCATCATGGCTATCGAGAAAGTCAACTATAACTGTCAGTTGGATATGCTGTTCAGAGACACCGGTGAAAGTCTATACCGTTATCCACTGACAACGCCGCTGTCTGATATCGCTGGTAACGCACATACTGTATCACTAATCTTCGACGATAGGAATCTATCTCCTGACTACGTCCAGGGAGAAGAGGATAGATGCGAGAAAGTATATCAATATGCTCACTCTGTCGGAAGAGTAGACATTGTAGATTTGATACCACCAAACTACAGACCATACATACCTGAACAACCAGATGCATTGATCATGGAGATACTCTCTGAGTTCGTACTCAACCATAGGAATAAGCCTGACAGATACATCATTGTTGGCATGACAAAGCTGCTCGCTGACGCAAAGATAACAGCACGATTTGCCAACGCATTGTATAGAGGTATAATGACACGCACAAACAGGTCACAGGCACTATGGCTGGAGGTACTCCATCTCCTATACTCACGTGTGGTTGATCCATCCAACCTCAAGAGAGACAATCCTATACAGGAGCAATACTATCTTACATCTCGTCAGTGGCCAACATTTGTATCGAAGTATGATCTCATACGACAAGGTATACGTGAGGGAGGTGAACAGAGAAGTCCTCCTCATACAGGAATATAATGTATCTGTTACAGATACATATTTGTATGTACATGAAATGTCTAACTGTGAGCGTGACGAGAATGGGTATGTAGTCGATCCTATAACCCTTGATATTGTACCAGAAGAACGGGTTATATTCTTTGATCAATTAGGTGTAACATTCTGTTTCGACATCGAGAGTCTAGCACGTGATGCAGTTGTCACAGAGAACTACGTAAACCCAATCAATAGACAACCCTTGTCAGAGGAGGTTTCTCAAAGGATAAGATCCTACAACTATGGTAGACGTATAGGTGTCATCGGTGAGATCAACAATCTGAATGTGACGTACATGATGTATCCCGAGAACAACATTGCCAGACTCATTGTTAATCTATACTTTGCATCTGGAGATATCGCATCAGTAGGGTTGAGAGACGTATGTGTACTCACCAGTACAAACAGGAGCAAGAGTCTATACTCTATGGATCTCAACAGGAGCATACAGGATGTCATACACTCAGGAAGAAGAATATATGTTTCCATGTGCGAGGTTGAGCAGACTGACATCGGTACTCGCATGCATAAGTTATACAACTATGCTCAAAGGGACGACATTGAGTGGTTGAAAGGGTTCATTCCAGAGAGATACAAAGTCGCACCACCAGAACCAATTCCTGCAGACGAACTTGACCAGAAGATGATCATTGACTTTGCAACCACTGCACGCAATAATAGACAACCAGTCTCAGACGAGTACCTCATACGTGGTATCAGTCGTCTCCTTGTTGACTCAAGGATTTCAGCAGCCTTTGCCAACAGCTTAGAGAATGCACTGTCTCGCAGAATTACAATGCATAGAGAAGGTTCTCCTGAGAGGGAGAGATGGAATTGTGTATTACATATAATGTATTCTCATGTGGTTAACCCGTATAACCTATCCTCGTCGGTAGGCATACAATCGCTATACCACAGAGATAGATGGACTGCACCTACCTTCACCATACATGTACCAGAGGCAAACGCTCGTTCCCCTGTTAATGAGCGCATCTCTATCGATGAACTCATGAGAATACAACGAGAAAGATATGGCAATAATAGTCCAGGACCAGGTGATTTCCTCAACTAAATACCTCATATGTCTGTAACAGATGTACTCATGTTTGAATCTCCGATGTATTCACATGGGTGAAACTCATTAATCACTTAAAAGATACAATATCTAACATTTGTGCACACATACGAAATGACACGTAAGGAAGTCAAGGTCAGTATAAACATGCGTACAAATGGTAATATCTATGTTTGTCCAAATATTCGTGGAAAGATTATTGTATACGAAGATCAGCTCGTTGCTATCAATAGTAAGATTAACAGGTGTAGAACGCGTGAGGAAGCAAATGACATCATACACGACTTTGGTTGCGGCCTTGATCTGCATCATTCTGATGTTCAAGTACCAACCATCAGAAAGAAGAGTGCAAGGACAAACACAAGGACAACCACCGTAAATAGAAAACCTGTACTACCATATGCGAGTAGCAATCGTGTAAAGAAGAGTAAGACACAGTCTCCCACTGATACACAGGTACGAATATCTGAAGGAGGAGAGGGTGTACATGATCTCGAATAGTATATCTGTGACAGATATATTACTGGTATGAAACATATGGTGAAATGATACATTTGTACTTTGCATCGTGGAGATAGCTGCGTGGATCATTTAATAGATCCTGTACCCTCCTAGAGATATTACCAACGTTCTCTCTGATGTTGTCTACGAATATGTTATTCACTGTATATACGTGTGGGTTTGCAAGATTTGTGCTTGGCATGTCAGCATGGAAGTAGTGCTTCCATTCAACGGGGTTCACACCTTGGGATCTCCATCTCTGTATAACCTGTATAAGCTCCAGTGCATTGATGGGTTCAACCACTGTTTCATACTGGTTTACGTACGACTGTATGATGTACCATCCTGTCGGTGATTCGGTTGATTTCCCAAGGTATACAAGGACAAACATGTGATCAAGATAGGTTGTGACATCGATCTCGATATTGATGGCTTTCACACGACTTATACCTTGTGCTGTTACGAGTGTGATCAGATCAGTACCCCACCACTCATCTACATTGTTTAGGAGATGAGCAGATAGATTGGTCGAGAACAGACATCTCGTATGTAATAATGTTAACACATGCTCGCATCGCTTCTCTGCCATATCAATTGTGTCATCGACGTTTTGCCTCTCAAATCCAAGACCGAATAGCACTTGTAGAGACGACCAATTGAGTGTGCGCAGATATGCTGCTACATCCATTTTCATATGGAGAGATTATCATTTGTGATATGGTATCGTGTCAGAAATCAGGCACATCGAGATCGAGAGATGGTTCCCATGCGCAGATACCTGTCTGTCGGTGTTGATCATATGATTGCATAACCGTACTGAACACTTCATTGACTTCCTTCTGTCCACCAAATACTACCTTACGCATGAGGTTCTGGAATATGGGAGTAATGTGATTGAATAGATCACTCTCAATAGCAATGTTCCCTACGAATGTCTTCACAAAGTGTTGACAGTTCGATGATATGACATTATACTCAGGATGTGTCTCTTCGAAGAGGAGGATTTCATCACTCGGAATGATGTGTCCGTTATCATCGATAAGGTATGGAGGGTCATCTCTGAATGTTGCATTGTAGTGGGGATTGATTCTCACAGTGTACACCTCTGAGCGAACGACGGCATCCTTCAATGTTTCAATGAGGACACGAGATGTATAGTCAGAACCATAGTGTGCTACCATACTTTTCCATGGGTCTTCAGGTGTCCATTTGATGATTATACCTGTATGATGTGCAATAGGGATGTCTATCTCCTTGAAGAGGACCCATCCAAAGATGCAGTTATCCAATGACATTTCTCATTGAGAGATTTAAGCAGTTGGTAATCTCGTTAGACATGTGTGTTACACACATATCATTTCGATGAGGAAGGTCAAATTCCTTCTTCCTCTGAGCGATGGCTATACATAGCTGTGTCTTGAACGATAGATACAGGTTCTTATCATGCAATTGACCATCGCAAGGATGAGTATGAATTCCACCATCAACATATTCTAGGATCACATCATGAGAGTTCAGGAATTGAATGAATATGCTGCTCTTCTCTATGATCGATGTTGTGTCACATGGCATGAAATCCTTCTGATCCTTGAGATATTCTCTCAATGAGAATGTGATCATACCTTTGATGTCAACCTTCTTATATATCATTTAGTCAAGTGACCGATGGAGCGAGTACAGATGGTTCTCCATCTAAAATTCCAAATCTAAGGACATTTTCTTCGCGTGGAAAAGCAAATGTCCAGTTTGGCACAATTTATAGTATCCTACCCTGAGCGTGATGATCCAAATTACCATCAGGAGATGGGTACCAAACTTGAGTTCAGAGAGCTGTTACTCCTTAAGGATGCTGGTGCAGAGAATGAGGATGATCCATTCTTCTATAACTATCAAGCACTCGTTGGTAGATGGTGGGCACCTTGGACGAATAACAGAATTGGTCTTCTTCGGTGGGATCCTGGATCAGGTAAGACAAGGGGTGCATTCATCTTTGCTCTCATGTGGATGAGGCACTCGTCCCATAAGAAAGCTATCTTCATATCGAACTCAGACATTGTTCTCCGTGCAATCGAAGATGAGGTGGTCAAGTACAATAACTACGATGTGGAGCTCGAGAAAGGAATATACAAACAGGGTAGAAGAGGTCATGGCAAGACTATACGCAAGTCTCGATACGTGAAGAAGCAAGGATTCGAGAGATATAACATTGTAGCCTTCATGAATCGTGCAAGAGAGAGATTCCAAGAGGCAAAGGACAAAGGCCTGTACAACACGATAGAGGAGTACCTTCGTGATACCTTCAAAGACTACGTTGTGATTGTTGACGAAGTACATGGACTCCGTGGTGTGACCAAGGATAAGCAGCAATATAACGATATCATCACATTTCTTGATGCTGTCAGGGGACAATGTCCTACCCTTCTTATGACTGCCACCCCTATAGTTAACACTTGGAAGGATATATTCTCTATCATTGGTATGATGCACGGACCAGAGGTTCGCTGCGAAATCAATGAGGCAATCAAAGGTATAAAGACATACACAAAGGTACAGTCCGAGATTGATAGTATTGATCAGCTGGTGTACAAGTATTCACAAGGTCTCGTATCTGACAGGAGATCCACAGGTGTGGTCCCTGCAAAGGTTGCTCTCCCCGGTCCATATAACTTCGATGATGGTACACAGATTAAGTACTCTATTGTCAACAGTGTAGAAGAGAGAGAGGAACGTATCGATCTTGAAGAGAACATATTTCCATTGTTTATGTCCGGATACCAGACAGAGTTCACATCTCTCATTGAAGGTAAGGATGGGCTCGATGACTCTGATATGACAAACACTGCAGGATCGATACTGAAGGACCTATCGTCTAACAATAATCTGTACCTGAATCTTCGCCTTGCATATGATTTTGCTACCCCTATTATTGAGGGAGAGAGTACAGCAGCGAGAGAGGATCTCATCTATCAGGATACCACTACCAAACACTACTACCCAACTAATTCTGCTATTATTCGCCGAAGGGGTGAGGAGGACGAGAACATCTTCCTCATCGCATGGAGACCCCCTACACCAGAAGAGCTGAATATGTGGAATAATGTGCTACTCAACTACTATGAGAAGGAGAACATTCGGCGAGGAGATAACAGATACATCCTCTTTGACAGGGATAACGTAAGGTTTCCTCGCACAGATACAGGTCTTGGAAAGTACAGCATTAAGTACGCGTATCTTATCTGGATGATGCGTTACCATCCGCTCCTTCAGAGTATACCTGGATACGTACATACTCTATGGGTTGAGATGGGTACCAAGCTCATTGCTGCTGCTCTCAACACAAATCATTGGGAACAGTACGTAGGTAATGAACCTATTGATCGTGCCTCTCTCAACGAAAGAGGAATCGTTATCCCACGATTTGCTATCATTGACGGCAGTACAAAGAGTACACACATAACACGCATCATCGAAGCATTTAACTCCCCCGCGAACAGAGATGGCAGTATTCTCAAGATGGTACTCGGCAGTAGGAAGAGTGGTATATCTATATCTCTAACGAATGGACAGTTCTTCATAGAGTTATCCCCTGACTTTAACAAGGCTACACGCATTCAATCAGAGGGACGTGTATTTCGAGCTGACTCTCTTGCCTGGATGAGATCACTCGGTATACGTAGAAGAGTATTCACTGCTGATATACTTGCTCTCCCAAGCGTGTTCGTTGACGACGATGAATCGATGGAGATTAATGAGCAGTATATATCAGATATACAGAGTGGTCTCCTCCGTAATCAGGACTATGATATCGTTAGAACAGTGGATGTGTCTGGTGTAAATCGTACATACACTGTTAACCCTGTCACAATAGAGGCTCGCATGTATCAGCTGTCAGAGATCAAGTACAGCATGGGTAGGATAGCATCAAGCGCACTAGAGAGGGCAAGCATTGAGACGATCATTAATTTCCATAGGGACATGCCTGTTGACACTACTACTCATGCACTACTATACGGTGCGAACAGACGCAGAGACATCCGTAGGGACATCATGGAAACCATACCTAATCAATGGGTGTACAGACTGAACCCGCGCAATATGTATGTGATGAGGACAGCAGCGGATCTCGTATCGAACCATACACTTGCAACGACACGATATGGTATGCCTCGACCCATACAATCGTTCTCGAACATCATCACTGCAACACGCGATCCACAGGTATCAGGCAACAACTATAACAGAGACAGTGCACCTTCCTCACTCGGACAGCTATCATTGATATACGAGAGGAACTTCTTCCTTGTGGAGGAGCAAAAGGGATACGCATCTAATGCTGTGAAGAACACAATGTCTCTCATAATGAGATCTCCCCTTGATAGGTTCGACTTCTATCGATATCTTGCCGATGCAAACGTGGGTGACTCAAAGGCTATTGCACTTGAGATGGCACTCGTGATGCCTGAAGGTGTACTCACACAGCAAGAACTCACTGAATTCAATATGAGAAGAGATCTTATCCTTTCCCTGTTCCAGAGTTTCTGGAATGCATTTGGTGGTGGTCGCATCGTGCATGTACTCTGGTATGGCGTCAAGAGCAATAGTTACCTGTCTAAACTTGGCATCAACAATACAGCAAGTCTCAAAACTCGTATGATCACATATGATATATCCACTGATCCTCTGAGTACAGGAACTACCTCTAACAGATGGAAATACATAGAGAGCACAGATAGGGAGGCTATATACCTATCGTCACTATCTCGCAACATTACACAGCTCGAGAAGGATGCCAGAGACAGAGCACAACCATATGGTTACTATGTTCACTTCTCCATCTATGACGGAGAACTACGCCTGAGAGAAATATACATGGAGGATAAGAGAAAGAGTAAGACATTCGTTGTCGACCTCAACACTGTACCGGAGGTGACGTCAAGCATTATGGGTATGTCCATCGAAGACATCCATGATCAGTACGATAACGATGTACAACAGTTCAAGAAAGATTTCTTCCACAGAGCAGAACAACTGCGAATCCTCATCATTAGATGAGAACAATATATTATATACCTGTTACAGGTATACTACTTGAGCTTTGATATCCATTTGTAGATGTCTCTTACCTCGACGATGGAGAGTACCTCTTCCTCTAGCTGCTGAAGGAATGATAGACGGTTGTATCTTGCCGCAGATATGATTACCATCTTGTAGTTAGTGATGTCGGGAATTGTCCACTGGAAGTTATACTCAGGATGTGTCTCACATGCAGCACATGCTATGTACTCTTTTGGTATCATAGAATTGTATGCATCCACATTGTCAAGATTATGTCCGAGATCATAGATGAGTATTGATCAATGCAATGGTATCACTCCTTGATACCTCAAGATACAGAGCTTAGAAGAGAGATGTCGTCACCGTCTACATCCGTATATATGAGATACACAAAATCATTTATAGTACTACATTCGTAACAGATGTAGAACTATTGTTACCTACCCTAGTTTTCATCGAAGAAGAGTAGGTGGAGGTGGTCATATAATATCGTTGAGGAATGTAAATATAAGAGTACAACAGCATGGACACGATCATCTATATGAGCCATTAATGTTATACTTCGGTAACCACATATTTGATATGCCTGTAACAGGTATATTTCAGTTTCCTCTGTAGGAGGTTAGACCTTGCATGAATATGTAAATGACAAGTCAGGAGATGTTGGTAGCCTCATTGCTCGTTCTCAGGCAGAAGATACACGCTTTCCATTGGGAAGTGACCGGAACATCGTTCTTAGAGCTACACAAGCTATTCGGTGACCAGTTTGCAGAGTATATCAGAACAGTGAACACACACCCTCCTTCCACTCTCAAGGATATTCTGTGAATATCAGTGATAAAGGAATCACAACTATCAACATTCTATTCTCTGACCCTGGTGAATGAGTTGAAGAAGGACTTCAACCTCCTTGCAACGATGGTTAATGATATGATAGATGAGTATCATGCATGGTCGAACATCATTGGTGACCTTCACGAGTACCTCAATTAATATATCTGTTACAGATATATGTTTATTTGCTATGCAAATGCATTTCTATGACTATGGGATATCCAGATATGTCAGAGGTCATGCACCAACAAATGAGCTACAGAGTAGACCAATGATCCTTGAACAGTTCGTTGATAGATTCATGTCTATCAGTAGATATGGTGGGTTTGTCGCACAATGGGAGCTGCTCATCTCTGCAATATCGAGGAAGTATGACATTGACATAACACAAGCTACTACACTGGTTGAACCATACTCTCAGTCCCAGAGGGAACGGTTCTATGGCAAAGATATAGTGATGTATGAGCATATGATATTGATCACATCTTCTAGTACAAGGTTATACATTGTACATCTTACATTTGAGACATCTCTCTGTGTACACTCTCTCTTTCTCTTCATTCTTCCATGCCCGATGTACAGATCTACACGAATGTACCATGGGATACACTTATATCTGTCATGGAGTCTACCATGTATTGTTCCTGTAGTGTCTACGTTCCATATGTACACTCTGTGCTCTCTCTGTCGTAGGCAATTAACCAATGGATGTGCACCATATCGTGGCACAACGTCATGTAGGAGACATAGTACCTGTAAATAGTTGTGTACACCTTCTGTATTATGAAAGTCAAGGAATGATCTATTCTTCTCAGAAGAATAGTCTGTATAGCCAATGCAAATGGGAGAATCTGGGTAATGCACCTTGATCATGCATATGATACCCTTCATCTTCTCCTTGTTTGGCTTATTCATTTGCATACAGATAATTTTCTCTGTTGTTCAAATGTCAAATGACAGATTGGTCAGGAATGCATCTCCTGTAAGAGATTCAATCACTGTGAAGGAATCACAAGATGTAGTTGCACTATGGAAAGAGTACTTCCCTCGTGTGACTGTAATCACCAGTCCAGAACAGGGACAACCATATCTAACTCTTGCACATGGTTTCACGGATGTAGATCATATGGATGTGAATGGATTGCAGATGAAGAGTCCTCTCTTTACAATGGCTCTTGCATCATTTGAGGTAGCAAAGAATACCTCTGCTCATGGACATCATTATGCACATGCCTATGAAGTTATGTGGCCCAATGTCTCTAATCCGAGTAGAGAACGATCCAACATGGGTAACTATGTGAACAACCTGTGGAGACTTGGCATGGAAGTACATGCTGACCACTACCATTGGAAGACTGATTCTCTCAACCCTGCCATTCATCATATGGGTACAAGTATGTCTCCTCTGGATTTCTCATCTCGTACTATCACTGCTCTCCTTGCACTATTGAATGACACTGAGAGTAATGCATATAGTAGCGATGTACCTACCACTGCAAACACTCGTGGATCAATCTCTCTACCCAATGCAAACGGTATTGTCAATGCAAACGGCAATGGTAATGGCATGGGTATGAATGTCGGTGCAAAGAGAGTGAGGAAACACACCACATGATGAAGGATAACATTTCTGTAACAGAAATGGATCATTGATTACGAAGGATACTCTCTATTATCATCTGTGCATCGACAGAGAACTCATACTTGTTTCTCCTCCAGAACAGCTCAAAGTGTGGATGTAGTACCCACTTTTCAATTGCACATCTCCATGGACCATCTACCTTGTTGATGTCTAGTGACTCACCCTCAACGATACTCTCTATGACCTGTGTCATCATGCTGAACATTGCATGTTCCTCAACAGGTATATCGATACCATACATCTGTTCATACACACCTCTAAGATTTGGTTGAGAGATGAATGTGGAGAAGATGGTCATCCAGTATTTGTGGTCTCTGTCTATCTGGTTTCTCTTGTTCTCCGTCTTTTGTATCTGTGCATTGACATAGATACCATACCCTGTGAATATCATACCTATACCAACGGCTACACCTGAGAGTTTAGATGTTATACTTGTAGGCAAGAATAAGGCCACGAATACAAGCACAAGAGCAAGTACTATTGCAAACCATAGCATTTCATATGATCATATTTATATAATGTATATCTGTTACAGATATAATGTTGTGTTATACAGGTTCTGCTCCGTTTGATGGGGTAGGATGCACACTGCTGGACTCAATGATTGTATACGTCTTATTATTCTCGATGGTTTGTATGATACCATGATAGGGTATAGCAGCAAACCTAGGTTCTACTCTACATGCATCTTCATATGTCAATATGTTATGCTTCTTAATCATTGTACAGATCTTTGCTGGGCCGAGTCCTCCAATGTTATCAGAGTAGTCTGACCCACAGAGAATACAGAGGAGACGAAACTGTTCTTCTGCGGTGATCTTCTGTGTGCAAGATACAGGCATCCTATTACCATCCTCATCGACAGGGAGAAACCCTAGTGAGTATAGTATATCATCAAATGCATAACCTTCTGCCTCGAAGTGTCCTTTGGTTGGGTCTGCAGATCGGAGGTTGCGTATGACTGCTTTACATCCGTACATGAATATATCATAGTCATCCGTCAGGGCAACATCACAATGAAGAGGGAACTTGACGCTCTCACCATGTTCTCCAATAGTGAATGTAGTGTTGACGAGGTATGCGCATACACCCTCTGCCTCATGTTTGGCACGTACAGTTGTAACACCCATATCCTTGAGAACCTCAATGACGATCTCGGCATGCTTACTTCCAGGCGTGTATGCATACATGAGTTTCTTCTTGAACTCATTGAGTTCGATGTTTCCTCTGACTGCATCAGCTCTATCGCTCTGCTCCTTCTTGCCATCGATTCTCTTCTTTATGGTTGCACCTTTCATATCGGGAGCTTTACCTTCGATTACAAAGATAGGAATGATGCCTGAGTCAATGATACGCCTTACGAATGATCTGAAGTACACCTTAAACATCACATGTATCTCGTCATCTGATGGGCGAGACCAATGGCCTCCAATGCTGTCCTTGTTAGACATGAATATGAATGTGTGGCTCTTCATCACATGTTTCACCGCTCCCCAGTTCTGTCTGTACACTATTCCGGCAACCTCAATGGCTACTTTCTTACCTCTCAACTGATTCATGTACAATGGGGTATCACTATCATTCTCATTGCGTCTTCCAAGTTTTGGAACATTCTGATCTCGTAGATACTCTGCAAGCCTCTTAATTGTCATTTAATGACAATGAAAATGATATTGTTAGGTCCAATAATTGGAGGTATAAGATCGAATGTATTAACACTTGGATATGAGGTATCAAAGTACTCAAGAATGTCCATTGATATATTGAATGGCGACAGAGAAGTTCTGATGTCTCACACGGAATATGCACTCCCGGGGAAGCTATCATACTGCGATATTGATGGTGTACATTCTGGGTATCATATTGTGCGTATGACATGCATGGAGCATAGTGATGACGTGATCATCGACAGGACATGGGGATCCTTCTCTCATGGTACAGATGTCTCAATAGTATCATGTAATAATGCAAAGGGATCACCGATGATGTGGGAGAACATGATGAAGAAGGTGCCATCTCTGTGCCTTCATATAGGGGACAATATATACATGGACCATGGATCTCGTGTCTTTGACGTTGCCTATGAAACGATGCAGATGATCGGCACGGATATATCCTATCAAGATTGGAGCGACGTGGTCGACATATTTAGGCAAGGATATAGGAACCATTGGTCTACTCCCCATATGAAGAGGATTCTCTCATCGTGCTGCAACGTGTTCCTGTGGGATGACCATGACATCTGTGACTCTTGGGACCAGGATATAAGATTACCACCTGGATGGGATGTACACATTGGAGATGACGACTCATGGCTGGTGATCGCACAGGATACTACTTGCCTTCGACAGAGAACCATAGTTGCCGCTATACAGGCATACTGCGAATATCAACTACCTATGTCATTGGGAGGAAACCATGTGCATATTCCTGGATCATTCTCATACACTGTGGGAGACAAGGATATACTCTTCATTGATAGGCGCATGCATCTCATTGGAGGTACTCCTCTCATACCACAGTCATACTCTGATGATGGTATCAAACCTGATGTGCTCATATCAACAGTACCAATCTTCTTCCTCCATCCCTGTATATCAAATTCTCTCATTGATTGGATACTCAGGAAGACAATAGGGGTGAGAGATCTTCATGACCATTGGATCCTATACCCTGATGACCTGGAGAGTGTACTCTCCATGACAAAGGATAAGACTATTATCATCTCTGGAGATGTCCATATGTGTGGACAGACGAATGTAAGCATCAAGAGACAGACAACAGATACACAATATGAATATCAGATACGACAGGTGACATCATCCGCAATATCATCATCGTTACCACCATCTGCTCTTCTGCTCTTCCTGAAGATATTGAGTAAGTTCAGAGTGACAGTTGGAGAGTACAGTTGCAACGTTAAACACCAGTCATGGATACGTGACAATGGATACATCGAGTTTGATGCTAGTCGTATAGATCCTGAAATCAACTATGTACTCTCGTCTCTCATTGAATCATGAGAATAATAACTTATCTGTCGTTGAAAATGAGCAAGAAACAGATAGAAGATGCACTGAATGAATTCAGAGACTTCCCTGACATATGTAGGAAGCAGATTGAGCTACAGAGAGATAACTACATATTACTCATTAATAAGATGAACGAATATGATTGGGGAGACCTATTCACAGTAGGAGTGCAACTAAAGGAGAAGGATGGAAATCCACAAGTGTTCCTCAGCAAACTTCTTACCCCTATAGAACTATATCTGTTTGTCCCAAATCCTAATGACGAAACAGGTATGAAGGTCGATGTACATGTTAAGTCATTACCATCGTTACTTGATGAGAAACTTCGATCAATGGGATTCTACCTAGGTCCTCTCGGTCAGAAAGTGTACTCATCGAATGGTAATGAGGTTAAAAGTCCATTCAGGATTTTCATCGATAAAGATACAAAGATTGCTCGCATTATCTGTGCATGAACTATGTATGTAACATACATATAATTATATCTGTTTCTTAAATACAATGTTAAGACAACCAATCAACGACGACTTCAATGGTGATCTCTCATACGTTAATTACAGTAATGGTGTATCCAATGCACCTATGTCACGTAGGGGATCTCGTGACATGACACAGGACGTACAGAGACTACGTAATGAAGGCATTCGTGGACAACTACTACGGGAGATCGAAGTGATTACTATACCTGCAGGTACTCGTCTTAACCTTTGGGATGGCAAGCACATTACAGATGCTCACTTTGTATCTCCTGTTGATCTGAATGTTCTTGTTCGAAGAGGACATGGTTCAATGTACAAACTCCTCCAACAGATTGCTTACCCTGAAGATGTACCAAACAGATTAGATTCAAATGATCTTAATCAACTGTGGGGAGAAACAAAGGAGGCATTCAAGAGTATTCCCCTTGTACGTAATCTTGTCACAAGTGAAGGTAGATTCAATGATGCAATCAGTATGGTTATCTCCCAGTTGCAAGAAAGAGATCGTATAGATGCAATTCTGATGGCCTACACGTACGATGGAAAAGTAGGTCTTCACTTCATCAATAGAGGTAATCACTTCAACACTGCATTCTTCAGTGAATAGACACCTACTCAAAGTACATCTGTAACAGATGTACACACAATCAATTGCAACAAGAGAAGACACACACATACAATCTGATATATCAATGGTTAACAGTCACATCTCATTCTTGCTTGATTGAGATGTACACACTGTTGATGCAATCATATCAATCGATTGCAACAAGAGAAGACACACACATACAATCTGTCATGTCAACAATTGACAATCACATCTCATTCTTGATTGATAGGTTTAACAATTACATCTGTTACAGATGTATCTGCCAATTGATACAATTGATTGCAACAAGAGAAGAGACACACATATGCAATCACATCTCATTCTTGATTGATTGAGATGTCTCTTCTGTTGATACAATCGATTGATCAATTACAAACACAACAGAAGAGACACATGTACAATCTGATATATCAATGGTTAACGATCACATCTCATTCTTGATTGATTGAGATGTACACACTGTTGATACAATTGATTGATCAATTACAAACAAGATAAGGGACACACAATACAATCACATCTCATTCTTGATTGATTGAGATGTATCTATCAGTTAATCAATTGCAACGAGAGAAGACATACACATGCAATCTGTCATGTCAATGGTTGTAGTCATGTCTCATTCTTGATTGATGGGTTTAACAATTACATCTGTTACAGATGTATCTACAATTGATACAATTGATTGCAACAACAGAAGACACACAATACAATCACATCTCATTCTTGATTGATTGAGATGTATCTATCAGTTAATCAATTACAACAGGAGAAGAGACACACATATACAATCTGATATATCAACAATTGACAATCACATCTCATTCTTGATTGATAGGTTTGACAATTACATCTGTAACAGATGTACACACTGTTGATGCAATCATACCAATCAATCACAACAAGAGAAGAGATGCATGTGCAACCACATCTTGCTCTTGATTGATTGAGATACACACACTGTTGATACAATCGATTGCAACAAGAGAAGAGACACAATACAATCACATCTCGCTCTTGATTGATTGAGATGTATCTACCAATTGATTGCAACAACAGAAGAGACATCATACATACGATCTGTCATATCAACAGTTTCAACATTGCATCTGTAACAGATGTACATACAAGTTGGGACAATCATATCAATCGATTGTTCAATATAAACACAAGAGAAGATATGCACATACAATCTGTCATGTCAATGGTTGTAGTCATGTCTCATTCTTGATTGATTGAGATGTATCTATCAGTTAATCAATTACAAACAAGATAAGAGACACACAATACAATCTGTCATATCAACAGTTTCAACATTGCATCTCATTCTTGATTGATAGGTTTAACAATTACATCTGTAACAGATGTATCTACCAATTGCAACAAGAGAAGAGACACACATATACAATCACATCTCATTCTTGATTGATTGAGATGTACCTATCAGTCAATCAATTGCAATAAGATAAGATACACATGTACACGATCTGCCATATCAATGGTTGATGATCATGTCTCATCCTTGATTGATAGGTTCGACAATTACATCTGTAACAGATGTACATACAAGTTGATGCAATCATACCAATAGTTTCAACGACCACATCTCATTCTTGATTGATCGATATGTACACTGTTGATACAATCATATCGATCAATTGCAACAAGAGAAGAGACATCATATACACGATCTGTCATATCAACAGTTTCAACATTGCATCTCATTCTTGATTGATAGGTTTGACAATTACATCTGTAACAGATGTACACACTGTTGATGCAATCATATCAATCACAACAAGAGAAGAGATGCATGTGCAACCACATCTTGCTCTTGATTGATCAAGATGTATCTATCAGTTAATCAATTGCAATAAGATAAGATACACATGTACAATCTGTCATATCAATGGTTGATGATCATGTCTCATCCTTGATTGATCGATATGTACACTGTTGATACAATCATATCAATCAATTGCAACAAGAGAAGAGACACACACATATGCAATCTGTCATGTCAACATTACATCTGTAACAGATGTAATCTCATTTGATCGATTGCAAGTACACATTGACATTAACACCGAGAACACATCTGTCAACAGATTGTATTACGATCACCACTATATCTGTTACAGATATAGAATATGATACTTACATTGATAGACTCAATCATATCAGTTCTCCACGCTCTCTGCTTCATCTGGAACAATTGGATCAAACCTATCGATTCGAATAGGATATGTCCACATCATACGTATATACAGATACAATAGACATAGTACAGTGTAGGAGATCATACTCTCTGGTGTATTTGCAATATATCTATTGTAGATATATACTTGGCTATTCTATTTGAATAATGGATAGATTGCAAATTCATCTCTCAATATTGTAGTATATAGGATTGCCTATTATTGCTCCAGAGAGTGTCAGAAGGAGGATTGGTCCAAGTATAAGATTGGCTGTGTATATTAATACGAAGCTCCCAAGAAAAGACTATAGCACTATATCTATTCAGCATAAGATGTATGGGTGTCTTATACACTGATATCACATTGGAGCATATAAAATATGCCTCACAATAGATAGTGTCAACTACTTCGTAGACATAGAGAAATCACTCAATAACTATGAAGATATATGAATACTCTGGATGTAGATCCTATTGTTTATACACATGTAGAAGTATATACTTGTTACAGGTATATTAGAGAGTAATCCAAGTGCCAGACCATATTGATAAGCACCATGTAGTTATACAACCGTAATCCCAAGAAGAATTCATCTTCCCCACATATATATGAGAATCTATACCATCAATTGAATGGTATATCAATCAATAGTCTTGAATGCCTATAAGTATATCTATAACAGATATATAAACTTGTTCTATATACCTTTTCGATATGTGCATGCAGGCATACAAAACTGGGCAAATCATCGAACGTACCAAATATGTCTATAGAGAGTATTAGAATTATCGAAAAGGTATTATGAACGAGTTTACAATCATTATACAATATGTTTACAGCCATTGTAAACGTCGAATATGACATTATATCTGTAACAGATATATAACCATTAATCCTTTCATTCAGACTGAGAATAGGGTTCGTCTAATTGAATCAATCTTGACTCGATTGTATGCCATTCTATATTGTCATGTATATTATGAGCACATGTTACATCTGCTATTACTATTCTGGAATCTATATGGTATCCTAACTCTTCTAGAAGAGTTAGGATATTGCTCATATATGAGCAATATAACGTGCATTGGTTAATACCATTGTCCATGTCCTCACATTATATCCAATAGATTTGACTATCCATGGATGATTAGCAATATATCCTCCAAGAGCTATACAAAGAGTACGTTTCCCTATGTGATAATCTACATACATTATCGCATATGGAAACGTTCTATAAATGGAGGATAGAGAACAAGTACTTCTATCAATGAGTCATGTATTCTACTATTTATGATAGAGATAAGGTATTGTCGATTAGTTATTCTGAGTATCTCCTTTATAATATCTGTATTATTATATCTTAGTATGTCCTTCATGGTTATACTTCCCATAAACTTATCCTTGATACAGTCATACTGCTCTCTCCACCATATGGACACATTTCTACACATGAATAGATCATAGTGAGATAGATATGGTATAATACCATGGAGGATAACATCGTCTGTTAGGAGATTCATTTCCTCCATTACAGAATATATAAATATTAGATGTGACTGATCAATATATATTTGTATAGAACATTTAGATAACGTGATCATATACGCATATATAGATTGTGGGACCCAAAGGATTCCTATAATCGTGAATGGAACATTAGAGTATACATATTCATATAAATGGTCATATATGGAACTCTTCTACTCTAATATTAACAAAGGATAGTAGTTCTTACTATGCAATGCTCTCTTCTCATGGTGATGAATATCGTAAGAGAAGCGATGACATACTTAGAACAAGAATGATACCATGTCTACGATCTGTATTCTTACATGCACGAATACCTAATAATAAGTGCAGATATTCCCTCAAACACATTGAAAAGGGCTCAAATATGATATATTATGAATCCTATAGACAAGATGGAATATCTGCATCTCCATATGTACAACAAGTATATGGAGTAGTTGGTAGTAATGATCATATTAGTTATATGAGAAGCTCAATAAACTATAAAGCATTGTTTCTACATATGAGAGCACAAAGCTTGGAGCTTAAATCTACAAGATCATCTGAATCTGATATAATAATATGGTTATATGGAGGTACTATGGAATACAATAATAATTCATTCGATGAATTAATGTATAGTCTTGTTCCATATAAATATAGAATGTTTCGTTCCATGCTTCGTTGTTATAATGATATCGATATCATTATACACGGAGAGTAGTTCTATACCTGTAACAGGTATAATTTATAGTGATAATTCATCATCAGAAGGATATCTGTCCTTTTCTTGACATAGTACAATCCTATTTTTAAGGCTCAATTCAATAAGATCATATCGATTAAGAGATTTGATATCCTCAAGTACAGAGAGATCTACAGTTTTAAGGGAGAGAAGATCCTTTATCTGTTGGTATACATCCCTATTCTCTATTTGTCTCAGAATAGGGATTGATTCTGTTGGAAGATCCTCAATCACTTTGATCTCTCCACAATAGTTTATACTCCATATCCAATCTGGTGACATTACGATAGGTTCCATCTTCTTCCATTTCTCTCTCTTGACGATATAAACTCCTCTTTGAACAGAACAAGAACAACCCTTCAATCTCGTAGAAGATAAGAACCGTGGCACAACAAGAAGTACAATATCATCATTCATTTTATATAAGTATTGTAAATGGGTTACAGTTATTGTATACGTATTGCATGCGGTACTAAACCCTCTACACAGGATATAGACAAGATGGAGAGGGAATATTCTAAACTATTGGAAGATAATAGTGGATGGTTTCCCACCTTTGGAGAGACTGAAACCTCATCATCAGGAGGTTATGGAACTGGTCCAAATGAAGACTTCTCTCAAGAGAGAATCAGGTTCACGTTCTTGTTCCCACAATATACATTCTTTATATACTTCTTCTACTGGGATATGATGATGTTAGAAGTATTCTCGATACAGGATACAGACATACTGAAAGTAAAGGTAACTGATCTCGAAGATGGAATCTCAATACCTGGAGGTAAAGTATCCTTATCATTCGATGGTTATATTAATGTACCAAATGAGATCCTCTCAAAAGGTATGTAATAATTGGTTATATCTGTAACAGATATATGTTATATCTCATAGAGAGACTTTAATTGATCCCAATTAACTGGAACCTCTGAGTCTTTCAAGACAAGAGTGATTGCAAGTGAGTTATCACCATCGAAGGATTCCTCTGCTTCTGAATTGAATAGACGTATAAGCATATTTTCATTCCAATGAGGATGAAGTGCAGGTAGAGATTCAGGCGTTTGATGGATTGTATCATACATCCATTGTGCTGGTGGGTGATCATCTGTACTCCCTCTATCGTTATATTCCTCAGTAATATTATTGACCAATCTCTGACCAGAGAGGATATCCTATCATATATGAATTCATAACAATTATGGGATGTATAGGTATTTTATTATATACTGATGCAACATCAGTATCGGCTCTGTACTCAAATGTTAATATCGATGATCTTATCTACTATATCTTGTCTCTGAAATACATGGGCAGTGTTCATACCATAGATAATGATACCTCTATTATCCTTCCAATAGGATAATATTCTGAGAAAGAGTTTCCAATGCTCTGGATGAGATAACGACATATAAGGGATCCACTCAGTTCTAAGACTATAGATCTATCTATATGTGATCTTATTAGATTGACTCTTGGAAATAGGGTTGTACTATACCAAGAGAAGGATATCTATCCTTCTGATAATGAATTATATCTGTTACAGATATACACAACCAATAGTAAATAGAGTATATCCCTTCCTTACTCTGATATACACATGTGAATATAGTTCATAGAAATTATTATAACAATCATATGTGAAATTATCACAAAGGACGGGAAATACACGCTGAAAAGTTCACGTTGCCTTCGTTCAACCAATATATTATTCGATGAATAGGTATATATCTGTTACAGATATAATGTAGATAGTTAACGGAATATAATGTCTATATTCTGATATGAATTGCATATAGGATATTTCATATGCCTGAGCAATAGTATCTTGACTTCTTCATATGATCTACATATTGGTACTTTCACAATGGATTCATACACTATTACAGGTGTATCTCCTGTGAGTGATATACCATATCTATGAGCACCACTATATTCGCGAACATACAGTTTCATCGATGAAGGTGTAAGAATTATCCTATCTGGATGATAGATACAATAGATATTTCTATCTTTATCTGCAACTATATCTATAGATAGCAAATCTGCATATTCCATCATACTATGTAGCAAGTATGTACTATACATATGAGCATCCTGGATAGTGAGTACTCGCATTCCTGCACCTAATGAATACACATTCATTGTTTGAAGTGATATATATGAATGTAGGAATGCTGTGGGTTTGTCTAACACTATGGTATTAGATAATATATCTTCCTTCATTCTACCTGCAAGGATCTGTCCATAGAGTGATACACATCTATAATGGGCTATATCATATTTCTGTTCTCTTGACCAATTATCAATAAGTACAGGTGATTCTGTCTGTATAGACAATATATTAAAGTCTATACCATAGTGTACAGCTGTATGTCCATTGGCTACACGAGCCTGTATAGATTCTGAAAGGATTGTGTACAGGTTACCAATAGCAATGAGAGTACCCCTTGGTATTTCCTATCTCCTACATCACATAGATGACTGATAAATGTATTCACATCCATTCTATATCTGTTACAGATATATGTCTATGTCTGAGAACTGTGGAATACGATATATACGTGGTCGTACATATCTAATATTGCATACATGAAATCGATCTGTATTATCTTGTACATTTGAATATATACCTGTGAATATAGATTCTAGATACTCTGTCAAGAAGATAATGTCTCCATGGGCAGGGTATATAGATGTTCTATCTCTGTAGGATATCATTATTGCACCATTGAATTGTATATTCCTACATTCGTGTATAGAGTAGACAGTGATACTACATTGTTCACAACAGTATGGTGATCTAAATATCGGATAATCATCTATCTCTGATTGCTTCTCATCTATACAGTGAACACAGTAATCAGGAGAATCAAAGCTAATACAAGGTGAGCTATCATCATTGATATCAAACTCCAAATCATCTGAGAGATCTTGCTGAAGACAAAACATTAGTGGATCAATGCATGCAATAAACTTATCCTTACTAATTTGTACAGGAGTCATATTACCCTTCTGATCAGAGATAATATAGTCATATGCCTGATCGATAATCTCCATTGGAATATTCATTTTCTATCTGTCACACATAGAAATCTAATTAAAAGGATAATGATTCCTGTGGAAGTAATACAATATTCTATACTTCCATTTCTCGATCACTATGATGTATTTAGAATACGATATGTGAATAAATGGTGGTATGATCAATATAGGACTATCAGGGATGAATTCCTGGAAGGTGAAGGTAGTATCATGACCAACATATTGAAATGGAATGATCCAGATCTATTGAAGGAGATATTAAGAGTATGTGGAGAAGATGATCTGTTTGATATAATTGAAATTGACCAGGATGTACTATTTGATAATAACCATAATGCATTAGTTGATGAATTACTTCAATATCAACCATTTGTTAAATATACACAGGATAGATTAATACGTATATACAATGATGGTATGGATATTTACGAAGAGGAATATACGAAATCCATATCAAGATATGTAGTATCGCATCCTAATATGGTACTATTGCTCGGTGATGATCCAAGAGTTTGGACAACAATAATGTATGGTATGGATAATATCTTATCCGATATGGAGGATATGATCGACATTATAGAAGAGCATCAGTTAACATTGGACTCTGACAGGACAATAGATGACTTTGGGGATCTATATGAATATGATGGATTTACAGACGAAGAGAACCATACATGGGAATTGCTCAAAAGAAGGATATTATCAGTAAACAATAAATAGTATATACCTGTAACAGGTATAATAATTCAATTATTTAGAATTCAAGTACAATTTTATTGCAGTTCCAACATGTAATGGAGGAGTATCATCATATTGATTGTTATGTGTTTCAATATATGAAGATATCATATCAGATAATTCCGTATGACTATAGTGTCCAAACTTGTAATCGAGTAGATCAGGTCTATCGAGGTGCAATATCAATCCAATATTGAGATCGTTAACAGATATAATTAGAGTATGTTATCTATGCATGTAAATGAATGTGTATATACGCTATCGTTACCTCCTGTAAGGAATCCAGTTGGAAGATATGATCCAATACATACACATATTGATCTTGGAAGATCCTTACATTTCTTCCCTGTATTTGTAGACGCTACCTGTAGAGCTTCGCCGAATGATGTGGATACAATCTTGAATGGTTTATCGTCCTGTCCAGAGAGTTTACGATGTAGAGATTGGGTACTCATATAAACAATGTAAACTACTCGTTTCAATGGTGATACCAAAGAGATTATCTCCTTCTCATTCTCTTTCATGATTTCGAATACAATCGTTGGTGTAATTAATCTGTCTATCTCTTGTTGGCGTTCAAGGAATTCTTGTACTGGATTCATTCTGTTTCCAATAGTATTAATTAATCTCTAATAGTATTTGATTAGAGATTCTTAGTAACTGTTCCTTAATCGTTCATACTATATCTGTTACAGATATATGTGTATAATTACATTCCCAATCTATCAATGATAATATCTACTGCTATTTGGACAATTGGTGATATTCTTCTACTCACGTGTATATTTACGTCCAAATCAGGTGATAACCTCTGTATCAAATAGTCCATAGGAGGTAGATTACTTGGTGAGAAATGTTTGATTCCATACAAAATTATTGGATCATCGCATTCAACCTGAGGGAAATCATCTGGAGTGAGTTTCCTATATTCAATGAGAAATTGATCGAATCTCCCAGAGAGAATCTCTCCATTCTCATCAGATGCATTATGATTTCCTAATTGCTTCATGAACAAAGAGAGAGGTGTATACATTTATTCCTTTCTTGACCATACAGATGCACTCCTAAACTCTCTACTGACACCTACATCTATCACAGATAGAGTTAATCAAAATAGGGTCTATCCTCAACATACCTATAGAGAGAATTACACTATGTCTGTAACAGATATAGAATTATCGATCAATGAGACCAATACAGTTCCATCGATTACATTGGTTCTATTGATCAATCAATCTAACCCATGTCATTATCTGTAACAGATATGGTTGTAATCACGTACTTATCTATACTGTCATTCAAATCATTGTACTCATCTATATTGAATTAGGTTGATCTCGTTTGTCAATCTAATCTCATTGATTGATTCAATCTTGTCCAATCAATTGACAGAATGGATTGGATCAATTGGTTAACCATTCTTACTCATATTATATCTGTAATCAATATTACTTATCTATACTGAACATTATAGATGAATAGATTCAATCAATTAGAATAGATCTATTCTGTTATGGCTAACTCTGTTATTCTAATTGATTAATTCAAGCAAGACAGCCAATATAGAATGATATGATTAATCAATCAGACTGAGTTGATAGAATAGATACAATCGTGTTATTCTATATTAAACATGATTGAATCTAATACATTCAACTGATATCAATCACTTCAGCCCATTCTATATCTGTTACATATATAGTTATGATCACGTACTCATCTGTGTCTATTACTTGTATCAATGTAATTAATTCGATTGACCAAGATGGTTGGTTATATCAACCAACGTCATCAGACAGACGTAATTGATCACCCCTATTGACTATATCTGTAACAGAGATAGTTATAATTATGTTATTCACCTATATTGAACCTGGTCAATATCATCTATCATATTCTGAGTTAGGAATATAATATTATCTGTCAATGTATTTCTGCTCCTGGCATATAGATATATATCTATTCAATCCTATTAAGATATGAGAATTCTTATCTCAGGAATGAGAATGAAATCCTATGGAACATCATCTATTTGAAATATCTCAATATCTTGGATATTCAGGATCAACGTTATACCTTGTATCACAATCATTTTACGATAGTATCATCGACCAACAAGAAATGTACCTTGAATACCTATACAAGAAGTATAACTGTAGGAAAATATATGCTCTCTTATTACATATGATAAATGAGAATGATATGAAATCATTAAGGAACATGGTTAATATGCCTCCAAGGATAGTTCATTCTGATGTATGGAGATATCTTGTATATTCTATTCAACATCAATATAGGATTGAACATATGAATATACTTAATCCTGTATTGGATAAACAATGGAAATCATTTGGAAGAATGTGTATAGAGTATAGATCTCCCCATTATATACTTGATGATGGGTTTAGCTACTCTGCATCATGGATGAGAGTATGTAAAAGCAATCCTTTGGTTATAATGTTACTACATAAACAATATCTACCTTCTATACGTGAATATCCTTATAAACGTGATACATGGAGCAAGATGGCGTATCGATATGGTTATTATATTGACCTTATAATATAAATATATCTGTAACAGATATAATATTTAGTATTTGGACTGAGGAATGTGCTTCTCATAACAACTGGTACAATGTATAATATTTCCACAGTCATAACAGATATATCCTCTATTCTGTTCATAGAATTTAGACACATTACATTCTACCTTGTAGTGATCGATACATTCTGTACAGATTCCATCTGTACATTGACACCAACAGAGTGCAACATGTTTCTCACACATCACTCTCTTACAGTTGAGACATGTGATTGAAATATCAGTCCCACAGTTATAACATATCCTCTGTGTACAGATACCACATCTATCTATATTGATACTATTACATGTAATACAGTCATCAAATGATTGAATCATTTCTCTCTGGGTATAAAGAATATCATAGGAGAATATGATTATTACCTATAAATGACTCATTACATTCTTGACATTGGTAATGATATGTTATACCAGGCAACAAGAGGAGATACTCCATTTGTGTGAGTCCAAGGCATGGAGTCATGATAACAAATCATTATTATAAATATCAATATATTATGTTTCCTATATAAATGGAATATATGCTCTATAATATTGTACTATATATTACAGGATCAAGAGAGCCATCCTTGTAACAAGTCCATACAGGAGTATATGTAGGGAGAGTAATCAGATTCATTCCGATGAAACAGATTTCCTCATCATAGGTATATATCCGTACATATTTCATGTTCTCCATCCAGAGTGTTATATCTGTTACAGATACATTTGAGTTTTATATCTTCCTGTCTATTAAGATGCTCAGTGAAGAGTTCTGTATATAACACTGTAGTAATCTTTTTTACTACAAATTGTATTAGAATATCAGGAGTATGGGATTGGACTTGTTCCAACAGCAATTGACATTGTTTGTGAAATCCAGATATCACTCTCAACATCTTTTATCAATGCAAATATTCAATCTTCCATGGAGATGATAGCACCTATCTCCATCTGTTTACAGAATGAGTACAATATCTTTATCATCAATTGGGAGACAACCCATTGGTACAAATGACAATGGAGATATTATCGGTCTGGCTATATCAAGGAACTTATCCATTTTATTATTCTATCTATATGATTCAACATGAGGAAACTGTTATATGATATATCTGAGATAGGATTACAATTAATTATGATCAAGGAGAATATAAGAATACATATATTATCTGCTTGGTGGAGGATTTAGAATGTAGTCCCAATCAATGGGATGATAATACTCATATACTTGACATAGACTACATCCCTGAGTTAGAGAGATCTACATATACAGTGAATGTATGTGTGTGTCTTCTCTCTTGTTGTAATTGTATCAACTGTGTGTACATCTGTAACAGATGTAATTGTTAAACCCATCAATCAAGAATGAGACATGACTGTCAACCATTGACATGACAGACTGTATGTGTGTGTCTTCTCTCTTGTTGTAATTGTATCAATTGTGTGTACATCTGTAACAGATGTAATTGATTGGGATCGATCAATCAAGAATGAGATGTGACTGCCAACCATTGACATGACAGATTGCATGTGTATATCTTCTCTTGTTGCAATTGATTGATATGATTGTATCAACAAGTATTGAACATCTGTTACAGATGTAATGTTGAAACTATTGACATATCGGATTGTATGTGTGTCTCCTCTCTTGATGCAATTGATTGATATGATTGTATCAACTGTTACAGATGTAATTGATTGAGATCAATCTATCAAGAATGAGATGTGATCATCAACCATTGACATGACAGATTGCAATGTGTATGTCTTCTCTTGTTGCAATTGATTGATATGATCGTACCAATAGTGTACATCTCAATCAATCAAGAATGAGACATGACTGCCAACCATTGACATATCAGATTGTATGTGTGTGTCTTCTCTTGTTGCAATTGTATCAACTGTGTGTACATCTGTTACAGATGTAATGTTGAAACTGTTGACATGACAGACTGTATGTGCTTGCGATTGACTGATATGATTGTAACAGATGTAATTGATTGAGATCAATCTATCAAGAATGAGACATGACTGTCAACCATTGACATATCAGATTGCAATGTGTGTCTTCTCTCGTTGCAATTGTATCAACTGTGTGTACATCTGTAACAGATGTAATTGATTGAGATCAATCAATCAAGAATGAGATGTGATCATCAACCATTGA
>Ga0105045_10000076_pt1 | contig 50310 bp, 44 predicted proteins | sample MAT02_FD_78089 | JGI IMG/M metagenome (GOLD analysis project Ga0105045, IMG submission 78089) | Freshwater microbial communities from Lake Fryxell liftoff mats and glacier meltwater in Antarctica - MAT-02 (megahit assembly) | ecosystem: Environmental > Aquatic > Freshwater > Ice > Liftoff...
AATATCTGTTTTTCCTAAATCTAAATCAATCAATTTTTCGTTCCCCTCTTTCGGGGCTGCAAAGGTAATACCTTTTTTGTCCCACACAACTCTTTTTTTATTTATTTTTTATTTATTTTATATCAAAAATCATAACTATTTGTTTATTAAAGATTTATACCAAAATTTAATTTAAAGATAATTTGTCCAAAAAAAAAATTGGTATGATCGTCTATTCTTAACCGTCTCTGTATAACCAATCGCCATTAATATCACATCTTCTTGAGCCTTCATAATTATAAGTACGCTTTATCGATATACTATATTATATAATATATCTAATGGTATTCTTCAGTTTCCCTTATAACTTGCACAGACTTATCTACTATTATAATAGAATATACTACTTAATTGTAAGCAATTGGCATATTCCTACCTCAAAGTTTCAATATCAGCGTATATTTGCAGTATTAAAGCATTAATCACTATTAATAACCTACCACATTTCGAATGCAACTTACGATCGTCATTTCTTATTATAAGGCATTAGACAATTTAATATTGATCCTTAAAGCCTTAAATGCTCAAAGTAATTTAGATTTTGAGGTTATAGTATCTGAAGATGATAACAATCCGCAAACAAAAGATTTTGTTATTAAGCATGCACCTAACTATTTATTTCCACTTATACATCTGTATCAATCAAAAGATGACGGCTTCAGAAAGAATGAAATGCTGAATAGATGTATAGGGTCTTCCAAAACTCAACGCCTAGTCTTTATAGATGGAGATTGCATACCTCACGGACAATTTGCATCACAATACATTAAGAACATTAAAGAAGGATATTTTTTTAGTGGTCGAGCATTGATGCTAGGTAGTCATATTTCTAAAAGTATAGTTCTTTCACAAGATTTAAACCTTTTGAGACCACTTTCATTAATTTTTTCAGGTTCAAGTCCGATAAAAGATGCTATATATTCACCATTTATACCGCTTAGTATAGTTGCTAGAGGTATCGTGGGGCGTAACTGGGGAATCATGAAATCAGAGTTGATAAAAATAAATGGATTTGACCAAGATTATTTAAAAGCTGGAATAGGTGAAGATACTGATGTCGAATGGCGCCTGATTGCTAATGGTCTTAAATGTGCAAATATGAAAAACAAAGCAATAGTTTACCATATATCTCATAAGCGAAACTACACAGACAACGATGTCGATCACAATATAGAATTATTAAAAATGAAACAAAGTCTAGGTTATGTTATTTGCAAAAATGGTATCATAAAACTCTAAAGTAATCTGCAAGGCAAATAAATAGGTATATCTAAATAAGTTGATTGAATTATAATTATAATTACAATATAAATAAACTAATTTTTCAAAAATCTATTAGGAAATTAATATAAATATAGTGGAAGATGAATATATCAGAAATCAGAAACATACTGAGTCAAGTTCCGGATCCCGAGATTCCTGTAATCTCAATAGAAGAGTTGGGTATTCTACAAGACATAAAGATTGAAGATAATAAAATCGTAGTATATATAACCCCAACTTATAATGGTTGTCCTGCAATGGATATGATTACAGTAAATATTAAATCTGCTTTAGAAGATAATGGATATAACAATGTAGAAGTAAAACTGGTATTGAGTCCGATATGGACGACTGATTGGATAACTGAGGAGGGCAAGAAAAAACTATTAGAATATGGGATTGCACCACCGGCTGAGCGGACAACGGATTTATCGTTTATCGACGGCAAATCACCTTCAATAGCATGTCCACAATGTGGATCTAAAGATACTGAAATAATTAGCAGATTTGGTTCTACTGCATGTAAATCTTTATATAAATGCAACCAATGTTTAGAGCCTTTTGACTATTTTAAGTGTCATTAAAATTATCTAGTTAGGCTAAAGAAACTTTAAAACCACAACACGATTAAAAAACTATAGCAGTCTTTTTACTTTTTTGCGTATAGAATTTATTCATCAAGTAATGAGTAAGGTAAGCACTACCCGACCCTACAATCATACCCACTACTACATCTGAAGGATAATGGACGCCCAAGTGCATCCTAGAGTAACCGACTGTTCCCGCCCACAAGTAGGCTGGTGCGATTACATACCATTTTGGGTAGCTTAAGCTCAAGCTAGTTGCCGTTGCAAATGCTATAGTCGTGTGACCTGATGGAAACGAGGGACTGCTTGCAGACGATAATGGGATAATATCTGAATAGGTTACTGATGGACGATCTCTCCTAAAGCTATACTTAATCGCCGTAGAAAACATAGAGGCAACAAGCAAGCTGGCAGCAGCTTTTATCCCATGTTTTTTAGTGTGGTCTTTGCCAGTCAGCATACCTAAGCCATAGATGACTAGGGGTACAGAAAACACTAAAGGATCGTTAAGATCCGAAATAACTTTAAAAGTCTGGTCAAAAGATAAATTACGATCTACATTGATTTGTCTTAGTAAATCTATATCAATATTTTGGGTTGATCCAAAAGAATATGTCAATAAAACAATGAAGAAAATCAGTGGTAAATGCTGAAGTTTTGTAAACATACAAAATAAATTTTTAACATATAGAAAATGACTTAATTCAAAAACTAATATCAGAATTAGCAAAGAGCGTTAACATTTTTTATAAATTATAGCAAAGATATTTACTAATCTTCATCATCATAATCGTCAGATCCCTCATCGGCAATCATATCTAGATCTGTATCATCGTCATCAAAAGAGTCATCATCCTCGTCTATGTCGAGGCTAACATCATCTAATTCCTTGCTGACATCTAGATCACCGAAAAGCTTATCTAAGTCATCGTCATCAATGTCAACCGACTTTTTGGTAGAAGGTTTTTTTATAACCTTACTGATAATGGTAGGCTTTTTAGGTTCAGGACGCTTAGCCGGTCGATCCTCGTCTTCATCATCCATGTCGTCAAAACCCCTCATTCTATCCTTTGGCACTACTTGCACATCTTTCATTTCAGACTGAGTTTTAGCCAATACAGATTTAGTAGTCGTAGGTACAGCAACTAGCCTTTTCCTATCGATTAATTCACCTGTAACCACACATATTCCATAAGACTTATTATTGATCCTTATGAGCGCATTCTCTAGGTCTTGAATATATTTTCTTTGATGATTTGCCATATTATTTAACATCTCTACTTCTGACTGAATAGAAGAGAAGTCCGTAATATCTTTAGCGAAGTCATCATTGTTGTTTTCTGTGATGTCTTTTAGTTGATCTTTAAGGTTAGCATACTGCTCCTTTGCTTTCTCAAACTTAGAGGTAATTAACTCTTTAAATTCTCTAAGATCCTCGTCATTGTATCTGGTAGTAACATTTCCGGTTAATGACATATATATTTATTTTTAAATATTTACAAAATTTGCGCAATATTAGTTTTAAAAAGTCACATTACAAAAAAAATATTTATAATTAAACTACTTTTTAATATAATTAACATTTAATACTTTTAAAAGATAGAAGCAAAAACACCATTAATGGATAAAAAGTTAATAAAAAGTGTATTTATTTTTACAAATGTTTTAAAAGTATTGGACGAAAGTCCTATAGATAGGAAAACTTATGAATTCAAAAACTCAACATGCTTTTAAAAATATCCTTTTAGCCAAATACTAATCATCTCCCGCGGCAGTTTTTTTCATCTGTGCGGCTTTCTCATGGCCGAGATACCTTTCGACGAGCTCATGACCTAGGTAAATCATAGGTGTAAGCAAGATTGCCAAAGTAAATTTGTAAAGATAGTTGACTGTACCTATAGCAATAACACGAGCCAAATCCCAGTCAGACCCGATATAAAATGCGATAATCAACACGATGTATGAATCTACAATCTGCGATACCAAAGTACTACCTGTGGCTCTGAGCCAAATCTTATTTTCGCCTGTAACTTTTTTGATTTTGTGAAAAACCGCAACATCCAGAATCTGACCTACCAAAAATGCTACCATCGAACCCACAATAATCCAAAGTCCTTGCCCCATCACTCGATCAAACGCTAAACTCATATCATCTATGGAGGCCGAACCATCAGTTCTGATACCACTCTGAAACTGCCACCAATCATTAGCAGGTAAGTGTATAGCGCCAAAAATCATTAAGAATGAGTAAAATACGATGACCACAGCAAGATATGACAGAAACTTCACGGCACGTTGACCGTAATATTCATTGATAATATCAGTCATAATAAATACAATAGGCCACAAAATAGCTCCCGCCGTTAGGCTAAAACCCAAGCCTGAAGTCCCAAATAATGAAAAATCAAGTGGAGATTGGTCGAAAAGCTTTTCTAATGAAAAAATCTTCAGTCCGATAAATTCTGCAACGATGATATTGGCAATAAAAAAAGCTGAAAGTAGGATAAATAGTTTTATCGACTTTTGGTTAAGGATCTGAATAATCGTCATGTTATCGTACAATTAAAATAATGGATTACTTTTAATATGGGCTATTTAATAAACAATACTACGTTCATTTTGGTTTGGAATAATGATATTGGTATGAGTGATAATGAAAATAATTATAATGAAAATTTCAAAAACTTATATCAATTAATTAAATATTAGCATTTTATAAATATAAATAATAGACATATATTGGTTTTATCCATTTTGTAGAAACAATATATTATCCGATATTAAATAATCCAAATAGTTCACTCATGAAAATTCCAATAGATCTAAAGTCCGGAGCTGTCAAAGCATCTGAAGACACAACGCTGAACGACGGCGTAAGGCAAGAAGTAATCGTAGGTATTGACTTAGGTACTACCAATAGCTTGATCGCATACATATCTAAAGGTGAATCTATTACGATCAAAAGCGAAACTGGCAGCAGCAGTTTATTGCCATCGGTACTACACCTTAATGATGACTTTGAGTGGCTCGTAGGTGAAGATGCAAAATCAAAAATGATTGTTGATCCTGCAAATACTATATTTTCTGTAAAGAGATTGATGGGAAAATCATATAAGGATATATCACATTTAGAAACGAGCATAGGATATAAAATCATAGATACGGATGGTAGCGATCTAGTAAAAATTTTAATTAAAGATAAGCTTTATACACCCTTAGAATTATCCAGTATCATACTAAAAAAGCTAAAAGCAATAGGTGAGAATCATTTAGGCCTAGAAATAACAAAAGCAGTGATCACTGTGCCGGCCTACTTTAATGATGCGCAACGACAAGCTACGAGAGATGCGGGCAAATTAGCAGGGCTGGATGTACTCAGGATCATCAATGAGCCCACTGCTGCTAGTCTAGCTTACGGAATAGGGTTAGACAGAGAAACGTCTATGAATATCGCTGTTTATGATTTTGGTGGTGGAACCTTTGATGTATCTATTTTGCATCTCGAAGATGGAATTTTTGAAGTATTGGCGACACATGGAGATACATATTTGGGTGGCGACGATATAGATAGAGCGATCATACAAGAATGGTGTCAATTACATAATATCAGTGATGAAAAACTCACCGAATCGCCTTCACTGAACCAATCAATGCGCTTGGCTGCCGAGACGGCAAAGAGAGCATTGAGTACACTTCAGGTATATAATGATCTGATAGAAGGGCACAAACTTAGCCTCACTCAAGATAGACTAAATGAACTAATAACTCCTATTATAGACAAGACTATAGAAAGTTGTCAAAAAGCGATGGTCGATGCTAAGCTGAAGTATGAAGCAATAGATAAAATACTTTTAGTAGGTGGTAGCACTAGAATTCCGCTTGTGAGTGCCAAGTTAAATAAACTGTTCGGAAAAGTGCCTGACAATAGCCTCAATCCTGATGAAGTGGTAGCACTTGGAGCAGCTATACAAGCAGACATATTGGCTGGCAATAGAAAAGATATACTACTCCTAGATGTTACTCCTCTATCACTAGGCATAGAAACTGTAGGTGGACTTATGGATACGATCATCCCACGCAATAGCAAAGTTCCTCAACGTTCAGCCAGGCAATATACGACCTCAGTAGATGGACAAACTAATCTCAGGATTTCTGTATATCAAGGCGAGAGAGATCTTGTAGCTCACAATAGGAAACTAGGTGAATTTACACTGCGCAATATCCCACCCATGGCTGCGGGAATACCTAAAATAGAAGTACAATTCATCCTAGATATAGATGGTATAGTGACTGTCAGAGCAGCTGAGCTCCGTACAAATACACAAACGACTATAGAAATCAAGTCCAATTACGGTATCACAGAAGAGGAAATGGCGCTGATGCTGATTGACTCTATCAAAAATGCAGAAAGTGATATTGCCGCCAAAGGTCTATTGGAAGCTATAAATGAGGCAAATAATATCGTTCGGTCTTCTGATAAGTTCATAATCCAAAACAAAGATTGGTTAACCACAGAGGAGATACTCAATACTCAATCTAGAATTAACGACTTGGTCCAAGCCGTGGATATCAAAGATAAGCAATCTATAGAAAAAGCAATGCTGAATATCAACACTTATACGGAACCCCTTGCGCACAAAGCACTAGATGTCAATATATCAAAATCTCTCAAAGGTAGCAATCTGTAATAGCTTAACCCTTTTTGCGACCAACATTAAACACCCTGCTCACGTTAAACCCAAAGTGAATGCCACCGTCAGTCCATGAATTGGTAGTTTCTGTAATAAATCCTTTCTCTATCATAGAAGTACTATTAGTCAAATGAAGCTGAAATACGTGGCCACCTGTCTCTATATCCACACCTATAGAAAGTGAATTTTTGATGTTGTCAGCGACTTGGTTAGGCAATAGATATACATACTCAAGATTAAGAGAAAATCTTTTTGAAAGCTTAAATCTAGATCCACCACCGAGGGCATAGACGTCATTTTTTTCGGCATTAGTAGCTATTAAGTTTCTATGAACTAAGGTAGGAGACAACTGTAGTGAAAATGATTCACTAAATTTCCTTCCTATGATTAACTGTGTTGTATAAAACAGCCTACTGGAGAAGAAGTTTTCTCTAGCGGGGTCCTGCCACTTTAGCGTTTGTATAGCACTGCTCACAAATACTGCCATTGATATAGGCATATTGCGCAAGCCTGTACTTTGACGCAATAGCTTGTATTTTGCAAATCCATCATAAGTTTTCTGAAAATTGCTTCGACCAACGCCTATAGCCAATCGGTCTGAAAGGCCAAACTCAAAGCCAAGTCTTATCGTAGCATTATCTAAACCAAATAGCTCATAGGCACCTCCATTTAATGTTCCGAACCGATGGGAAATTTTAAAATCAAAAACACCAGATCCAGTGTTTTCTAAAGAGTGAAGGTTGATGACACGGTTAGTCTTAAAGCTAGCAGTAGTATAGTCGACTGTTTTTTCTTCTTCTATTAGAGAAAGTAAGTCATCATCATTCTGCGAAAAAACTAAAGTATTACTATAAAAAACTGTAAATAAAAAGAGTAAAATGATGCGCAACATAGGCTTTAAGATTAATTATACATTATTTAAGTGCTTCCAATGGAGCATTGATGGTTATTTTTATTGATTTGGATATTTGATCCTTTACCAAGGCTGGGATATCTATTTTGTAGTCTGCGAGCAATATATCAAAGGATGAATCCAATGTAACTTTCCCTCCCCCAGTGCTCACAGTTCCTGTGGTTTTGATGTTGTTAGTTACGCCGTGCATTGTCATTTGACCAGACACAATAACGGGTATTTTCGCCGTTTTAGTGAGGTCTAATGTCTTATAATTGTCGATTTGACCTTTAAAAACAGCCTTTGGAAACTTAGAACTTTCCATATAGTTTTCGTTAAAATGCTCTTGCATAAGCGATCTATCAAACTGAAATCCTTTGATGAGAACTGCAAATTCCATTTTTCCTGTAGCTAGATCCATTACACAAGTCGCAGATTTGTTGACAGCATCTATGTTTTCAATAGGTGTTTTGCTAAAAAATGAAATATTAGCGGATTTAGTAAATACCTTTTGTGCAGCTGCGGTAATTGAAAATACAAAAAAGATAAATAATAGAGAATATAGTTTAGTAACCGAATAATACATGTTAATTTAATTTAATATGAAAAACTTTGAAACTCAACTTTAATGATGAATTGATGAATCAATATAACACTTTGTTGACGAAGACTTGGCTGATTAAGTTTCACTTTACATAAATAAGAGCTGTTAAAAACCGCTTAAATCTATTCAATCTCATGCTTTAATTGCCGTGCTAATACATGGGCTTTACTTATTTGATAATGACACATCGGTTTAGCACTACATCCATCAGTAAGCCTGAACAACACCTCTGATGATGACTTCGCTTCCTGCTTCATAGGAATTTAACCCTACACTGTTTTCAAACTCACATTTAATAGCATACATCTCATTTCCAGTATCTAAATATATGCTATTGGTCGATAACTCAAGACTTTTAATTATACCTTTTACTTCTATGGTTTTGTCCAGATACTTGGTATTTGCTGAAGTTTCATCTGTCTCAAATTCTTCGAAAAGTACCTTAGGCGTCACAGAGAAATCCGCAGATGAAGCATTAAGGTCATCATGTGACTTATTGTACATATTATAGCCAATGCCACCACCGATTATACCAAGTGCTAGAATAGCTATTAAGAGATTTCTCATATATATGATATTTTAGTAATATTTATAAAATTGGTTATCAATTATTAGGTGCGCCTGCATTGACCCAAGAAGTTATTTTATCTATCTTACAAGCATCTAGCTTTGATGCGCTTTTAGGCATTGCACTCCAGCCTGATTTGTGTTCAATGGAGCCCACTAATGATCCGTTATTAGCATATTTCAGTATATCGCTATGTGCCTCCAATATTACAAAACCTTGGTTCTCAGAAGCACTATGGCAGCTATTGCAACTGATATCGATAATTGGCTTCACTTCATTGGCATACGAGACGTCTGATGTTTTGCAATCTACTGGTGGATACAGGTTTTCCTCAGAATCATAATAACAAGATGGTATTGCCATCAATGAAAACAACAATATTATTAAAAAATATTTCATTTATATGAGATTTTAATTTTCAAAAAGCAAAAATCTATAATTTTTATAAATTATAAAGTGACATGATAGTGAGTAAAAAAATGACTCTTTACGAGAAATCAATAATAAGCTTCTTCAAAATACTCTCACTACTAGACCCGTAAACTAACGCAAATATAAAAAGAATTATTTGTGTGAAGAATCTTTAGTATCTATAAATCAAATAAATCAAAAGAAAAAGATAAAAAAGCTAACCACCCAGACCAACATCCAGCATCATCATCACTATAAATCCGCCTACAAAACCAAGTGTAGCTATATCTGTATTTTTGTCTTGTTGGGTTTCGGGGATCACCTCTTCTACCACTACAAATATCATTGCACCTGCAGCAAATGCTAGTGCATAAGGCAATAATGGAATAAAAAAATTGACAGCAACTGCACCTAATACTCCTGCCACAGGCTCTACAATCGCAGATGCTTGACCGTACATGAAACTTTTAGTACGACTCATGCCCATCCTTCGCAATGGCATCGAAACAGCTATGCCTTCAGGAAAATTCTGAATACCGATACCAATGGCAAGCGTAACTGCACCCGCTATGGAAGCCTCAGGAATACCTGCTGCCACCCCACCGAAAAGAACTCCTACGGCCAAACCTTCTGGAATATTGTGCAAAGTGATAGCTAGTACTAGCAATGTAGTACGTTGCCAAGGCGACTTTGTTCCTTCTGATTCTTTAAAATTGATGTGTAGATGTGGCAAAACTTTGTCTAGTCCAAAAATAAATAAAGCACCCAATAAAAAACCCACGGATGCCGGAATGACTTTAGTAAAACCCTCACCACCAGACATCTTTATAGCTGGCGCCAACAAACTCCAAAAACTAGCTGCGACCATCACACCTCCTGTAAATCCTAGCATCCCATCTAGGAATACTCTATTCATAGTCTTAAAAAAGAATACAGAAGAAGCACCTAATGTTGTCAAAAACCACGTAAACAAGGTAGCATATAAAGCCGCTAGTATTGGATTTATTGATTCAAAATAATGTATGATTTGATCCATTATACAGAATTAGCTTGTGCTACATCGCACCACGATAATGCTTAACAATGATATCAAAGAAAGTGTTGAGTTAATGATTAAAAAAAAGTACGTCACCTTCTTTAATTATAGCGATTATAATTATGTTTTATTTGAAACGCCCAAAAATAATAAATCTTTTATTAGAAGGTAAAAGATTATTCAAAAAAAAGAGAACTGCAATGCTACCAAGTAATGTGGATATGACTCTGGCTGCAAAAAACTATTAATGTCCTAGTCATCAAAATATTTCGGTTATTGGGATGACCTCAATTGGGGATCAATATATCTGCATTATTTCATTACAGTTCTCTAAACTAGGATCTCAAAATAAAAAACTCTACAATCTTTCTTATAAAGTGATGCAAATATAACATGTTTATGTATTACAAAAAAATATAATATGTTTTATTTTTAAATTTTTATTTTACTAATATAATTTTATTTAATATAAAAACTATCAAGAGCAAGAAGATAAAAAAAAGTCACTGATTAAAATTGCTTAATAATCAATGACTTATAGAAGATTATCTAGTTCGATGGAGACCTAAATCAATGATATCTATACATTTTCTAGAACCACAGCACTAGCGCCACCGCCGCCGTTACATATTGCGGCGAGACCGTATTTTGCATTTTTTTGCTTTAGTACATGAGCGAGATTAACTACGATACGGGCTCCTGAGCAACCCAATGGATGTCCCAGAGATACAGCGCCGCCATATATATTGACTTTATCAATAGATAACTTAAAATGCTTAATGAAAGCTAGTGCTACTACGGCAAAAGCCTCATTGACTTCAAAATAATCTATATCATCGATAGTCAATCCTGCCCTTTCCAATGCTTTTTCGGCAGCAAGAACAGGTGCAGTAGTAAACCATTCTGGTGCTTGAGCTGCATCGGCATAAGAAACAATCTTTGCTAGTGGAGTTAGATTATACTTTACCAAGCTGGTCTCACTTGCCAACACAACAGCTGCGGCGCCATCATTGATCGTAGAGGCATTGGCTGCGGTTACTGTACCATCTTTTGTAAAAACTGGTTTGAGATTAGGTATTTTATCATACATAACATTTTTGTATTCCTGATCGTGATCGACTGTAGTGACATTGCCTTTACGATCTTTTATATCTACACCTACTATCTGAGCATCCATAAATCCAGAACTCCATGCTTCAGCTGATCTTCTGTACGACAATATACTGTAGTCGTCCTGCGCCTCTCTGGATATGTCACCTTGTATGGCAGTAGCGTCAGCAAAGCAACCCATTGGTTGTCCATCATATACATTCTGTAAGCCATCACGTACTAGTCCATCTATCAACTCTGCATTGCCATAGCCATATCCATATCTCGCTTTGGCCATATAAAAAGGAATAGAAGACATATTTTCCATACCCCCTGCCACCACGATATCGTTTTGTTCTAATTGGATGGATTGCGTCGCTAGCATGATGGCTTTCATACCTGATGCGCATACCTTATTGATGGTAGTGGCTGGTGTAGCGTTGGACAATCCGCTTTCAAGTGCTACTTGTCTGGCTGGTGCTTGACCCGCATTGGCTTGAACAACATGACCCATAAATATTTCTTGAATAGCTTCTGCTGGTAATTTTGCAGCTTCCAATGCGCCTTTGACTGCTATAGCACCTAGCTTAGTTGCTGGTACAGTTGACAAACTTCCGCCAAAACTCCCTAGTGGCGTTCTTTTAGCCGCTACAATATAAACGTTTTTCATTTTTTAAAATTTGGTTATCAATTACAGTTATTTAATGATTTTAGTTGTTGAACGAAAATCAATGGTTAAACTTTAAAAATATTGATTTTGTTGTAAATTGCAGGAATTGGCTGTTTAATTTTGGGAGCATTACAATTTTGAGTGGAAAGAAATTTAAAAAAGCATTTAACTTTAAATTTGACAATTCTACATATCCAGCAAAACTCGTCACGCACTGTTTGAACCACTAATCAAACATATTGTGTGACGTTTAATGGCATTGTAGTGTTTGATTGCATTATAACTTTCAAATTGAATTTGGAAGGCCACTAAGAGTGATTCGGCAAAAAAAATTAAGCAAGGCCTGTACTACAAGGCGTGATCGACAAATATTCTGAAAGGTAAAAAAAGGAAATTGACAAATCAAACAATTCCGCAATTTTAAATAATGATTTAGTATTATCAACAGTTCAATAAGTACTGTCAGTTCTTTCAGTTAGACAAATCGACAAATTAAAGAGCCAAGTAAATTAAACAAGTTGACAAATTATTAATATCTTTGACCATAAATTAATGCCCAAATATTGCTAATGGAATTTATAAGTGTTTTTGACGTTTTTAAAATAGGTGTAGGACCATCTTCATCACATACATTAGGCCCGTGGAAGGCTGCTAGATCATTTATGAAAGACTGCATAAAAAAAGATCTAATCCAGATGACTTCTACACTAAAAGTATCTCTTTTTGGCTCACTATCTTTAACTGGCAAAGGACATGCAACGGATTTAGCCATACTAATGGGATTGAGCGATTATGATCCTGAGACCGTAGATACTGAAAAAATAGAAAGCATCATTTTTAAAATCAAAGACGAACATAGCATAGAGGTCTCTAATGGAAAATTTTTAAAATTTGACCCACAACATGAAATCGTTTTCGAAAAAGAGTTTCTTAGTTTCCATGCCAATGGAATGGTTTTTACTTTAAAAAACGAAAATAAACCAGATTTTCAGGAGACATATTATTCTATAGGTGGTGGCTTTTTGATTAAAGAAAATGAAAGTGATGACGAAGGAGCTGAAATAATAAAATACCCTTATCCCATAGACACGTCTAAGCAATTGATGAAATATTGTGAGGACTACGGACTCTCAATCTCAGAAGTAGTGATTGCAAATGAATCTGTAACCCATACCAAGGATGAATATGAGACCAAACTCTTAAAAATCTGGGAAACGATGCTAGATAGTATCTATGTGGGCTGCCATACACAAGGGTTTCTGCCAGGAGCTCTGGCTGTCAAAAGAAGGGCAGCGGAAGTAGTACATAGACTGAGTCCTAACCTTGTTTACAGTGATAAAAATGAGTGGCTACAAGCCATTAGAACACTTAACCCCACTTTTAATGATATCATAAAGTGGGTCAGTAGCTTTGGAATATCCGTCAATGAAGTCAATGCAGCTTTTGGGCGTGTAGTTACGGCACCTACTAATGGAAGTGCAGGTGTGATTCCGGCAGTGCTGATGTATTACTTGTGCTTTGTAAATAAAGAAGCGGGGGATGAAGAGATCATAAAGTTTCTAAGTACTTCTGCTGAGATAGGCAGTATATTTAAAAAAGGCTCAACCATATCCGCAGCGATGGGTGGATGTCAAGCTGAGATAGGTGTTTCATCATCTATGGCTGCTGCAGGACTCTCTGAGCTAATTGGTGGTTCGCCAGAGCAATGCACGATAGCTGCTGAGATAGCAATGGAACATCATCTAGGTATGACCTGTGATCCTATCGGGGGATTGGTGCAGGTGCCATGTATAGAACGCAACTCAATGGGTGCGATCAAAGCCATCAATGCAGCATCAATCGCCACAGACAGAAATCCTAAGGATGTAAAAGTAACGTTAGATCAAGTGATAAAAACCATGTGGGAGACCGCTCAAGACATGAACCGAAAGTATAAAGAAACCTCGGAAGGTGGACTGGCTACAGCGGTAAATATAGTAGATTGCTAGTTATTTGATAAGCTGTTGCTTTGATTAAGAACGGCAAAATATCAGCAATACGAAATAGTCCATTTGATTTGGTAGTATTATATTTTAAACCAGTGATAGATACTTTGTGGGTGCTCAGTTATTTTAACTAAGCGATGGTTCTTAAACATTTCAATAGCTGCTTTTAATAGCCCAATGAACCCTATTCCTAAAACTATAATCCCATAGGAAAGCTGTTTTATTATCTCGCTTTTTGAGATATAAATGCCAAATAAGCCCGTCAAAATGATAAATAATGCAAGCATAGCAATTATAGTTATCGCTATATTTCCTTTTTTAGGGTTTTCCCAAATCTTTTTAGATAATTCGTATTGAGTTTTACTGGTGTCTTGTAGTGTAGAACAACTGATACCTAAGCACATAAAAATCAGAGCGTAGTTATAGTTTTCCCAAATGGTTCCAAAACCTGCTAAATACGGTTTAGTAACATAATAAAGTCAGATAAACATTAAAGGATATTGCAAATAGCTAATTTTGTGAAAAACAATTCTAGCATCTAGCATTTCATAAATGATTTATAGGTGACTTAACTTATATTTGTTTTCAATATTATTTTAAGCAAAAAGCTATTGATTACAGTTGATGTTCGCTTAGTCAATACTTCCAAACGGCGATTACGCTAGATTAGTATAAACTGCCTGCACATCATCGTCATCGTCGAGCTTATCTAGCAATTTTTCAATATCCACCATCTGCTCATCCGAAAACTCAGTTGGTGTAGTTGGGATTCTTTGAAGATTAGCTTTAGTGATATTTATGCCCTTCTCCTCAAAAGCCTTAGTCAATGTACCGAAGTCAGTATAGTCACCATAAGCATAAATGGTATTTTCGTCTACTTCAAATGACTGTAGTCCAAAGTCTATCATCTCTAACTCAAACTCATCTGGATCGAAGTTTTCGGGACGTTCGAACTCTACTACAGTCTTGCGATCAAACATAAACTCTAAAGAACCCGTAGCTACTAGACTTCCGTTTAGCTTATTGAAATAGGACTTCACGTTAGCTATAGTTCGTGTCACATTGTCAGTAGCGCACTCTACAAATACGAGTACACCAGCTGGACCTTTACCTTCGTAGTTTACCTCTGTATAATCTTCAGAATCTTTGGTGCTGGCACGTTTGATAGCGTTTTCGACATTATCTTTAGGCATGTTGGCTGCCTTACCTGCTTGAATCGCCATTCTAAGCTTGGCGTTCATTTCAGGATCTGGGCCGCCTTCTTTAACTGCTATAGTAATAGTTCTAGAGATTTTAGGAAAAATTCGAGACATTGTTGCCCATCTTTTTTCTTTTGCTGCTCGTCGATATTCAAATGCACGTCCCATGATTAAATATTGGTATTGTTGAGTAAAATTTTCAGTTTGGTATAGATCCAAATTAAAAAGAGCATCAAATAAGACAATACTTACAAGATGCTCTTTTCGTGCGGAAGAGGAGGGATTCGAACCCCCGGTACCCTCTCAGGTACGTCAGTTTTCAAGACTGATGCAATCAACCAGCTCTGCCACTCTTCCAATGGTAACTACTGATTTGCTAAAAGCGATGCAAAAGTACTAATAATAATTTAATCTCAAAACTTTTTTTGATAAAAAATAGCAGAACCTTTTTAGCTCCTGCTGTTAGCTTAATTTCAGGTATAACTAAATTATGAGATAAAACTTATACTTGCCTATAATAGAGTAAATTACATTAGTTAAGACAGGCTATATCTCTGATTAAGATCGATGATCTTTTTGATAATATTTTATTTGATTTTTTCAGGTCATTAAGTACCGTCGTGACCGTTTGACGAGAAGTACCCGTAAAGTCTGCTATATCTTGCTGAGTAAAATCATGTTTAAGCAAGACTTCACTACCTACTTTTATACCATACTTTTCTACGTTTGATTTTAAAAAATCTAGAATTCTAGTTCGCGCGTCACTTAGTGCTAAAGATTCCAGTCTCTGTTCGCTATAGTACAGCTTTCTACCCAAAAATATTATCAGACAAAGCGAAAATTTGTAGTTTGATTTTATCAAATCAATCACGTAAGAGGACTCTAAGGTGAGATATACTACTTTGCTAGACATGACGACAGCACCATTTCTTCTTATATCTTCCCCTGTGAGGCTTTGCTCGATGAGTATAGATCCAGCGTGGTGCATCATCTTTATAACTTCTCTCTTATCCTGAGAAAGCGCAACGATTTTGACTACACCTTCAAGCACAAAAAATATTTCACTACTAACTTCACCTGTTTTATATAGATAGTCGTGTTTTGTTGCTGTTTTTAACTTTACTTTACCAGCAATAAACTCAAACTCGTCTTTGGTTAGACATTCCATTATTGAAAATTTTTGAAGCTTTTCTATTATGTGTATATCTGTTGTCATTAGCTTAAAAATTATATTTACACAGGATTTACAATTTTAGGACACTAAAATAAAGTCATACCCTTACAAAATGTAAAATTATTTACATTTATTTATAAATAGTCAAGATATCCCAATTGGAATATTCTGTATATTCTATTGGTATCGATATTGCTTTTGGATGAATATCTAGAAATTTTACCTGTTGCTTTTATCGGTAATAAAAAAAATACTAATAGCTCAATCTTTATAAATAGAGATAGGACTTATTTCTAGATTTTGACTGGACTTCATCTTTTCTATACTCACTCTAAAGATCAGTTTTGATGTTAAATCTTTTAGCACAAACGGTATGTCTATGCGCATCTTATTAGCGCTGAGAGATTTATAATTAAACCTATTGGCCTCACCTACATATTCTAATTGCCCATGCACATCATCAAATTGCCATATCTCTGTAATGGAACTCACACAAGCTTGTCCACAGATATCAATCTCATAGCTTATATGATAGTTGCCTTTTTCAAGCGAATCGGCTTTGATATAGCCTTCATAACCCCAGCCTCGCTCTCCTTTGTGTTTCTCTACCTTTAGAGTCAATACAGGAAGTGCATTGACTAATTCTGCATTAAAATTTTTGACGATAGTATCAAAAGCATCAAGAGGTAACGATCTCAATCTCATCTTGTCATCCTCATAAACAATAGTTGCATCCTTGGTCCAGTGGGTGAGTTTGGCACGTTGCTCATAGATCTCGTTTTTAGTCTCAACTACTAGCAGTGGTCTCTGATCTTTTTGTTTCAGTAGCTCTATGATGGCAGGTACACGATAAGGTTGGCAGGTCAGTTCATTGAGGATAATGGACTGTGAAAGGCTCGTCCTACTCATATTGACACCCATGGTAGGAATATTGAAATTATATGCCAATTCAAAATTTTGGTTAATATTCTGACCTTGATCAGGCCAAGAAAAACACTCAGAGCCGACAGAAAAATATGGATCAGGCAGTAAAGCTTGATACATGGTAAAATCTATGTTGTACTGTTGCTTATCGAATCCGCAATAATAAGCCTCATGCCTCGTCTGTGTGATCTCAGTAGTTCGAAAATAAAAAATACCTTCTAACAATATCATAGTCGGAATCACAAAATATAACATATTACGTTTGAGACCTAAATCCATATTTTTTAACCATTGGTGAAGGACACTTATCGTCAATAGATTGATAGCATAAAAACTAATCCACGCTACTCTACCGATGCTCCTGAACTGCTTGAACGGTCCAGTATAATCTAGCAATCCATCCAGACCTTTGATAGTGAATGGTAGCCCAAAAGATATCAATGCTGAGCAAATAAATATCCATAGAAGCATTCTTTCGACGCTTCTAGTTTTAAAAAAACGAACTACGCTACGGTAACTAGTCAACAATCTAAATAATCCGAATATCAAAAATAGGATAGCGGCTAATCCAATGTAAGCCTTTCCTTCAAAATCAATTTGTTTGACATGGACGACATTAGTATTTATAAAGTTATAAAAAGGCATTTTATAACTAAAAATCAGCCCTTCTATATAGGAATGATAGCTAAAAAACCCATACGGAGATGAAGGACGATCTTCTATATGGAGAAAATAAGAAGTAATAAATGTAAGTATTACAAATGGTATCACCACCTGAATAGCTAACATCTTAGATATTGATTTGGCATTTAACCAAGTCATATTCTCTAATAATAAAAAAAACATAGACAACATTACCATAATGCCACCTGTGATAAAAAAATACATGTGCAAAAGCCCTGAAGCCGTTATAATTAAGCTTATCAAAATAGACCACTTGATCTTGTTGCCGCCTTGCCATATACAAATCCAAGCATAAAAAACCCAAGGAAGTATAGGATAAGCCATTGCGAAGTGGGCGCCCATTCTATCCTTTTGTGGATGCATGGCCATCAAGCCAAGCGTAACCAAAATAGCAAATACAAAGCTTATATCCATCTTGCGTAAGCACAAATAAAAGCCAAATGTACCTAAAATGAAACCTAGCACGATCGCAAGATTATGAATCGCAGGCAGGTTGCATAATAAACTAGGAAATACCTGAGCCGACATTTTGGTAATATTAGAAAGTAGCGGTTGATTGTCAGTAAAAACAATGTTTTCGCCAAATGGGTAATTCATACCTTCAAATGCAAAATATGTGCTATCGTTCTTGATATGATGCATAAAGGTAAAATAGTTCTTCATGCCATCGCCACCATAGACAAAAAACATATTTGGCTCTAGGATTATAGCTTTACATAATACACCAAAAAAAATAACAATTACTAAGAATGCAATAATTTTTTGAAATTCAGTACTTTTATTTGAATACAAATCCATAATCAAGTTTTGGTGATGATAGCGCAAAAGTAAAAAATAAAAAGTAATATTGGATAAAGTTATTTATAATCTGAGCGATTATGCGAATTGTATTTTTAAAGTAGAAGCGAATAAACTACCATTTTAGTCTTGAATCTATAAAAAGATACAGTTTATAGGACTTTAAATGGTAATAAGAATTAATATACATCGGTCAAATAGCATAAAGAAACGGTGGATAGAATGCTATACTCGGAACTTTTCGTCATATGTAAGGTGCCATATCAGCGATAATAGAAGCGCATTTTGTAGCTGAAGATTTTGCAAAGTCTAATCCAGAGGATGCGTATATGATCTCCCGTGATGAGTTAACCAGCAAGCCTACTTCATTATTGGTGGCTTTAGAAGCGACTTCCTGAAGGTTTCCACCTTGTGCGCCGACACCAGGTACCAAAAGAAAGTAATCTGGTATAATCTGTCTGATAGAAGTAAATAAATCTGGATGTGTAGCACCAATCACAAACATCAATTGGTCATGACTTCCCCACTTTTTAGCTTGATTGAGAACTTTTTCATAAACTTTAATCCCATCGCTGCAGGTCAAAGTCTGAAAATCGGAATGACCACTGTTGCTCGTTAGTCCTAATAAAATAACCCACTTGCCGTCAAACTCCAAAAAAGGTCTCACTGAGTCTTCGCCCATGTAAGGCGCAACAGTAACTGCATCGAAGTCATAATACTCAAAAAATGTCTTTGCATACATCTTGCTCGTATTGCCTATATCGCCTCTTTTGGCATCAGCAATAGTAAATATATCTTTGGGTATGTAGTCTAAGGTTTGTTCTAATATCTCCCATCCCTGAGGGCCAAGAGATTCATAAAAAGCTATATTGGGTTTGTATGCTACACAATAATCTTTAGTAGCATCTATAATGGCTTTATTGAAGGCTAGAAGTGGATTTTTTTCACTTAATAAATGATGTGGTATCTTGGTGATGTCAGAATCTAGTCCAACACACAAAAATGATTTTTTTTTATGAATCTGAGTAATTAATTCCTCTTTGGTCATGGTATCAAAACTCCGTTTATAGCAATTATGGATTTAATTTGTGGTACCTTTGACCTGATGGTCTGCTCAACGCCGGCCTTCATAGTCATAGCTGACATCGAGCAAAACTCGCAGTTTCCCAACCATTTAATCTTAGCTACGTGATCTTCTGTGATTTCTATCAACTCTAAGTTGCCGCCATCAACTGCCAAATGAGGACGAATCTCATCTAAAGCAAAGTTAACTCTCTCAAATAAATCTAATAATTCTGGTGTCATCATGGTGCAAATGTATAAAAATATTTGGTAAATCCTAGTACTAACCACTCTAATAATCGCAGGGTCAATAAAAGGGGTCATAAAAATTCAAGGCAATAAAATCAGCTACATCTCCATCTTTACTATGCGAGAAGGTTCGTGGATATCGTGTCTAAGCTTTACAGCATTGATAGTATTGAGTGCTAATCGTCTGAATATGGGATACAAAATACTGTTTTCGTCCATTGCGACAGGCGTACCCGCATCTCCACCCTCGCGTATAGACTGTACAATAGGTACTTCTACTAGAACAGTACTGTTGGCCATGGTTGCCAGTTTTTTAGCTCCGCCTTTGCCAAAGATATAATACTTATTGTCTGGAAGTTCTGCGGGTGTAAACCAACTCATATTTTCGACAACTCCCAGTATAGGCACATTCACATTAGGCAACAAAAACATATTCATGGCCTTGACTGCATCGATGACAGCTACTTCCTGAGGTGTTGTGACCATTATAACTCCAGTGACGGGCACAGATTGAACCAATGTCAGTTGTATATCACCCGTGCCAGGTGGTAAGTCTATCACTAAGTAATCCAGCTCGGGCCAGAGTGTATCATTTATAAACTGTCTAAGCAGCCCTGCCAATCTAGGTCCACGCAAAACTACTGCTTGCTCCGGTTCCACGATGAATCCTATGGACATCAAGTGTACGTTATGAGATACTATAGGTATTATCTTGTGTTTGCCATACAATAATTCTATTTTTGGCCTTTGGCCAGCTACACCCATCATAGTAGGTATAGAGGGACCATAAATATCTGCATCTATCAATCCTACCTTATATCCTTGTTGTGCTAGAGATACTGCTAGGTTTACTGACACCGTTGACTTGCCTACACCACCCTTGCCGGAAGCTACAGCTAGGATGTTTTTGATCTGCGGCAATACAGTATTTTGCCCATCTGCATTGGTATCTTTTACCTTGAGATGAATATGGACATCGGCTTCTGGGTATAGGTTAGCTATCGCCCCATTACAAGCAAAATTTAAGGAAGATTTGAGCTCTGCATCACTGGTTTTGATAACTATAGTGAATGATACGTTTTGATCTGTGATAACTAAATCCTCTACCATTCTGGCTGAGATAATATCTACTCCCGAAGTAGGATCTTTGACCTCTCGGAGTGCAGCTACTACCTTATTATTGTCTATATTCATAAAAAAGTTGATATTCAGTTATAATAAATTTACTGTAAATGGCCTCATAGATTTAAACGTTAACTATAAAAGCCTCCTAGATACTTATTGATAAAGTCGTGACTGATCTTATCTACAAGTTTAGTATTTGATTACTAATAAAATCAAAAGATAGACCACATTGTTTAGCAAAAAGGTTAATATATTGATAACAGTCATTCAAAAGCCATATAATCTATTTACTTTTGTGGTCAAAATTATAATCTACTTCGCCAGTAAATTGAGTTTTAATTATTAGTGATTTTTTGATAGCTTAGATAATAGCAATTCGATGGAAGGTTTAAAAAATTTGGCGTAAGCAAAAAGAAAAGAAAAGTATGCGTGTATATCAAAACTTACAAGATTTACCAGAGTTTGACCAAACCATTATTACTATAGGTTCTTTTGATGGCGTCCACTCTGGTCACCAAAATATTTTGAAAAGATTAAAGTCTCTAGCTGACGAGCACCAAGTAGAAAGCGTAGTTGTAACTTTTCATCCGCATCCGAGATTGATTCTGGACAAATCTGATAATGACATCCAGCTGCTAAATACCCTAGAAGAGAAGTTAAGATTACTAGAGGCGTATGGCGTGGACAATGTCGTGGTGGTGCCTTTCACATTTGAGTTTTCGCAGCAAACGCCCAACGAATACATAGAAAAATTTATATACCAATGCTTCAAACCTAAGTTTATCGTCATAGGTTATGATCACAGGTTCGGTATGAATCGAGCTGGGGACTTGTATTTTCTGAAACAGAATGAAGAGAAGTTTCAGTATCAAGTGATAGAAATATCAAAAAAAGAAATCGACGAAATAGCCGTAAGTAGCTCAAAAATCAGAAATTATCTACTACATGGCAATATATCTGAGGCAAACTTGTTTCTAAATAGTCCATATCTACTAAGTGGCAAAGTCATACATGGCGACAAAATCGGAAGTAAAATCGGCTACCCTACCGCTAATCTTCACATCTCGGAAAAGTACAAACTAATCCCGAAAGCTGGAGTTTATGCCGTCAGTTTAACGGTAGAGAACGCTACCTTTGATGGGATGATGTATATAGGTAATCGACCGACGCTAAGTGATAAGTTGGGTGTAAATATAGAGATCAATATTTTTGATTTTAATCAAAATATCTACGATAAAGACATCGTAGTGCAAATAATCAGCTTCCTACGGACGGATGAAAAATTTGGGTCTATGGAAGCACTCACAGAGCAGTTGCACCTCGATGAAAAAAATGCCCACATCGCTTTGAACAGCTCAAAAACCAAGAAGCCAGACAAAATAAAGGCAACTATCGCTATACTTAATTATAATGGTGTAGATTTTTTAGAATCTTATCTGCCTTTGGTGGATTATTCTAGCGAGCAATATAGTTTTGAGATCTTAGTGATAGACAATGCCTCTACGGATAGCTCTGTCGAATACATAAAAGAGTGGCATCCAGAAGTAAAAATAAAGGAATTGTCAAAAAATCATGGTTTTGCGCAAGGTTACAATATAGGGCTCAAAGAAGTAGTGAGCGACTATACTGTACTGCTTAACTCGGATGTGCGCATCACTCCAGACTGGCTAACACCATTGATAGAGCTGCTAGATAGCGATTCTACTATAGCTGCTGTCCAACCAAAAATATGTGCTCTAGAAGATAAAACTAAATTTGAATATGCAGGTGCAGCAGGTGGTTTTATAGATAGGTTGGGTTATCCTTTCTGTAGAGGTCGAGTGCTCAACGAAGTTGAAACTGACTTAGGCCAGTATGACGATGCAATAGATGTATTCTGGACGAGCGGTGCTGCGATGGTAATCAGAACATCCCTGTTTAAGGCGATCGGTGGTTTTGACAAAGGATTTTTTGCCCACCAAGAAGAGATAGATTTGTGTTGGCGTATGCTACAGGCAGGTTACAAACTCAAGTGTGTACCTAGCTCAAAAGTGTATCATCTCGGCGGAGGCACATTAGATTATCAAAATCCAAGGAAAGACTTTTTGAATTTTAGAAATAATATGTACTTACTTACCAAACACGAATCCTTGACGAAGCTTTTATGGTTAGTGCCGTTCAAGTTAGTACTAGATGGACTCGCAGGTGTCAAGTTTCTGTTTGATTTCAAGCCTCAATCTACTATCGCTGTAATCAAAGCACACTTGAGTTACTATATACATTTACCGCTGGTAATCGAGCGGAGAAACTACGAGACTCTATTGATCCAAAAATGTACAATCGGCAAACCTAACCTTGGTTCAAGATATGGTGGTAGTATCATCTGGGATTACTACATCGGATGGCATAGGACGTACAAACAAATAATGTCCAAAACGAAGTGGTTTTAATGATTTAACCTGTGCTTAATCCCTAAACATTATATCCTCAACACTCAAAACTAAATGTATGCTCGGTACGATACTATATGAAGACGATACTATGCTAGCTATAGACAAACCTGCTGGTGTACTGAGTATCCCCGATAGATTTAATCCTGATTTGCCCAATCTTATCCAAGGTTTAAAAATAAAGTATCCGACACTGATACCTGTACATAGACTCGATAAATTTACTAGTGGCATTAATATTTTTGCTAAAACAACTGAAGCGCATCGTTCTCTCTCAATGGCATTTGAAGATAGGCTAGTAGAGAAATACTACTATGCAATCGTAGATGGAGTACCAGCGCCCGAAAGCGGTATCATAGACGTACCTCTAGCAGAATCTATGGTGACTCGTGGCAAAATGCTAGTAAACAAACGCGGCAAAGAATGTAAAACAGCCTACAAAATCGAAAAAAACTTTAAAAAATATAGTTTGATGTACCTACGAATATTTACTGGTAGAATGCATCAGATACGTGTACACATGCAGTATCTCGGCAATCCTCTCGTCGTAGATGCACTATATGGTAACAGAACAGAGCTATATCTATCTGAGATCAAAGGTAAAAGCTTCCATCTAGGCAAATTCGAAAATGAACGTCCTCTCCTCAGCCGCCAACCACTCCATGCCCACAAAATCATCGTACCACACACTATCACTGGCACACCTGTAGAGATCACATCTCCTATGCCAAAGGATATGTCAGCTGTAGTTAACCAAATGGAAAAATGGATTAGGTAGTTGGGTAGATTTTCGGAATCGGTTGATTTGTTAATTTGATTAATTTGTAGAATTGCTTTTAATTGCCTTTCGAAAATATCTGTGAATTTGTAAATTTGGATGATTTGAGGATTCGATACTGACCGCTAAGCGTAAGTTGCACTTACGCTTGCGTGATACTAGGTCTTTGACTTGATCCGAGAGAAATGCTGATGTCGAACTGATTGAACTGATTGCTTTGCTGAAATGTCGAATTACGGAGTCGTTTGATTTGTCGATTTGTTTGATTAGTTAATTTGTAAATCTGATACAATTAAACCTTTACACCCTTAAACAAAAAAACTAAAAGCTAATAGCCGACCGGTAATAGCTAAAGACGCCGCAATACCAGAAAACACTATAATATCTCTCTCAAAAAAAAGTCTTAATTGACCTTAAAATCTATGGTAACTGTTCCGCACTGAGAATTAATCTCACTTTTAGAAAATTTATATTTCTTAGCGGTAGTTTTTGCTAGATTGATCAAGTATGCGTCGGTAGTGGTTGAGCCCTTCTGAGTATAGTCAGCTGAGGTCACTTTGCCATCAGAATTGACACAAATAGAAAGTGATACACGCCCAGTTTTTTGAGAATTGTCAGTAAATTTTGGTTCAAACTCTACACCTCTCCCACCAAGTCCACCTCCTACCCTACCAGAGCCTTTGGTTAAACCTCCGAGTACTTTGCCATCTGGATCACCACTATTGCTGCCTTCGTTGCCAGACTTATTGTTGCTGCCACTTCCACCGCCAAATAGATCTGCCAATTGTTTTTTCTTTTTAGCCTTTTCAGCTGCTTCTTTTGCCTCTTGATCTGCTTTATCACGTGCTTTTTTTGCTTCAGTTGCATCTTTTGCGTTCTTAGCAGCTAATGCCTCTCTGTCAGCTTTAGCTTTGGCATCTGCTTTTTCTTTAGCATCTTTAGTTTTAGTATCTGTTACAGGTTTTTTTTCTATGACTTTTTTAGGTTTTTCTTCCTTAGCTTTTATGGGTGCTTCCTCCTCTAGGTCCTCTGCCGCTAATGTCTCATCGGATTTACTAGGTGCAACAGCACTACTTGTCGGAGGTGTAGGTTCAGAAGGAACAATCTCTTCTGCTAATTCTGGAAAATCTCGACCTACATCAGGATCGCCAAGTGTTACCAATATACCTGAATCTTGATTTTCGGGTTGCAATACTTGGAATTGGATCAATAGCAGTAATAGAAGCAAGGCATGAATAATCAAACTAATGATCTTTCCTATTTTCTTATTTTGTTCTTCTATTTCTGTGCTATTGTATAAATACATAAAGCTATAATTGAATTCAATATTTCTATGGTGACTTATGTTGTCAATTATTTATAACAACATGTTCTAAAGTAGTAAAAAGCTATATATAACAAGATTACTTTTTGCTACAGCATAATTTCTAATAATATATTCTGATACTAAAAGAGTTCTTATTATACTACTATTTTGGGTCTGTAAGTACTGCTCTGATTTCATTTTTGAATGCCAGATCCAAAATAGCGACTACTGGTTCATTGGTGGCATCTATGGAAGGCGCTACGACTATAGCTGCTTTTTTACCATCGATTCTTTTGAGGTCTAGGATTTGCTTTTCGATACCTGCTAGGCTGATTGCCACTCCATTGAGCGTATAAGTTCCCGCACCATTTATAGCAACCACTTTGTTTTTTGCTTTTGGTGGTGGTGGTGACGTTTTGCGGCCTGGTAACTGCAAGTCTAACGCATTGGGTGTGACGATAGACGAGGTCAACATGAAAAAGATAAGCAATAAAAATATGATGTCTGTCAATGATGACATATTAAACTCCGCATTAACTTTACTTCCTTTTTTGATTGCCATAATATTTGTTTTAATTAAATAAGAAAGTATAATTATTTATGTGGTTGTGTAGCAATGATTGCTTTTATTCTCAATCCACTCGCTACCTTCATCGCAGCATGAACGGTAGTCCAAGGAACTCCCACTTCTGATATGATGGTCATGGTTGCGTTCTCTTTATTGTCCGTAACTCTAACTGCGTAAGCGAGGTCTTTCTCAAGATTTTCGAGCGAAGACTCTTTGCCCACTACGGTTATTTTGCCATCTATGGTCATCATCACAGGTAGATCTGATGGCGCCACGGTTGTAGCATCGGATTCTGGTAGATCTACCGTTATCTGAACAACGCTAGAGGTCAGCATAAAAAAAATCAAGAGCAAAAAGATAATGTCTGTCAGTGATGACATATTAAATTCTGCGGATACTTTTCCTCTTTTTTTGAGTGCCATAATAGCTAAATATATATTTTGATAATAGAAGAACTTAACGCCAATTACTTTCGTGAAAACGGTACAGTAATCCTATAATTAGTTGCCTGGTTCTTGCAATAAATCCATGAAGTCGATGGTTGTTTTCTCCATCTGGAATATAACTTTCTCAACATTTGCTACGAGTAGATTGTACCCTACAAACGAAAATATACCTATCACAAGTCCAAAAGCTGTGGTGATCAAGGCTTGGTAGATACCACCCGCAAGTACAGAGGGAGTCACGTTTGACTGTGAAGCCATGTTATAAAACGCTAGGATCATCCCTGTCACTGTACCAAGAAATCCGATCATCGGTGCTGCTCCTGAGATACTAGCTAATGTGGAAAGGTTTTTTTCTAACTTAAAAACCTCTAGGTTTCCAACGTTTTCGATAGCTGCATCTATATCCTTAAGAGGCTTGCCTATTCTCATCAACCCTTTTTCGATCATACGAGCTGCTGGAGCGTCTGTAGATCTACATAATGCTTTAGCTCCTTCGATATTGCCTGTAGCAACCGCAGCTCTGATATTATTTATAAAATTTTCATCGATTTTTCCGGCACGTTTGATGGTCAGAAATCTTTCGATAAAAATATATAATGCTAAAAATGAAAGTACCAAAAGTATGGATACTATAACGATACCCATGATACCACCTGATGCGATGATGTCAACAATATTTTGGGAAGCTGCTGCAGTTTGTTCATCGGCTGCAACTTCTGGTGCTTGAAACAAAGAAAAGATTAAGTTATTCATATTGGTTTGATATTCTATGAAGTGATTATATGATCTAAAACGTCCAAATGATGCAATTATTGCAATGTTGGTAATTATAAGAGTGCAAAATTAACAAAAATAATAATAAGAAATTTATTTATATACAAAAAAATCATAATATTTCAGAAAATTAAGGTTTTTATAAGGTTATAAGTCCTTTTTCAATCTAAAAAGCAGCTATTTTGATCAGAGTTTTAAACTAAAGCACCGATTCATACACCGCTTTATATATTAGTGCCGACTTATCCCATGAGAAATCTAATGCCATAGCTCGTTTTACAAACATGTTTTTGTTTTGTGGATAATGGTAAAGTTCATAAGCACGCCAAACAGCATGAATCATCTGATCAAAATTCATCTCATCGAATCTAATGCCTACTCCACCTTCTTGAGAGATATCGACTACACTATCACGCAATCCTCCAATAGCTCGTACAATAGGAAGTGTACCATATCTCATCGCAAACATCTGGTTGAGTCCGCATGGTTCTACACGTGATGGCATGAGCAAAAAATCCGATCCTGCGTAGATTTTGTGTGACACTGCCTCGTTATAAGCAAGCATACAAGCTACGTTTTGGGGATACTTATCTGCTACCTTTCTGAGAGAGTTCTCTATACTTTTGTCTCCCGTTCCTAGGATGATAAAGTTGGTGTTGCTATGATGTGATAGCCATGTGTCTATGATTCCCGCTATAAATTCTGCCCCTTTCTCTAGCGCAAGTCGTCCTATAAAACCAAACAACGGCAAGCTAGGATCTAATCCTGCGAGCTCACAGATGACTTTTTTATTTTCTTTTTTAAATGCAACTTCATCATCTTTTAAGTGATACTCAATCATAGGATCAGTAGCCGGATCCCATACTTCTGCATCTATGCCGTTGAGTATGCCTTGACTTTTCCATTTCTCAGATCTAAAGAGTTCTTCTAATCCGAATGAATTGTACATAAGCTCTTGCATATAACTCTCTGATACTGTAGTGACTTTGTAAGCGCATCTCACAGCAGAAGCTAAGGGGTTTATAACGTTATTCCATTCTAGTAGGCCACTTTTCCAATTGTCAAATTGTGGAATCAGGTATTGGCTCGACCAACTAAAAGCGCCTTGGTACCGTTCGTTATGAATGGTAAAAACGGTAGGAATACTAGCTAAACTTTTAAATTCATCGGCGTATTTCATCATGAAAGGCACTAAACCTACGTGATGATCATGGCAATGTACTATTTCAGTCTCAAAATCACCGTCGCGCAGCCAAGTCAAAAAAGCTCTCTGAAAACTGATATTTCGCTTTAGTTCGTCACCAAAAAAATTACCATCCTCGTCTGCATATACTCCATATCTATCTGTTTTGGATGGAATATGAATCGAATAAAATGGAAAACCAAGTATATCGTTGATAAAATATCTCACCTCGAAATATAGATGCTCAGTACCTAAGTGAAAACTGCCTTTATGTACAATTTTATATAGTTTGCCTTCAAACCAAGGCATTTCATAGGCAGGTATCACTACTGAGGTCTCCACGCCTATGTGACTGAGGTACTTAGGTAGTGAGCCTACGACATCCGCTAAGCCACCGACTTTAGCGACTGGAAAACACTCTGCACTTACATATACTACTTTCATTTATTCATGATTTTTATAGGCCATAAGAAACTAAATGGTATAAAACCACTTAGAAATGACAAATATGATATAAATATTTCATCTATCATAATATAGGTGCTATCAAGTAACATTTTTTTAAAAGTATAGCTAATATCTACTACTTTCAAAGATCTACTATGCAGAGTTTCTACCTGCATTTATGATACCGAAGGAAGATCGGATGATTAGCTTTTCTAAAATTGCTTGTTGGTCATCTGTAGGTGTTGCAGAAGGGTTGAGGTGCGGGTTTAGTTGATTGATTGCATACTGCTGAATCGCTATCAAGGGCAAGATAATTCGTTCTCTAGTTCTGATCGAAAGCTGTTCTACAGTGTACTTTTGCATCAATTCGTCATGTCCGCTTAGCAATAATAAGTTTTTTACCGTAAGGTTATACTCATCATTTATAAAGTTATATACCTCGCTGTACCTCTCATGATCTGCAAGATAAGCGGTGAGTGTGAGATTAGATTTGTAAAGTGCCATCTCACTATTGTCTATCAAGGTTCTGAAGAAGAGAGATTTATGATAAAGATTCTGTAGGTTATCCATGTTTCCTTCATTATATAACATCTGAAGTGCCGTGCCCAACCCAAAAAAACCGGGTACATTTTGTTTGATCATATTCCATGAGGCTACAAATGGAATGGCCCTGAGGTCATTGATGGTCATTTTTGTGGACTTTCCTCTTTTTGAAGGTCTGCTGCCTATATTGGTCTTGCTGAATTGTAACAATGGACTGACTTCCGTCAAATAAACCATAAAATTCTCGTGCCGACGGAGCGCCATATAGCTATCAAAACTATGGTTTGCCAATAGTGTAATCAATTCCTCTTCCTTGATGGTGAGTTCTGACTTCTTATCTTCATGCAAGATATTTGTGATTCCTGCATGAAACATTTGCTCAATATTGAATTTGGCTCCAGCCTTATGACCAAAATTACTACTGATCGTTTGACCTTGTATCGTCAGTTGTATTTCATTATTAGCTATTCCATTACCTTGTGAAGCATAAAACTGATTGGTCTTACCGCCACCTCTAGCAGGCGGACCACCTCTTCCATCAAAAAACACAACCAGTATGTCATTTTCTTTGGCTACTTTAGTCAGTGCCTCTTTAGCTTTATAAATTCCCCAGTTGGCCATCAAATAACCACCATCTTTGGTTCCGTCTGAGAAGCCTACCATAATCGTTTGCGTTCTATTGCGCTGTTTCAGATGGTCTAAGTAGGTTTCATCTTTATAAAGTGTCTCCATAACTGCCGCAGCACTAGTGAGATCCTCTACTGTCTCAAAAAGCGGAACTATATCTATGCTTACTTCTTTATCTTTGAATGCCGAGATCTTTAACAAAGTCAGTACTTCTAGTACTTGAATAGGATTCTCTGTGTGACTGATGATATATCTATGGCATGCTTTGTGACCATAAGCTGACTGTATGTCACGCATAGCTTCCATTGCGCCCACGACGTCTCGCTCTACATCTATTGCTAAGAACTTAAGTGTATCATCCTGAGTAGAGACAGCTGTACTGTTTGCTAATTGCTTTAATACTTTGGTTTGATCGCTTTGGCTTAATTGCTCATAATCAATATTCTGATCTATTTTTTCCTTGAGTAATTGAATAATTAGTGCGGTATGTACAGATGAATCTTGACGAATGTCTATAAAAGCAAAATACAATCCAAACATATTGACTTTATAAATCAGCTCTTCTACCATCTCTACAAAAAGTCCATCTTGATGGCTATTGAGCTCGGTCTTTATATCATGTAGCAGCGACAAAATCTCATCTACATTACGCTTAGTCGTACCGCCGAGATATGCACCTTGATAAAGATCAGCTTCTAGCTCCTCTATGCGATTGCTGATGCCCTTGAATGTCAACCTTCGTTTTAGTTTTCTGACATCTTTGTAATAGCATCTCAATATACCGATATGCAATGCTTCAGCCACTTTGACCGTCGTGGCAGCATCTACAAATGGATTGCCATCTCTATCTCCCCCTGGCCAAAAACCCATTTTGATGGGCGTATGAACTGATGGATTCAGAAAAGGAAGTGCCTCTATATTGGATACTATGATTTCGCCAATCGCTTGGTAAAATACGTTTTCAAGAAACCAAACCAAACTGATCGCTTCGTCATAAGGTGTTGGTTTTACCTTATTGATAAAAGCAGTTTTGCCTAATTGTTTGAGTAGTCGATTGATTTTATTGGTATCATTTTCCTTAATGACAATCGAAAGATCATTAATAATAGATAATACTGTCCCAGGGTAAAACTGTGTAGGATGTGCCGTTAATACAAGGCTTATCCCAAATTGATCAAGCTTTGACTGGCTAGTGGACTTACTGAATGCTTTGTTATGCAGAGATTTTAAGGTTCCTTCACCTTTGAGATCATTGATATCAGTGTATGCAGCGTCTTCTATAGAATCAAATAATACGACCTGCCGCTCTGCATACTGAATAAAACTAAACAATAAACTCATTTTTTCTTCTTCTGTAAAGTGTGCAACTTGCAGTCTAAAGAACGCCTCCACTAGTTCACTTGCACTGCGACTGTTAGGCAATTGCTCCTCACAATAGTTCAAAAATAAAGATAGAAGTAAACCTGTTTTTTCTATTTTTGTAAATGGCAATGACAAAAACAAGCTGTTGTATAATTGATACTTTAGCGCAACTTCTGATTCAAATTTTTGAATGGTATCGTGATTTGACATATTTTATTTTTAAAAGTGATGAGTGAAGTGTGAAGTGTGAAGTGTGAGATGTGATGAGTGATGAGTGATGAGTGAATAGCGTTTAACTGGCTGTATCCTAATAGCTAATGAGCAATTGCCAAAAAGCAAATACCCTATTTCCCTACTCTCACTCTACTGCCCTCGCTGTGTCCACTGAACTCGGGTGCATACATACACTCGATCGTCGCTATGCCACCTGTAAAGTTGCCATTGTGCACGACTCGGAGCGGATACTCAAACACATAAGTTCCTTTGTCTAGGTTCTCTATGAAAAAGTGCGAAGCGAGATCTTTGGTCGTCTCATAATACCAGATGCCAGGCTTGTAATTGTATCCACTGATGACATTGACTGGCTCTAGCCCTGATGGTCTGAGATCTTTGAGGTGTACGTACTCCATACTTCTATCTGTTACTAGGATGATTCTGACCATGAGCTGATCTCCTGGCTTCAAAACTGTGGAAGCGATGATTTCTTCTAGTTTATCTCCCTGCATCGACTTGACTGATCTGTAGAGTTTCTTTGAGATCTGAATAGGCATTTTATGCAGTACTTTGACATTGTCCATTACCTCTAGGTATTGGTAGTATGCAGCTCCCCACCCTATGGATTTATTGGGATTAGTGATGGTGATAACTGACATACTTTTGTCAAGTTGATCTGCTTTGTAAGTCGTCTTGAAGTATCCGCTGCCAGCTTCTACGTTGGTAGATTCGATTTTTAATAGTTGTTTGCCCACGGTGATTTGTGGCAGCTTGTCTTCATTGACCCATTGGCTGGATTGTGAGGTCGGATTGCCTTTAGGATCTAGGAGCAGTCCATAAATAGCAGCTACTGTTGCACTTGATGATTGCCAGTGATTGGTTTGTTTGTTTTTGAGTAGCCAGATTTTCATCAAGTCAACTTCAGTGGTGCTATTCTGCATTTCGTTAAAAAACTCAATGATCAACGCATGACTTTGTATCGGCTGTTCGTTCCATCTGTAGCCATTGCCTATCTTCCAGTACATCCCCATTTCGTCTGATTTGAAGGACAGTTCTCTGAGAGATTTCTGTATATCGTTTGCGGTTGATTTATTGGCGCGCTTCATGATGAGTCCGATGATGGTCTTGTTATATATCGACGATTGCTTATTCCAGTACTTTTGGGCTTGACCCATATAATAAGATTTAGCTTCGAGTGCCTTGGTAGCCGTCTCACGGTCGTCATAAAAAGAGGTGACATATAGATAATAGATAGACATCATATCTAGGTGATCGGCATTGATGTCGCCGCCATGCTTGGCGATGTGCTCTTTGAGGTCATTGTATCTTTTGGCTAGACTTTCGTCCAAATAATCTAAACCCATATCTACCATATCGACTATATCGGGATCAGCGGGAGTAATGGCATTTATTTTTGTCAATTTGCCGAGAAGTTCTAGTATATATTGTGTCGTAAAGACATTGTCTCTTCCGCCAGCTATCCATGGAAGACCACCGTTGTCTAGCTGTGCATCACGAAGATCTGACAAAAGTTTAGTTTTTCGGTTTGCGAGTTGATTGATATCAAAAAGCATAGCTATATTGTGCTTTTGTTCGGATTCAGACATGGCTTCTTGTACCCAAGGTGTCTCTTCTAATATGGCATTTTTGAGTTCTTGGTTTTTAGAAAGATTACTAAGAAGTGCGTCTTTATCTGCAACTTTCCAACGATCTAGAACATTTTTGATCTTGGGATAACTGTTGACGATACGTGCTGATAACAAATTTGCGAAAAGCTCATCGGCCTTAGCTGTGGTGCATATACTATTGGCTTGATTGAGGAATGGAATGGCCTGAATCGCATACCAAACTGGATGTGTGGTGTATTCTATGGTGTATGAAAAGTCTTTCTTGGTCGTACTATTATTTTGGGCGAAAGCCAAAAAGTTAAACTGCTTCGTTTCATTGCCTTTGATGTACATCGGCATCGTCTCCGTCACGAGTACACGATTGGTCAGCACTGGAATGGTTGCTTCCTCTGCGTCCTCGTGGTCATTTGCTACACCACCGATACGGATACTTATAGCTTGGTATTTTGCCTCGGGAATACTAACCGTCCACGCCAAACCTTGCGACATGCCGCTCTCTATATTGAATGCTTGGCCATAGTTGCCTTTAACTAATTCTGAGGTGATATTTACATTAGTGATGGCATCCACTATCTGAATGTCTGCTATACCTGTGAGTTTGGTTTTAGACAGATTACTTACTTTGGCAGAAATAGAAATCACATCTCCATCTCGAACAAAACGCGGAAGATTAGGAAAAATCATCAAGTCTTTTTGTGTCTGCACATACCTGATTTCACTGCCGATACTTAGGTCTTTGGTATGGGCAAGCAACATTAGTTTCCACTTGGTGAGTGCTTCATTCATCTTGAACTTCAATATGAGATTACCGTCACTGTCAGTCTGGATGTCAGGATAAAAAAAGACAAGTTCGTTAAGATTTTTGCGGACAAGCGGTTGATCTTTAGGTTTCTCTTGGGTGTCAGGGGTTGCTAGGGATTCAGCTTTGGCGGATTTATTAGCTGTAGCGTCTTTGCCCATTTCGGCATCCATTGCAAATTCATCTCGACCGCCTGACCTCATACTCATCATGGGTGCATACATGATTTGGTGTTGCTCTAGTGCAAGCATAGTAGGAACTGTAATTGATTCATATTTGATATCCGTAGCTTCGATATTGGTATAAAAGCTATTGCTTACATCCCCGAAACCAGGTGATCTCATAGAAATATAGCTGTAGTTAGAAGGGTAAAAAGAGCTGGTCCAAACATTGTCAGCAAATACATCTAGCGAAGCATCATACATAGCAGCTAGGACTTCAGCGATGACGGCCTCCTTTTTTGCACCAGAGATTTTGATGGCGTAAGTTTCGTCAGCTCCTGGCAGTGTTTTGTCCCTAAAAGTCAGGAACTTTATATCCAACTCTTTATTTTTCCATGGCACGGCTATGGATAAGTTTTGGGTAAATGATCTGTTGTTGATCACATAAAACAAACTAATAGATACTCCTCCACGATGCTGCTCCGTGATAGGCAAAGTAATCAAATGATCTTTGTTAACTTTTACGGATTTAGATACTATCTCACGATTGTTTTGGGTGATGATATAATGGACAAAAACCGTTTGGTTGGTAGCTCCTAGCTTCAATTCCATTTTTTCGCCTGGCTGATAGCTGCTTTTGAGTGGTGAGTAATGCAAGTAGTCTGTAGTAGGAAACTTGCCCTTGTCAAAGTCGGTCACTACCATATAGTCAACGTTCTTGATCTCTACTCCATCTTTATCTTTTGCGATAAGCGTTATTTTATATATGCCCGCAGCAAGTTTTGTGGATAATCTTATACGCTGATCTGTGTCAAAAGCCGCAGAAAACACCTCTCTACCGATCGCATACTTTTCGAAACTTTGGTTAGGCTCAACTAAAAAGTGTGGCAATTGCTTTTTATAAAAAGCGTCGCTGAGTTTGTAATCAGGATGGTGCCAATACCTTGCTACTGGTACTTCCTTTGGTTGGACAAGGCTATTGATTACCATTAAGCCTTTGACACTGACTTTATCGCCATTACTTGTCTGGGCACTCACCGATAGAGAGTCTATGGTGGACACATCCATTTTGGGTTTGAGGTCAGTGGTCAGTGTGAAGCTATTGTAACCTATACTTATGGTTTTGGTCACAGACCTGGTCTCGCCTCGTTGGTCTGTCACCTCTATGGCGACTTCGTAAACGAGTACGGGCGAGTGCTCTTTTTTTTGTGATAAATCAGGTACAGCCACAAACTCTATGCTTAACTTCCCATCAGGATCTGTGATTCCTGTGCCTTGTGTGACGATGAACTGTTGATCATTCTGAGGAAAAAACCTGTAAGATCTCCACCAAGGAAAGGTCGCTCTACGTGTCACATTGTAAGTAAAATTAGCAGCATCTACATTGGTTCCTGCTAGCGTTTGTGCAGAACCCGTCACCTTTATCACGTCTTTAAACTTATATTGTTTAGTGATGTCGTCGGCTCTGACCTCAAAAGTTGGTCGTTTGTATTCTTCTACATTAAATCCTTTCTGACCATTGAGCCCATCAGTAGATGCAATCGTCAGCGTGAAGTATCCATTGAGTTTGCCTGTGGGCAATACAAAACTGCCATTGAGAGATCCAAAATCGTTGGTAGTCAGCGTGGTTTTAGCGATCTCTTGATAATTGGCGTCTCGGAGAATTACCTCCATTTTTTTCTTGGTGATAATAGTGGGCACACCGTTCTCGTTTGTCTTCATAGCGAGAGCTTTGTAATATATCGTTTGACCAGGGCGATAGATGCCACGATCCATATAGATTTCTACAAAAGATCGACTATTGTCAGGGTCTCGACTGTAAGAATAAATAGATTCGTTAATATCAAGCAAGTCTTTGTCCTTTTGCACTATGAAATATACACTTTCATTGACGTTACCATCGACGTTGGCGATACCTTCTTTATTGGTCTTTGTGGCAGATAGTTTGGTTTTTTTATAAGATCGGTTTCCACTTTGATATTGGTTGACTTGCAAAGTTACAGTAGCATTATCAACTCCCTTGCCCGTGGTACGATCTACAACTTTGACTTGGTTAGTCCTGCCGATCTGAAATACAGTAAATGCCAGATCAGAGATTTGTAAACTGGCATAAGTCATAGCTTCAGTGGCTTTCTGGCTTGCTTTTGCCACTACTACATACTTTCCGTAAGGCAATTTATTGATACTGATTTCTCTAGCCTGCGAGAGGTAGTTAGGCGACTTTACTAGGTCGTAGGTATTCTGGTTGATAGGTTTGGCTTTTGCCAAAAGCTCTTTTAATTCTTGATCTCTGCCTTGGCTGCGCAATTCTTCATACTGATCTTCCCACTTGACCACAGCGACAGTGACGGTAGATAGATTGGTATAATCGATCATAGCTAAAAGATCACGTTTGCTAGGGTTGACTTGTTCTACAGTGAGCGTCAGTAAAGGCCTGATGATACTATTTTTTAAATCTTGGCACTGCTGCGCACCACTAGAGTTAGGAAAAGCTGCTATCCCTTGCTCACAATATGCGAGTGCTATGACATTGGACTCCGTACTGTCAGCTTGCATTCTGGCTTGATTTGCGAGTTCGTAGTATATCGTTGAAACCAGCTCATTGGTAGCATTGGCCTTAGCCATACTTAGCAATGTAGCTTTATAAGTGGCTTGTTTACCCTCAAAACTTGCATTAGAATACACATACTTCACACGACTAAGGTCATAATGCGCTGCTACGCTCTTTTGGTTATTGGTGACTAATTTTTTTAGTACTTTTGAGTACAAGGCTATGGAACGAGATTTATTGTTAGGAGTGACAGGTTGGGACAAGTCCAAGTTGATAAAAGTACTTAGCTCACCTAGATATCTATCATCATCTAACGCAAAACTACTTGGGTTTTGCGCCTCGTCTATGGGATTATCTCCTAGGTATTCGATCACTCTATCAGCCAATAGTTCGTAAAGTGTAGGTCGGAGCGAGCTCCCTTTTTCTGTATAGTTATCTAGGATGGGACGGAAACTACTGGACGCAAAATCATTGAGTTTTTCATCTGCGATACTCGCAAAATATAGATCATAGGTCACGATAGAGAAATCTTGTGCTGTCCAAGTTTTGAAATCATCACTCACCGCACCTATTATTGCTGTTCTGTCCGCTAGATCGTATCTATTGTTGTTAAAATATACGCTATACATCTCCGCCAAGTAGGATTGTGCAATAGCTTTAATAGGATTGGGTTCTGTTTTGATCAATTCGGTGAGCTTGACCGCAGATTTTCTAACGCCATCTTCGTCTAGCATCACACCGATTTTAACGATATAGATGATACACTTAGCACGCTGAGCTAGACTTTTGTCTTTGATGGCTTGCTGCTCTATAATGAGTACAACGTCATAGGCAGACTGCGGCAAACCTTCGCTGAGGTGAGTCTCTACCCTCGCCCACTCTTTGTCATAACTAAACGGATCCATAGGCAAATCATTATTGACAATCATGGAAAATGTGATAAATGTAAATAAAAAAATTGATTTCATCTATTAGCTTGATTTATTATTATAAAAATACCAATATTTTACAAATTTAATATTGAGCTCGCTACAACTTATTAATAAAAAAACGTTTCTACCTGGTACAATGTATAAAATGGTGGTACTGTAAATATAACTAATTATATGATTAAATAGTTACCGTCAATATAAATCAAAACGTTTTTGGTTAATCCAAAATTGTAAAACCTTATGTCTAGTTGTCCTAAGTGAAATATATTTTGCCTTTCATCTGGTTGAAAAAAATATTATCATACACTTTGCTATGGCAAGTCTTAATCCTAGAAATATAGGAAAAGATGAATGAGACCGATATATATTATCGAGGATACAACTGAAATTAGATGAGGTGTAATTAATCGAAATATATTTAGGGTCTGCAGATTTATTGATAATATTAAATTCCATATAGTAGGCTGTGCAAATATTTTTTGGATCGACTGAGTTAAAATCTGCTTCTTTATTGTGGACTATTTTATAAATTTAACTGTTATCACCACAAAACTGCTCAAGCTGTAGATAAGTAATTTAAAAAAATAATGATAATTTACTATAAAAACTTGAAATGATAAGAATATAAATTATCTTTGGTTTTAAATAGTATATGTTGATAATCTCACATGGTTTGATAGTATCATTCTCGATGTCATGGTGAGGTACAATCGATACGAAATAGATCTGTGATCTCATGGTAATGATGATCAACTAAACCTGATAGTCAACTGCGACTTATCAACGGCGAAGCCATGATGTGATGGTCATAAGTGCTTATAAATAGTACAGATTAAGACAATAATATTAAGTTTGAGTCACATAAACGTGAGGTAAGCGTTGACCTACGGCTAATTTGTGTATATCATTGAAATTTAATGGAATATATTATATTTATCTCAGTTTTGATTATAATATTTGCACTTTTATTTATCAATGATAGCATGATTACTGTTTCTAAAATCAACCATAAAGAAGAAATTCAAATTTTACTCAAATTTGAACGAAATGAAGGTATATATTCTCTTGTCAAATCCATGAGTGGAGTGAGATATAGCTCAAGATATCGAGGATGGTAGATAGGATACGACAAAGAGAGTTGGAAGGCTATTGTCACGTTAGGCCTTACCTTATCAGATAGAAAATAACGGAACCACTGGCAGTATAATGCCTATAAGTGATGATGCTGGCACAAAAATTTCGATTGACTTTATTAGAACCGACTGGCAAATATTGGATTTTCAAGATGCACTACCATCAGGCTATTAGCAAGCAACTTTTGGCAGTAAAAGGCGTGTATTGGAATGCCAGTTATAAATGCTACATGGCACTGCGGCATCCTGACGTTAAGGAAAAAGTGGAACATATTCTAGAAACTGGTACTTTTTTTGGCACTGACTATTTGAGTAAGGACAAAACGGTTCGGGGTGCACAAATTGAGATTAAAACTCATCCCGAAGACAGGGCTTGGATGGAAGTATTTGTGCCAAAAATGGTTGTGGTGCATGAAAAAATCAAGCGGTTTAAGATGGTGCGGTATAGTGTGTCAAAAAATTGCTATCTGGTTCCAGCAGCACCCGAAGCTTTGCAAGCGAACCCTACAGCACAAGAAGCTCTAGAAGTGATGCGAACGGCAATAAAAAAGACGGGATTAGAAAAAAAAGCCACTGTTCACACCTTGCGACATTCGTTTGCCACCCATTTATTGGAGGCTGGCACTGATATTAGATATATCCACCATTTTTTGGGGAATTCTAGCATTAAAACCACTTTGATTTACACGCATCTAACAAAAGGAGCGGTTGATAAAATTCAGAGTCCACTAGATATTATGGTGGATGAAAATAATAAGAAAAGTATTGAATGAAAATTTTGTAAATTGAAAAAAGTTGTATAATCTTGCGGGTATTTATTAGTTATCGGCAACTGTAGGCGACAGTGCTAACATTGATAACAACAATTACGTTTAAAATATGGACATAGAAATAAAGGAAATACAAGAATGGAAAAATTTAAGGGTAAACCTCAATCAGGACTATTCTTACGATAACGAATGGGAGAAAGCAATAAAATTGTTTGACATAAGACTTAAAAGAAAATTTTTTAAGCCTGTTCAAACTATAATTGACAACCAAACATTAGAAGGTGAAGGGTTTACGATTGTTACAGTTCAATGTTCCCTAATTGAAATGTTATCAGCTTTTAGAAAAGGAGAAATTTACAATCATAAAAAGAAAACAGCATCGCCAAAATTTGAATACAACGAGAGTAAAAAAATGTTTACCAGCTTTCTAAAAACGGCAAATATTTTCAAGGACATTTTTTGGCAATCTGACAAAACTACACCATCGTTTGACGCTGACGATTTCTACACTTCAGTTCGTTGTGGGCTCATGCACGAAGCAAGAACAAAAAATAATTGGTTTATAAATGCTGCACCAAAAATAATAAAAGTTAAGACAGAGACACTTTTCTTACAACAGAAAGGAGACAAGAAAGTTATTTATAGAACTATATTACATCATCGGTTATTAAGTTACTTAACAGATTATCAAAATGAACTAAGACAAACGGACAAAGACAGCAAAAAGCTAAGAAAATACTTTGCCCGAAAGCTTGACCATTTATTTGAAATTCCACTTGACAAAAAATTTGATTGGTGGAACGAATGACAAGAACGGCAGTCAGTAACAGCGGTTTGGCAAAAGTGGCGGTTCAGTGCTCCGCAGACACATTTGTGATTAATCCAACATTGGTTCTCCGCATCAACATTTGTGGTAAAAATCGCCAACTTCTTGTAGTTGCGAAACATTATGTGTAATTGGAGGGAGCCAGACGCACATTCAAGCTCGTTTGGTTTTTCCCGACACACAAAGCCCAAACTAAAAGCGAAGTCAAAAGAGTGCAATCCCCAACACTTTTCCGTCTTCGTATCAAACTTATCTACTACTTTGTAGAATCCATACTTAAAATTATATTTGACAAAAGTTTGGAGTTCTGAAAACTTTGACTACATTTGCAAATATTTGTAGAACAATTACACAGAAATAAATTTGAAAACAGCCTTAAAACATATCGCTTCCATCCAAACAGGGCTATTTGCAAAACCAATTGCAAAAGGCGACATCGTGTATTTACAAGCCAAGCACTTTGACGAAAACGGACAACTTAAGACTTCACCTTACCCCGACCTGAAAGCCGACACCATTACAGAAAAGCACATGCTTAGACACGGTGATGTTTTATTTGCAGCCAAAGGCACAAAGAATTTTGCGGCATGGTTTGAAAAAACAAACCAACCTGCGGTTGCTTCTACTTCTTTTTTTGTAATTCGTTTACAAAAAGATTTCAGCAACAAAATTTTACCTGATTTTTTGGTTTGGTTAATTAATCATCCGACATCGCAAAAGTTTTTGAAAGGAAAAGCAATCGGCAGTTCCATCGTATCAATTTCAAAGTCTGTGTTAGAGGAATTAGAAATCTCAATTCCGAACATTGAAACTCAAAAGGTAATTTTAAAAATTACAAACCTTCGCAACTCAGAAAAAAATCTAAAGCAGAAAATTGATTCGCTTCGGGATAAGCAAATTCAACAACAAATATTCAATACAATAAAATAAGAAAAAATATGATAAACATTCCATGCCCCAGTTGCGGCTGCCAATATTGTGAGGCAGAAACCAAATTAGGAGAAAAAGTAAAAATAGAAATCTGTAGATGTAATGATGGTAGTAGTGAATTTAATGTTTCTATTATTTATAGTAACGGCAACAATACTCAAAATGAAAAACATCAATGTTCTAAAAACGATATTGAAGGTTGCCTGACAACAAGATTTAAAATTGACTTAAACAGTATGATTCACAAGTGCTTTAATTAAAATGCTATGAAAAAAATAACTCAAAAAGACATCAACGATGCAGTTTGGAAAGCTTGCGACACATTTCGCGGCAGCATTGACCCAAGCATTTACAAAGATTTTGTGCTGACCATGCTATTTATAAAATACCTAAGCGATTCACATGATGATAAATACGAAGCACACTTAAAAAAATACAATGGTGATAAAGAAAGAGCAGACAGGGTAATGAAGCATGAACGCTTTGTTGTGCCAGCAAACTGCCACTTTAAATATTTATTTGACCACCGCAACGAAGCCAACATCGGAGAGTTAATTGATATTGGATTGGAAGATTTGGTTGAAGCTAATCGGGAGAAATTGTATAGTGAAGATGGAACTGGAATCTTTAAAAATATTTCTTTCAACAGTTCAATCTTAGGTGAATCGAAAGACAAGAACACAAGGCTAAGAAATTTGTTGCTTGATTTTAATAAAGATGCATTGGACTTGCGTCCATCGCACCTTGACGGTAATGATATTATTGGCGGTGCATACATGTTCCTGATTGAAAACTTTGCAAGCGATGCAGGAAAAAAAGCGGGTGAATTTTTTACACCAAAAGAAGTTTCTACACTCATTGCCAAACTCACAAAATCAAAACCGGGTTCACGTATTTGCGACCCTACTTGTGGTTCAGCATCACTATTGATTAAAGCTGGTGAAGAAGTTGGCTCCGACAATTTTTCGCTCTTTGGACAGGAAGCAAACGGAAGTACCTGGGCGTTGGCAGTGATGAATATGTTTCTGCACGGTTTTGATAACGCAACCATTCGTTGGGGAGATACCATCCGAAACCCGAAACTAAAAGAAGGCGATTCGCTGATGAAGTTTGATACTGTAGTTGCTAACCCACCATTTTCGCTTGACAAGTGGGGAAAGGTGGACGACAAAGAAGAAAATAAAGCAGCAGATAGTTTTGACCCCGAAACGGATAAATACAACCGCTTTTGGAGAGGCACACCGCCAAAGAGCAAAGGCGATTGGGCTTTTATCAGCCACATGATTGAAACCACTTACGAAGGCACAGGAAAAGTAGGTGTGGTGGTTCCTCATGGTGTTTTGTTTCGTGGAGCAAGCGAAGGAAAAATTAGGCAGAAAACGATTGAAGAAAATTTGTTGGAAGCAGTAATTGGCTTGCCAGCCAATCTCTTTTTCGGAACAGGAATACCTGCAGCAATTTTAATTTTTAATAGAGGAAAAAAAGAGAATACCAATGTATTGTTCATTGATGCAAGTCAGCATTACGAATCGGTAAAAAATCAAAACCGCTTGCGACCACAGGATATTGAACGCATTGTTGACACGTATCAAATATTTAATGGAGAATGGATAATTGATAATGGACAATTAGTAATTGACAAAGGCAAAAGGATATTAAATGCTGGCAAAATAAAATCAATTGATGGTAAATGGGTAAACGATGAAAACGGTGATTTCACATTATCAATTATCAATTCTCAATTCTCAATTGACAAGTTCAGTTATGTAGCGACTTTTGGAGAAATACAAGAAAATGATTTTAACCTCAACATTCCTCGCTATGTTGACACTTTTGAAGAAGAAGCCGAAGTAGATATTGCAGCTGTGCAAATTGAGATAGATGGTTTGGAAAAGGAACTGAAAACTGTACAGACGGAGATGGAAAAATATTTAACTCAATTAATGAACTAAGTATGGAAAAACTCACTCGTCATAGCATTCAGTGGTTCTATAACCTTCTTGCAAAAGGTGAGTGTGAAATACTTGATTTTAAAGAGCAATTGGAGGATAAAGTTGTCTTTGGAAAAGCATTAAAAAACTTTGCTCCAAAGTATGATGAATTGGCAAAGGATGTGGTAGCTTTCGCTAATAAAAAGGGTGGCTTTCTATTTATAGGTATCGAGGATAAAACCAAAGAGATAAACCCCGAATTTGAATTTAATGACACGAAGGTTTTTGAATTAATTCGACAGATACAAGACAGAACGGTTCCTTCAATAACTTTAAGACCGCACAGATTAAAAGTTGAAAATAAAGAATTGCTCGTTTTGGAAGTGCCATTTACCCCGCAATTACATAGAACCTCCAAAAGTGAATACTTGATTCGAAGCAATGATGGCAATCGCCCTATTGAAACCTATGAAATGGCAACTGTACAGGCTGAAAAAGGCTTGATTGTGTATGATCAAAAAACTTGGGATTTACCTTTTACAAGTAAAGAAACAGACAAGCAGGGTAACCCTATTCCTGGTTGGCAGGATATAGCAAGAATCAGAGATTTATTTCTACGCATTCAAAGAGAAAAACCACAAAGTCCTTACCTCAAAAACAACTCTCCTGAGTTTACCGAAACATTAGGGCTGATTAAGGAAGAAAACAGCAAACCGCTGCCAACAACCACAGGTATTTTGTTTATTGGAAATCAAAAGGCTTTAAAGGAACTGCCTTACAATCAAATCAAGTACATACGGTATTACGAGGATGGAACATATACTCCTTTTGAATACAGTGGCAACTTGATAGATATAGCTGATGCCTGTTTTCAACAGTTGAAGTCAGAAACGAAGGTGAAAGAGTTTCATTTTGGTTTGTTCAGGGAATACATAGAGGATTACCCCGAAGTTGTTTTACGTGAGCTACTTATTAACGCTATTGCTCACCGAGACTACAGTCGTCAGCAAATTATTGAAATAAGAAAATACCCTAATTATTTGGAGTTCGAAAGTCCGGGGCACTTTCCGCAAGGGATTAACGAAACCAATTTTCTACGAAAAACGAATCCCCGAAACCCCGGTATTATGGATGTACTTCGTGAAATAAACTATGCTGAAAAAGCTGGTAGTGGATTCGATAAGATTTTTACTGCGTTATTATCCAAAGGTAAGAAACTACCACAACCTATACAAACCGAAAACTCTATTCTACTGCGGGTTGATCCTGATATGTATTCTGAAAAGCTGGCAGAATTGAGTTTACTCTATAAACAAAAAAATAAAAGAGACATTGACCTTGAAAAACTCATTGTACTCAATCATATTTATACTGGTCAAAAGCTTACTTTTCAGCAGTTGGAACAACTTCCTTTTGTAAACAACTATCAACTGCGAAAAATATTGGGTGAATTGCAGGAGATTGAATTTATTGAAACCACAGGCAGAACTTCTGGATTGAAGTACATTATTCATAAAAGCAAACTGGTTGATGTTGACGATAAAATAAGTTATTCAAAGCTAAAAAAACAGGAACGGGCAGAACAAATTGAATCTGTAATTAGGTATCTAAAAACAGCAGATGACATTGATAATGAAGCCGCACGAAAAATATTAAATATACCCGATACCAATGCATCTTATGTTTCCCGGTTATTTGCCGAAATGGTAGAGAAAGGACATATCGAAGTAGCGGCAGAAGCCAAACATAACCAACGCACCTACAAGTTGAAACCATGATTGCAAAGAAAAAACAATTGAATATCAAGGAGTTAAATGATTCTTCTTTGCAGTTTTCTTTGCAAAGTTGCCAACTTTACTCATCGACTTGTTTGCAGGCTCAAGTGGTCTTATATTCGGTTTGCAAAGAAGTACGTATTCATAATCAACACCTTAAAGCATTTTCGTTTGCAGGCTTGTTTGCAAATAACTCAAATTAGAAACATGATGGCAAAAACAAAACATAGTCAGAATCAGGATTTGCAGGATGAAAAGATGAACAAGATTACGGAAAACAAATCCAGCAAATCCGCTAATGCTGAAAATCCTGCTTCAGACAAATGGGAAATTCCAAGTGATTGGGAGAACATTGAATTGATAATTAATAATTGATAATGGAGAATTTAATAAAAATGGAGTTCGGAGAAATTGCGGAGTTAAGAAAAGAAAAATTTAACCCTGTAAATAGCAATGAATCAAAACCATGCATAGAACTAGAACACTTTGAACAAGCAACTGGGAAAATCATTGGTTTTATTTCTTCTTTGGAGCAAAAAAGCATCAAAAATGTTTTTTACAAAGGTGATGTCCTTTTTGGTAAACTACGACCATATTTAAGAAAATATTGGTTAGCCGAATTTGATGGAGTATGTTCAAGTGAGGTTTGGGTATTGAAACCAAAAACAACAGACATTTCTAATTCTTATTTGTTCAACTTAATTCAGACTAACGAATTTATTCAAGCAGCAAATGTTTCAAGTGGGTCAAAAATGCCCAGAGCTGATTGGGGCTACATTATTAATTATCCATTCTCAATTATCAATTCAAAAAATGAACAAATCGCCATATCCGAACTGCTTTCCACTTGGGATAATGCCATTACAAAAACACAAGCACTCATAGCCCAAAAAGAACAACGCAAAAAATGGCTGATGCAAAATTTGCTTACTGGGAAGATGAGGTTGAAGGGGTTTGATGGGGAGTGGAAGGAAAATAAACTTTCAGATTTATTTGATAGAGTAACAAGAAAAAATACAGAAGGAAACACAACTGTTGTTACAATTTCAGCACAACGTGGTTTTGTGCGTCAGACAGATTTCTTCAACAAAAATATAGCAAGTGAAATCACAGACAATTACTTTTTAGTTGAAAAAGGTGAGTTCTGTTACAATAAAAGTTATTCAAATGGATACCCATGGGGAGCGACAAAAAGGCTTAATTATTTTGATAAGGCAGTTGTAACGACTCTCTATATCTGTTTTGGTGTAAAGAATCAAAATAAAACTAATCCAGAATACTTTGAGCAATATTTTGGCGCAAATCATCTTGATAAAGGTTTAACCAAAATTGCACATGAAGGCGGCAGAGCACATGGGTTGCTAAATGTTACGCCATCTGATTTTTTCTCTTTGAAAGTTACAATTCCATCTTACGAAGAACAAACCGCTATTGCACAAGTTCTGCAAGCGGCAGGTAAGGAAATACAACTGTTGAAAACGAAATGTGGTAAATTGAAGGAACAGAAAAAGGGGTTGATGCAGGTGTTGTTGACAGGGAAAAAGAGATTGAAAATTGAAAATACATAATGCATGAACACATCAGAAACTTTTAAAGATTTTTTATCAAACATCAAAATCAGTGACGATAAAGCTGATGACATCTCGTACCGTTATGGTCGTATTACGAAGGCATTGAATCAAGAATTTCGGGATACCGATTCTAAAACGGCAAATAGCTTACAAGTAGGTTCTTATGGAAGATATACTGGCATAAACGGTATTTCAGACTTAGATATGCTCTTTATTATGCCTGCTTCAAAATGGATTGATTACAACAAACCGGGTGGACAGACTAAGCTGTTACAAGATACTAAGACGGCAATTTCTAAAACTTACCCTTCATCTGATATTAAGGTGGACAGATGTGTGGTAACAGTAAATTTCACAGATTCTCATATTGATGTGCAACCAGTATTTGAAGTAGAAGAACAAGACTACAGATATCCTGATACTTATGGCGATGGTTCTTGGAAAATTACAAAGCCAAGAAAGGAGATGGATGCAATTGTCGAATTTGAAACTAATAAGAATCGAAATCTCAGAAGACTTTGTAAAATGGCTAGGTCATGGAAAAACAAGCATGGTGTATACATGGGAGGACTTTTGATTGATACGCTGGCTTACAATTTCTTAAAATCAACCAGCTATTATGATGAAAAGAGTTTTGCCTATTATCATGAAATGTGCAGAGACTTTTTTAAGTACTTATACGACCAGCCTAAAGACCAAACGGAATATGGAGCATTAGGTAGCAAACAAAGAGTTAAGGTTAGAAAATCTTTCAAACGAAAATCAAAAAAAGCCTATGACTTAGCAGTAGAGGCGATTGATGCTACTACCGATAAGAAACAACACAACAAATGGAGAGATATATTCGGTAACGATTTTCCAAAATATGCAAGTGAAGAGAATGAAGCTAAGGCAATTAATGAAAGCTATCGAAACACTGAAGAGTTTATTGAATCAAATTACCAAGTTGATATTAGGTATGATTTGAAAATAGACTGTGAAGTGAAACAAAGCGGATTTCGAGAAGGTTCGTTACGTGAATATTTATTTAAGAAAATTAAGTTGATGCCAAATAAATCCTTGAGATTCTACATTGAAAGAATAGATGTGCCGACTCCTTACGAAGTAAAGTGGAAAGTAACCAATCGAGGAGAACAAGCAATTAAAAGAGATTGTCTTAGAGGTCAAATTATAAATGACATGGGAGCTCTGGAAAGAAAAGAAAGCACGAATTTTAAAGGAAGTCACTTTGTAGAGTGCTATATAATAAAAAATAATGTTGTGGTAGCAAGGGATATAATTGATGTTCCAATTTCAGAATAATTAAAAACAGAATGATGAACGAACAAAAAAAAATATTAGAATCTCAAATAAGGGAAATTTATGGAAGGGTGGTTTACACTCACAAAACACATGAAAAGTGTGCCGATGTTCTTAAAGAAAGAAGTGATTACATGAAGTTTGCTGAAATCTTTCTATCAGCCGCAACAACCACCAGTATTCTGGTTGTTGTTTTTGGAGATGGGAAATTCTTTCAGTTTCTAGCTGCTTTTTTTTCAACAATACTTCTTGGGATAACACTCTATTCCAAAGATTTCAATTTGTTGGCAATTGCTGAAAAGCATAAGCAAGCTGCACTGAATATACTTGAAATTAGAGAAAATCTTCTTTCATTACTTGTAGATATCACAATTGGAAATAAAGAAATTGAATTACTTCAGTTAAAAAGAGATGAATTAAACGAACAACTTGTAAATACATACCGAGGAGCTCCGAAAACAATCAATAAAGCTTACCAGATTGCTTCTAAAGCACTAAAAGAAAATGAGGAGTTTACTTTTTCAGATGCGGAGATTGATAAGTTTTTACCTGCAAGTTTAAGAAGAGAAAATTAATCATGCCACTCAAACTCCAATACGCCTCCGACCTTCACCTAGAATTCCCTGCCAACAAGGAATTCTTAAAGCAGCATCCGTTGCAGCCGGTGGGTGATGTATTGGTTTTGGCGGGGGATATTTTGCCTTTTGCGGTAATGGATAAACATCAGGATTTTTTCAGTTTGCTTTCCGATCAATTTGAAACTGTTTACTGGCTGCCTGGCAACCATGAGTATTACCATTTTGATGTTGCAAAACGCAGTGGTGTGCTAAATGAGAAAATCCGTAGCAATGTATTTTTGGTGAATAATACTTCTGTGGTGCATGAAAACTGCCGACTTTTATTTTCAACACTTTGGAGTAAAATTAGTGAAGGCAATCAATGGCAAATAGAAAAAAGTCTGAATGATTTTCACCAGATTAAAAATAATGGATTTCGACTTTCGGCAGAAAAATACAATGAACTTCATGAGGAAAGCTTGGCTTTTCTGCAAAAGGAAATTAGTGAAACGGCAGGAGAGAAAATAGCTGTTTTTACCCACCATTGTCCCTCTTTTATGAACTACCCCGCACAATACAAAGGCGATATATTGAATGAGGCTTTTGCTGTGGAATTGTTTGATTTTATCAAATCTTCAAAAATCAACACTTGGGTTTATGGGCATCACCACAGCAACACACCCGAATTTAGGATTGGGAGAACCAAGCTTATTACCAATCAGTTGGGTTTTGTGCAGCGGAATGAACATTTGAAATTTGATACGAATAAATGTATAGAATTATGACAATAACCGAATTAAAACACAGGGAGTTATAGTAGGCCAAAATAGTCTCTTAAAAAATGAGTTTATAAAACTTAAGAGAGGATTTAAGAGAGGATTTAAGAGAAGGATTACATGAAAAAACAGATGTTTGAATTGAAAGACAGCGAATTAGGAAAGGATTGGATTCTAATAAGGGAGGTTCAATTAGAAAAGTTATTAGAGGAATTATTAGAAGAAAAATTAGTAAATATGAATAAGCAACTAATTGTCTATATGCCGCTAATGATTCTCTGTATGCTAAATATAAAAGAGCTAATGATGATGCTGAAAGAGATGATGGTGTTCTTTGTATTACAACTGCTGGAGATAGTAGAGATAGTGAATAAGAATCGCAAAGCATTGATTAATAGTGTGTTGTTAATATTTTCGACTCGTATTCAATTCTCTGCACCGGGCTCCGGATTCTCTGTATTGCTTCCGAAACCGGCCAAGTCCAATTCTCTGCATCAGGCTTTGAATTCTCTGTGTTGTAAGAAATTAAACCAACTCATAATTCGTAACTTATAATTCATAACTCAAAGAAATGGAAACACCAAGTTTTAAAGAAGACCACATCAGTCAAATACCTGCATTGCAGTTATTGCAAAAGTTGGGTTACAAATATTTGTCGCCTGATGAAGCACTGCGGGCAAGAGGCAGTAAAACCACCAATGTAATTTTAGAAGATGTGTTGCGTAAAGCTTTGAAAGAAATCAATTCAGAAAAAAGAATCAGCAGCACCAAAACAACTTACATCAGCGATGCAAATATTGAAAACGGAATCCGTGCCTTAAAAGATTTGCCCATGAATGAGGGCTACATAGCAGCATGTGAAGCCGCTTACAACCTTATCACCTTAGGTAAGGCATTTGAGCAAAGCATTGATGGCGATAAAAAGAGTTTTACGCTACAATACAT